>Ga0129333_10000030_pt1 | contig 74949 bp, 34 predicted proteins | sample CPB6_08_DNA_FD_94474 | JGI IMG/M metagenome (GOLD analysis project Ga0129333, IMG submission 94474) | Freshwater to marine salinity gradient microbial communities from Chesapeake Bay, USA - CPBay_Sum_0.6_0.8_DNA | ecosystem: Environmental > Aquatic > Marine > Coastal | place: USA: Chesapeake... | reverse complement strand
CGTCATCGACAGCCCATGCAACTTTTTCTACTGAGTCACCTATATACCAAGGAGCAAATTTAGCTTTATACACATTGCTATATATGATATTTGCCTGTATTTTATTTGAAGAAAAATCTTTAATTATACTTAAATCTCTATTAGAATAATTTGTGGCAGAAAAAGTAACTGAAGTTTTATTTTTTATTTTGTACAATATGTCTATATTCGAGTATATAAAGTTTCTATCCCAATTTTTAATGTTTAAACTTTTTATACTATTATATTCTAATAATTTTTCAATGTCAAGCAATGATATATTCTTGCTTCTGCAATCGAATTGAACACTATCGAAAAATGAAGAAGATTCCAATGTTTTCATACGTACTCTACAGTCACTTCAAATATACTTTTTTCTTTTATTCTGTCTACCACTTTTTTAATTAAATTTAAAAAATCAACTTGAAACTTATTGCGCACGTTTTCTGAATCAACCTGCTTACTACTAGCCAAGTAAAACTGATACATATTCATACTGTCTTCAGATTCAAGATCGACTATGGCAAAAGGGATTAGGATAGACACAGGTCCCTGACTGTATGAAAAATTGCTTCTCATAACACCTGTTATCTCGTTAATAACATGCTCATAATTGCTAAATATATCTGGTACAAAATATAAATTGGTAAAATTATTATTTTTAGATATATGAGACCTAGTTTGTTGATCAACAAGTTTTTGAGATACCGCACTATCTTTATCAAATACAATGTCATTAAAGTTTAAACAGTTAATAAAAATAAACCTTCCAGAAACATGGTTGAAAACATCGTAGACAAAATAGCTACCGTTTTGTTTAAATGAAATTTTCTTAACACCTGGAGAGCTTATCCCGTACTTGCCCATCACCTCTTGTATGAACCTTTTTCCAATCAAAACCCTGTTGCCAAAATATGAGTTTTTAGATGAACAATAGAATATATTGTCTGGATCATAGACTGGATATCTTTCCTTAAACGCGGGAAGCTCCTCATATGGATCCTCCCAGTAATCTAAGACGCCAAGCTCACCCACATTGCCCCTAGTCAGTATGAATGGATCAATTTCTAAAGAGTTTCTTTTTTCATCTGAAGGAAAAAGAATGTTCAAATAGCTTCTGTCTGTATTTATATCGTTTTCGAAATCATTGTAAGGATGCTTAAACATGCCTTCTGATTTTACATCAAAATAAAAAGGATTAGAAATCTTGTTTCTGTTCTCTATTTTATAGACAATATCATAGTCAAATATTAGAATAGGATTTTCAAAACCGTTTACATGATAAGAGAATTTATCTCCACCACTGTAATAGTAATTATACTGACTTTTTTGAATTTTCTCTATAGTTATCTGATCAGGAGAAGACAAAAGCCAACGCTCATTAACTAATTCATAATTATAAAAAGACAATGGATGCTTGATACCAGCATTTTTTATTGGTGCACTTTTATCAAATAATATATTGCATTGAAAATTTACAAGAGGCAATCTGTCAAACTTTATAGAAAAATACAAAAAAGATTCTGCCTTGCTTATCAGCTCGTACTCTCTATACTGTCCATTTGAATTTAAAAGCTGAAAATAAACATGAGAATTTTCCTTCTCGACATACATATTGCCAAACGTATTAGGAACTATGATACGATACCTGTTACCGTACACAAATGTCAAAGACCCACCTGACATTCCATTTATCAGGATATCTCCAGAACCTATAATGCTATCGCTCTTAGAGGCGTTTGCTTTTTCTAAAAATACAGGAATGAACCCATCAAATATAAAAGGGACTTCAGAACAATCAGATCTAAAATCTGAAAACAATACATTCAGCTCTTCATTAACATCCAAAGAAAAAGTTACGTCCTGATTTTCTCTTGAACCTGCGATAATGCCTTTTTTATTGATCTCTACAACTTTTTTACTAGAAGTATTTATTTTTTTACTAGAAGAAAAAACTATACTTTCATTAGTTAGTGGTTTTTTTGAAGCAGAGAAATTATATGCTTTACTATTTTCACTCATGATTTTCTCTTCCTTGGGAAACCATAGAAGTAAAAATTTCTAAGGCTTGAACTCTTAACTGAATCTGAACCAGATATAACCCTAGCAGAAAGCCAATTATAAAAATTAGTGGCCACACTATCTGGAAAATTATCACAATTAGCTAAGCCCTTCCAACTTGATATGACTCTCCTGCAAGAAGCTGGGGCGTTCGACTGATTACATATATCGTCAGATACGTTTAGGCCCCTTACACAGTAAGACTGCCCATTGAATATAACTACTTCTTCACACTCTGCATATCCTCTTACAAATTTTCTTGCACAACTGGGGTCTCCAGATCTATAAGACAAAGCATATTGCAATATACTTTCCCTTTTCTTGGCACTTAATGCAGACCAAAGCTCTAAAATCGCCTCTTCATTAGACTCACTATCCTGGCCTTCAAGCTGGGGGGCGCCAGCAGCCAACCCATTATTGCTAGACCAAGCCCGATATTTACCTTGATATCTAGATAAAAACAAAGTAGTTAAATATGGTATCCAAAATACAACCGCGTCTACTAGCTCTTGCAAAGTAGCATAACCTCCAAAGCCAGGGTCCTGTCCGCCCCCAGAGCCACCGCCTCCTCCGCCTGTAGGTGAATCGCCCATTAGGAAGCCATACCTCCTCCACCAGAGCTACCGCCGCCTATAGAGCCTCCAGGATCATCTATAGTGCCATCTCCAGGGGTATTTCTACCGCCAACTCCACCCAAAGCACTACTATCTCTATCTGTAAGTCTACCGTAAAATCCAGAATATGGAATATCAAGACCAATATCAATATTGTCATCATCTTCATAAACATAGTTTGGCTCATCTACTCCATCTAGCCTCTCTCCAAGAGGCAAGGGAGGCAGGTAATATGTAGAGTCTTCTGGGTCATAAGTGCCCAAAGTGCCCTCAAAATTAGGTACGCTATACACTTGATAATTTATTCCAAGCCTGTTTAAAGTAGCCAAATTAACTCCATATGGGGATGGCAGGACGTTCGCTATAAAATCAACTACCAAATTAGGATATGGAACTCTAAGAGAAGACAGTATACCCATGCCCGCAGCGTCGTCTTGATCGTAAATTTTTGAATTCACTATGTCTATTTTGTCTATCAAAAGTCTTATATTATTTCTGGTAAATTTATGAATTCCAAACTCGATAGGAGCACCATCTAAGTTTACTTTGTTCGTCATAACAAACATTGCATGATTTTTCAAATCAACCAAGCCTGACTCAAGACCTGGAAGATCTGAAACAGTATCATCTAAAGAATGCACTAGATCTGAATAATATGCTATCTGGTTAACCTGCTTTTCCGCCCTACTACCATCATTTAATAAAACATTATTCTTATAAAGAAAACATGATGCTCCAAAGTCTCTTCTAGCCCAACCACCCGAGGGTAAATAAAATTTAGAATATTGTCTTATCACCTTAACAGAGCTTGTCTCTGGAACATAGAAGTCAAAAAATATACAATCATTACTTAGATTTGATGGAGAATATTGGTAATAAACTCCTATGTCAACTGGCTTATCATTTACGTAAACTGAAGGATAATCATCAAAGCCGAATTGTGTTATGTCCCTAGTAAAGTCCACGTGATCAGCGTATCTATCTAAACTGTACATAACCATCGTTTTTCCCTCCATGCACGCCACCATGTATGGGCCAAACTCAACAACTGAATAAACTATTTTTCTTCTTCCATTATCTGAATTTAGTATATTAATTGGATGCAGTTTTATGCTATTGTAATATTTAGCATAAAGTATGCTATCAGTCCTATATATGCCGTCATTAGTAGTAAATATCATTCTTCCATATTTAATGATAAACTTTCTAAAGTTAAGATTGTTATTCTTATAAATCTCTACAAAATAGCTTTCATCTTCTCTTTTTCTCCACACAGCATTATCACTGACCGCAAAAAGAGTGCCTTGATAATTGATAACGCTCCATAGCTTAGGCATATTCTTAAATTCTTCTATCCTAGAGAATGTGAATCCCTGATTACTAGACTCAAATATGCCTATCTCAGTACTGATATATATCTTTAAATTGTCAACACTTTTCCATATCGCATAAATATCTGTAGTCCTTCCAGAAACGAAACCAAGCTGAGTAACTATAGCTTCAACTTGGGATGATTCAGAACTAGCACTACTAGAGCTATTTCTATCTGCAGTCCAATCCTGAGGAGGCAGCTCAACTTTAAACAAACCTATGTCTGAGGTAACATAGAATATGCCATCATATAAATGCACTGCATCTCTAAAAACGTGGCAATTAAAATTGAATCCTAAATGAGCCCTTGTCAGTACTGCATCGCCGTTTGAGAATATTTTTATAATGTCAAAACATCTAAAACTTATGCATAATATAGCTTTTATATCTGGAAAATACTTTATCTTGTGACAAGGACCTGAATCTGCTGGTGGCTCAGACGCTATGATCGTCTTAAGCCTAAAAACTCCACCTTCCTGATAATAGTATAATACACCCTTGTTTGTAGCAAAAACAAAGTTTTCTGTACCTGGTATATTGATAGCATCGTATATAATGTAGTTTCTAGTCTTGTTTAAAGGAAAGCCTACCTTTCTAGATACTTGTACATTTGAGTCTATTTCATTGTATTCATATTCAGATATTTCAGCATACTGGTTGGTAGAACTATTAAAAACTAAATAGTTTTTATTCTCATTCAAGGTTACTAAAAATTTAAACCCATCTAGAGATTCACATATGCAATCTAATGGCCTTATTGATTCACCTTTTATGCCTGAGTGAAACAATGTTGGTATCATAGATTCTGGCATTTTTCCAGCACCGATTTGCTGTGCAAATATAGAATTAAGTCTTTCGGCTGGTAAATTGTTTACTGTTTCGCCACCAGCATCTATAATTATCTTAATCTCTGGCAGAACCTCAAAAGGCTCTGCGGACAGTTCTTCCCCATCCAAAGGAGCAAGCCTAGAATTAAACTTAAGTATTTTTCTTTGCAAGTTAAAGGTATATGGGATAGAAGACACCTGACCATTCAACAACACTATAGTCTCATATCCATCTGGCAAATTAGGCACCTCATCCAGCACATAGAATCGTTGATTATTATCTGTTTCAAAATTAGAAAAAATGTAATCAGAATCTAAGTTAATTCTAAAATCATAAACATTGTCGTAAAATAAGTGTCTATGACTATTAACTTTCTGCTCCATCTCGGATAATAAATATGAGCTAAGCAAAAATGCTGAAGTAGATAAATTCTCAACGTCTATGTTTTCAGAATCTATCTTACTCACTTTTGCTAAAAGTATTCCGACGTTGTCTAGTTCTTCAGCATTAGTAACTATAAAAGATTCAGACGATACAGGACGTGCGACATATGAATAATTACCAGAATAAACCAAAACGTTTTTGTCAATATAATTTATTGCACTTGAAGATATAGTGGCTACTTGCTTGTAAACTCCGAAGTTAAAACTTCTGTATATTATATATCCATCATTATTAGAATCTCTGTTTGATATCTCAACAATTATATCATTATTGCTTTGTGTTAAATTTATTTCAATCAATGAGCTTTGGTTTGCTATCTCACCAACTTTAATAACAGCAGAAGTTTCTCCATTTTCATCCAATCCATAAAAAGAAGGCGATGTACGTCCCAATATTCCTATTGAAGTAATTCTGTATACATAATACTTTCCATAGGCTGCAGCATAGTCAACATACTCATATTCAGACCTGGATGTAGTAGCTATATGCTTCCAAGCAAGAGCATTGCTTTCATCTATGTCCAGTTCTGCATCGCTACTTAGCTCTGCCCTCAATATCTTGTATCCACTCACAAAACTAGAAGAAGAAGGAGACCATGCTATTTTGATTATTTCATTTTCTATAAATGCAACTTGCCTTATAGGCGGAGCTGGAGGCGGCACTTGCCATATCGCAGGAGTATCATAGTAATAAGACGACTCTACACTTTTATTATTTGCAAAATCAAAAACAGATATTGTTATATAATATCTGTAAGAAGGCTTTAACAAGTTAGGAGGTACATTATAAAAAGAAGATTGACCAATAAATTCTGTCTTTAAAAGCTCGACAGAACCTAGCGATACATACTTTTCTATATCATTTATTGAAAATCCACTATTAAGCCCGTAAAAAATTACCGCATCTGGCAATTCTGAAGCGCTTAAATCTGGCGCTGGAAACTTAGGCTCTGCTTCAAGAATAGCAGACATTTGCAATTCATTATCTGAAGTACCTGAAGTATTTTGTATGTCAATAAAATCAATAAAATTTAAATAACTAACTCCCCTTCCAGAACCTGGCTGCCATTTAATTTCCAAAAAAGAACCTAATAACTCTATACGCGTTCTCAGCTGAGACAAAGTTAATCCACTAAAGTTTAAATATACACCCTCTGGTGGAGATATTATATTAACTGATTCTATTAAGTTTAATCCAAACGAAGCACCAGCGCTAGCTCCAGCCAAGACTCTAGATTCATCTATTTCAAAGATAAGATAGCTACCAGAAACTCCTATTTTTATTGGATAATTGTCTACAAATAAAGCGTAAGCAAGTGAGCTAGTCTGGGCAAGTGGTCCAGTAAGCCTATTTCTAAATTTTAACAATACAGAAGCGGCAGATGTATAATCATAAGTAATAGAGTTTATTCTGGCTTGCTTAATTTTTATTTCTTGCTTATATACATCCAATGGGTTTTCATTCAACCAAGAAAAATTAAGAATTCCATTATCTAATAAACTAGCAGATATAGAAGAAGGCACCGATGGAGGCGTAATGTCTCCAGTAGTTACATATACGTATCTACCTACGCCTTCTCTGCCATTTATGATGCGATATAGCTTGATCAAGTAGCTTGAATTATCTTTAAGAGATTGCAGCACCAACTGGTTTTGCCCATTTAAATATTGAAAACTATTTATTATAGCCACCTGGTCGTTTGAAGCAACTGTGGGAACGCTTTCAATAGACACGGATCCAGTCTGCCTTATCTCCCATATAATATATTTAGTTACCACGTCATAATTGCCAGATAGCTCATCTATCTCTCCTATAGATAAGTCTGGAAGATTAGGATCTATTACTGGATTAATCCATTCAAGCTGAATAGATGTCACACCACCAGATTCATCTGCAGATAGAAATTTTACACTTATATCATCAACATCTCGTGCGCCTGGATTAAATACGGGCACTGACACCACCTGTATATCTGCAGATTCAATGAAGAAAAAGCTTACTGTCCTTATGCTTATATTTACTGGATAACCATTAGTCAAGTTTTTTATAATGTATGATGACTTATCTCTAGGTATGAAACTCTCAAAGTTCTGCCCCTGATGAGAATATCTTAAGTAATAATAAGCGACGTTGTTGCTTAAACTTTTTTTCCAAGTAATTCCCAAGCTTCTATGTGCTGGATATATTTTTACGTCACTTGGAGGAGCTGGCGTGCTCATGTCTTCGATTGCCGTATAAACAAAAGAATCAGAGAATTCAGATATTATTCCATTTACGTCTTCGATCTTAAACCAATAATAATAAACATTTCCACTTATAATTGATACATCTTCGTATTTAATACTAGGATTAAAAATAGTCCCCAATTCAACCGCAGAATTTACGTCATCGTTTAATGACCTATATATTATTACTCTACTATAGTCAACAGGTAAATTTTCATTTAATAAAATGTTAACATGGTATGGAGATACTGTTTCGAAGTCAACGCTTGATACTGGCAAATTTGCACTGACATCTATGTATTCGATTGACTTTACGTTGCTCTTATATCCATAGATTACATCCTGGGATGAACCAGAATTAACATATACATATGCTGGCTCAGAAGATTCAAAATACACAATTTCATCTATAGGATGGTTATATATCTTGCCATTTATGCAGAAAGATCCAGACCTTACTATAAATTCATTAGAGCTATACTGCTCTACATTTAACCCACTAATAACACCGCTACCTATAATACTTGATAAAGAATTAAGCTCTTCGTCTATCTGCTTAAACCTGGATTGGTCAATAGATGCAGAATAATTCTCACCTCTAGTGAAAAATGGTATGCCAAAATGTTTTGTATAAAAAGGCATTTATGATATATAGTTAAATTTAATTAAACTTCCATCTTCTAATTCAAACATAAACGCAAATCCTTGCAATACTGGCACTCCAGCCTGACTTCCGCAGACTATGCTATTGTCTATATAAGAAACTCTAAATGTATAATTCATAGATTCCACGCTTGGGGATGGAATGTCATCAAACATATTACTATAACGAACAGTAACATAGTAAAGTTGATCTGCCTCTAGAGCGCTAAGTTCTGAAGCGTTAAACTCTAAAGATATTAAAGAAGACTCATTTGGTTGCAATATAAGTCCACCATCTGGGTAGTCAAAGAAATCTGCAAAGAATTTAAATGATGCATTTTGAGCTATACTTCCATATGTTTTATGCAACCTAGTCCTTGCTTCATCTAGATATAAAGAAACTTCAAAATGCAAATTCTGCACTGAGTTAGTCAAATTTGCATATCTGAAATAAATATTATTTATAAAGTTTACTCCACACAATTTAATAAATGGAATTATGCTTCCTATTTGAGATGGAGAATTGTTTTGCACGACAGAAGCTCTTACATAATAGGTTACATCACAAGACAATTGCAAATCTAAAGGAATGCAATGAATAAGATAATTGTAGGATGGAGGCACACTTATGCCTCCAGAATTTGGGAACATATTTCCATTCACTCTGAACAAGCTAGGAGAAGTTATGCTATCTACGGCGACAATCTGATTTGTCAATCCTGCATCAGAGAAAAACTCAACTTTAAAGTCAACATTAACTGCAGCTCCAGAATTGTTCAAGTAGTAGAACTGAACTGAGTTTGAAAGAATAGTTCCATATCCAGGAAGATCACCTGCATTTGGACCAGAACCAGTTCCCTGATTTGACTGCTGCGTAATAAATCTGAAACCTATCTTAAGACCTTGACCTCTTTTGTCTGAATCAATAGTAAATACTCTATTTTCTGGAACTGGCTGATACAGAGAAAAATCTGCAGCTTCGTTTCCATTAATACCAATCACTATATCAGAACCAATAGGAAGTATTTTTTCTGTAGTGATTATGCCTCTCTTTATCTTAGAGGGCAGAGGGAAAGTCGTTGTAAAGAAATGACTGGCTGAACCAGCATTGTTCGTTACCACTATACGAGAGACATATGGATTTTCATTAGTGTAAGTGGCCAACTCTATTTTCAATTGCAAATATTGTCCTGATATAAAAGATATATCTGCGCTAGTAGTGCTTTTGTCTAGCTCAAACACATATGGACTAGTTTCTACTGCTTCTCTACTAGAAGCAACTCTGATCGATATTTTCAACTCAGAGTCTCCTGGGACAAATCCTTCCCAAGATATCCTATTCCAACTTACGTGCCCAGCAGTTCCGTTAAATATTTCAGACAGATATACTCCAGCTTCCTTCAATATTCTTTCTCCTCCATAGAATGGAGCGTCTCCGTCAATAGAATAAAGAACAGATCCTTGATCATTAACTTCAATAAGTTTAGACTGCAAGTAAGTAGTTCTTAACTCATTTTCAGTTAATGTCACAACATAATTATCATTGTATCCATCTGTGGGACTATCATCAGGAGACGAAGCTAAAACAGTTTCGTTGCCTGCGTTGTCTATTAGTTTTGCAAATACTCTTCTAACAACAGCAGTCTGAGCTTTAGTAAGTTTAATCTCATGCTTAGAACAATATATGACCGAGCCATTATCATCTACCACTATGTCTGTAATATCATCATCAGTGCTGCCCTCAAGCGTCCATGTACCTCTAAAAGAGTAAACCTTATTGCTTATTCCCAAAAATACTCTGTCTCCTACTTCGAATACGTCCAATGTCTTGAGAACGCTAGGATCAGAGGGTATGGTCTTAAACGCTTCAGTAAAACCAGCACTATTAAATTTTGCCCTGATGACTCTTCCTCTGTCTGATGGACCAGCGTATATAGCTTGACCTAAAGTTGTTATAGACAGAATAGAAGGAGAAACATCTATATGTGATATTTCTGCAACGTCACTAGCCAAGTCTATCCTGTAAATTTTACCTTCAGGAGATGTTCCTACATAGATAAACCTTTCCAAGCCACTGATGCAATTAACTGAAGTTCCTATTCCAGTTTTATAGGTTTCTACGATATTACCGTCAAACCTAAGTATCGCGCCAAATGGGTCTGGATCATTTGAAGCATCAACACCTATGTACATAAATCTATCATAGCTACTTACAAAAGCGCTTGTAGCACCATATCCAGGGAATATACCCATCTGTTCAAAGCTGACCAAGTCAGTGGTTATCCACAGACTGCCTCTATTTGTTCCACTAACTGATCTGGTGCCTATGACTAAAACATTATTTAATACTTCAGCAAAACCAACAGCAAAATCTGGATCACCCCCGTGCAGAACCGCGACAGGAGTTTCATTAAATACTCCGCCTATAGATCTTTCAAATATTTGCACTGGTGATGAAGTAATTGCGTATAGCTTTTTAGAATCGTTATCCGCCTTATATACAACTAACTTAGAAAAGTTGACGCTTCTGTTGGAGTACACAGTATTGCTTGGACTTAAAGAAGAAGTAAGGTCATGACTGAAGAGCCTACTAAATGGAACAGGCTCTAGTGGAGTTGAGCCATCTGAAGTAAAATTATCAAAATTGGATATTACCATAAAACCCATACCGCTTGTCAGGTCATATATCTTCTCAGTTGTGCCACTGACGGTCAGGTCTGGGTCTATTGTAAGATTAACAGTGTTTGGACCTGTTTGAGATACGAACTTCAACTTGCCTTTAGGAGGAGTCAAGTCTAGAGTTATTTCATCATAAGGAAGCTTCACTAAAGGATCAGACATAGCGATGTAATCCTTGGTACCTGTAACTAATGTATAATTATTTCTAATTATTTCTACAGCATCATCGCTGCCACCAGTCGCGTACCGAGTGCCAGAATCCTGCAATACAAGCTTACCAGCTCGAGACTGATATCCAAAACCCTCAACTTCTGCATTATTTTGAGAAAAATCATTTTCTATAATTATATCAGTTCTTAGCTTTATTACTACCTTGTCACTGGGAAGTAAAGACGTTGCAAATACTAATGTTTCTTGACTAGCACTAAATTCATATCCAAAATTTATTAAATTATTGTTTATCAAAACTTCTGCCACAAAGTTATTTATATTTGGGTCTGTTTTAATGTAATCTGGTATAGAGAATTTGAATTCTTTACTCGTAAAAGAATTAGATATATTTGATGGTATGAAATCTAAAGACTGTGCATCAAAAAAAGCACTTCTTGGCAGCTTCCTTTTCAGCACAGGATCATCGTCTGATATTAATATAAGACCGTTTTTACATGCAACTAATATAGAATTGTTATATTTTTGTGAGTTTACAAAATTACCAGAATCAAAGTAAGTTGGCACATAACTAGAGACAACAATACCATTTTCTGTCAAAACAGAGGGAACATAAATTATGCCGATGTCTTCGAAAGAAGTGCCGTTCATGTATGAAATAGAATTCTCGAATGTACATATCCTTGTGCTATTGTTCACAACAAATATGTCATTAACTATTTCGCTAGATAATCCATCTTTCTTGGTGAGCAAAGACATAGAGTCAATTTGCCCATAATACAGTCCTACATCTGTTCCAGCAAATATATTTCTTTCATCATCTATTTTTAGTGTATTAATATCTATATTCGTCACAGCAAAAGGCTGATTAGACACTCTGTCTACCGTAAAAGAAACAGAAGGCATTGACAAAGATCCCGACCCAGACGAGCTACTAGAGGAGCCTGGATTGGCCAAAGAACTATTTGAAATACTTCTTAAATACTTATTATATTCATAAATTACGCAAGAGTTATTGGCTTGTCCTATCACCATATCGCCCTTATCATTAAAGGCTATCTTTATATTTCTATTATTCTTTATCTCATAAGCATTTTGAGAAAAACTTATTACGCTCCAGCTAATATGATTTATAGATACAAGTACGCTTATTTTATCTTCTACTTTTATAACTATAAAAAAATTAGAAAAAGAATCTGAAACGAAATCGAGTATCTCATAACTATTCGAATTCAATATAGAAGTTAAATAAGTCTGAGAAGCGATAGTCTCGCTCCAAGCGTCAAAAACCTGATCATACTCGCTATTATAAAAGTACAAACCTTTTTGATTTGCGATCCATGCATCTCCATTATCTGCAACAGCCGCACCGATAATTGGCAAAGAAGACATTGTATGAGACATGAATCCTATTTTTCTAAACCTAGCAGGCTCATGCTCTCCAGACGTAGAATATCGTAGATATCTTATAGACATACCAACACCATTCCAGTCGCTCATATCCCCTATAGAAAGAGATTTGAATGGACCAGACTGGCTTATCTGATTTAAAAAATTGTCATAAGGATCTTGTCCATAAGATATGACATTAGATGGTAGAGAAACGTCAAACTCCAACGCATATATAGACAGGTAAGGACTGTTGTTGTATGACTCTATATTAGAGATATCTTTCATAGATATAAGCATAACTGGCTTATATATTATTATTTTTGGCAAGATTACAGAATTTTTAATATAAGAATTGTTATTTATAATAGCTGAATCATAGCCGCCTATAGTAGAGCCATTTGCATTAATTGAACTACCAGAAGACGCCCACAGTCTATAGCTTCTTATCCATCTGCATGCAAATAAATTGCCAGAAGACGACTGCAAAGTCTCTTCTACTATGAAAATATTTTGGTTATTTGTATTTATTTCTGGAAGAGGAATAACTTTATCTTGGATTTGAGCTTTTTTCTCAAAGACAAGTATTATGTCACCAGAACTATCAACCATACCTATTTTTGGATTAAAACAATTTACAAGCTCGTCGGATTTATTTATTAAAAATGGCTGCGCAGAGAAAGACAAGAATGGGCTTGCCACTCTATGCAATATTTTATAATATGTGAGAGATGGTATATAGTCGTGCCAGACAAAATGTATTGAGCCATCTTTATCAACTAAAGTATCTACTCTGTTTGCTCTACTGTAAGAGACCTCACTAACAATAATGTCAGAGCCAGACTTTGCAGATGACTGCCACTGCTTGGTCAAATAGTTATAGTATGCGGCTCTTATTTGACTGAGACCACTAGAAGACTGATCGGTCCATGAAATATAAACCACTCCAGACCTAGAGCACAATGACGGGCTGTGAGCACCAACGGAAGAAGAAGTGACCTTTGTAAAATACTCTCCGTCTATATCCCATTTACGAGACGCATTATTGAAAATAGAGTAGTAAATCTCATATATCCCAGATCTGTTGTCTGACCATACTAAATGAATGTTATTAAACTCATCCGCATGAACTCTGCAGTCAGCAGAAGAACCTTGACCATCAGATATATTAAACTGAGTACTCCATCCATATTGATTTTTTGATATTACGAATATGTCAGAGTGGTTACTATAAAAAGTTTCGTAGGATATGAAAATTTCATTGTTATAATTAACCGCAATATCAGCTGATTTAATCTTGACAAATCCAGTTGGTACGCTAATAGGATCAGACCATTTTTCTCCATTTACGGAAGTAGAATATTTTATTACATCATATTCTCCAGATTCTTCAATCCATATAGAATGATAATCTCCATTGACTGATACTACTTTTTGACCTTTAGAATCTCTTGAGATATTTTCTAGCCTAGTTTGCTTAAATGAATCTAAGAAAACAAACTCATTGTCTGTTATTTCTTTTTTCCATATCTTAGCAATGCCTTCTTTTGCGTTTATTCTTATTTTGGTAAATTCATTTAAATTAACAGACAAATTTTTATTTACATCTTTGATGAATATTCCAGAAGAATTAACTATGATTGAATTTTCAAATAAGCCATCATTAAAATAAACTCCAGTGACACCAGGACTGTTTACATTAACTGGTCTTATGCTGTCTTGAAACGAAGAAACTTTCATTTCAAATTCTAATGAATATCCAGTGCTTGCATTAACATAATCAACCCATGGAGTCCCATAAGAATTATGAGATATGAAAGCTTTTCCTCCAGTAACTGAAGATTGAGAATTATCTATGTTTGGATCTATTATATTTTGCTTGTTAAGTATGTCAATTACTACACTGCCATCACCATCTGGTGTAAAATCTATTAAGTCTAAAGCAGATAAATTAGCAGCAAAGTTAAGTATTTCTATGTTATAAAAGTCTTGAATATATGTCAAGCCATCTATTGTTGCACTAAGAGATTTGATATAAGATACTAAATTACTAACACTAAACTGGCTTAAATCTATATTATAACTGAAATAAGTAGCCGTATCAGAATTGTTAATTGACAAAAATCCATTACTTATTCCAAAAACATAACTTGCTATGCCTACCTTGCTAGTTATGGCAATGGCAGGGAATTCGTACTGAGAATTAGATGATATATTAGAAGGGACGCCTATATCTTCATATAACGTTGATATATAAATGCCATCAGAGTTAAAAGATATGCCTTGATTTGACAAGTAGCTAAATCTATACCAATTATTGTTTATTAAATCATCATTAGATAAAAACTCAGTATCAGAATCCCAGTGAACGCTTGGATTTCCAGAAAATATAGAACATCCTCGTGAGTGATATATCGCAAAAGATTTTTCGTTAGCAGATACAGCTACTCCATTGACTGAGAAAAATTGAGTATCCAAATTCTTTATATTTACATTTAAATAATCGGCGTAAGGATTGTATTTGTAAAGCTTAGAATATCCGCTAAGCGTATCTTCTGCTACGAACAATACACCGTCTGGAGTAGATTCGACATCGTTAATAGCCCTAGACTTCATCTGTATGACTTCAGAAAAAGTATAATATTCTCTAGAAGAAGGCTCTGCAGCATGGAATGCACCCTTAACGCTTAAACTTAAAGAAGATATATACACAGACAGATCGCCAAGGTTGTTCCTAGGAGTTATATTTAAATATTTCCTGTTTGTAGTTTCTATTAAAGTTTTGTCTTGAATTACCAGTATACTGTCTACATATATATAGACCTTATTGTTGAGCACAGAAACTATAATATTTCTTTTTTTAGTAAAATCTACGTCTATTTGATATTTTTCAGTAGATCCTAAACTTAATCTTAATATAACTGGAGATATTTCAACAGAGAAAGAATGGGATCCATCTGCCACGTTCAAAGATAGCACGTCACCTCTGTATTCAGAGTCAAAGACATAATCACACGAAAGATCATACATGATCGAATAGCCGACCATGGGATTAACGTTATCGCTCCATGAATCTCCTATGGTGGAAAAGAAAACAGTCTCATATCTACCTGCATTTCCAGACAATCCTATAGGAGCAACTGAAACATAATAATTCAGACCTTTGGAAAGGACCTCGGACGGTATGAGAAAATTTCTAGAAGATTTTGATACCTCTGTAGAAAAAACGTTGTCTCCTCCTTGAGAGAATCCAACCTTAATGGAAAAACCTGATACAAAATCAATTAAATTATTCGGAACTGACCATACTAAGTTAGCAGAATTATAAGACACCTTATTAGTTAAACCTATACCGCTTACAGTGGCCTCAGAAACAGAAAGATTATAATCAGATATCAATATTGTTTCACTGAAAACATCTTCTCCGTAAAAACCTCCCCAGGATGGTGTCAATCTAGCGTATACTGAATCACCAGGAGCAAGTCTCAACCTAGCGTAAGGGCCAGTATAGTCGGCATCAACGGCCACTCCATTTATATACCAGGTGACTAAAGACTCATCTCCAATTGACTGAGTGACACCATCTTTAGTTAAACTATACTGAAGCTGAAGCACGTCGTCTGGGTTAGGAGACGATGGCATAATAGAAAGACTAGAAGCTGACAGAGAAGGCTTAGGAATGTTTATAGAACCTATTTCAAATATAGGCCCATTTTCTAAGTCATCATAAGGCAAAATTTCTGCGTACCAATTGTCTCCGTAATCTATATTTCTTCCTGAAACAAATACAGAATCATCAAGATAGCTTTGAATGTCTCCATTTTTATACCATCTAATTTTGTAATATACATCGTCTGACGGCAAGGTAACATTTAAATTTATTCCATTCTCTATTCCATAGTTTGGATTAAAAAATCCACTTACTATATGAGGCATACTATTGACAAAAATTTTAAAAGTATACCAAGAAGAAACATCACCTAAATTATCTAATATTTTTAATTGACCATAAATTTCAAGATTTCTAGGTAACGGAGAGCTTGGATTAAAATAGAAATTTTGTCTTGGTGAATTAGAATTTCTAACTGTAAGTACATTACCAATAAATTGGTCCGTGCCATGGCCATTACTGGAAGTCCCAAGGCTTAACGAGAAATTTGACTGAGAAAGCTTTGCAGGGACATAGTCCCAAAATAAAGAAAACCCACCTGGTATAACCTTTATAGGTATTCCTTCGTACGCATTCCCGTTTACTTTAACGCTTATGTTTGAAATCATATATTATTCACTTATAATAATTCCGTTTTTATTTAAATATATCCCTTTTCCTGGAATTATTGTTCCGTCTTTTAAGTCATATTTATACTGACTGGGCTCAGTGGGCTCTCCATCTATGCCTATTATTTTTATACTTATATCTTCATTCGAACTAATTGAAGCAAAGTTATAAACCTTGTTCCAAAAAGAGTTTTGACCACGTATAAGGAAACCATCTTGCGTGCCACCGATCACATCAGAATTAAAAGGCTCAATTGCAGATATAGTGGGTTGCGAAACGACTTCTTGTAAGAAGCTTAAAGAAGCCTCAAATCTAAATTCATTAAAAGAAGCGGTTATATCATTAAGAGAATCTTTAAAACCTTTGGTAATAATTTTTTTGATTATATAATTTTCAATTATATATTCGTCTATAACGAACAGGTCATCAATGATTCCACTATTTTTTTCAAATTCATTAATTGATCCTATGATGTTTTTATTTATATTAATATCAAAAGATCCATTTGTTCCTATATAAGTAGGAAAAGTGCCTGATACAGAATTGAGTATAGTTTCTACTCCATTAATAAACATCTTAATTTCATTTATTTCCATATTGATAGATATAATAAAATGATTAAAAACAGCAGTTGGATATACTTCACTCTCAAAACTATGAACAATACCACTAGAATCTATTAGATTAATAACCATTTGATTGTATTCATTAAATACGCATTTTTCATACACAAGAAGAATGCCACCAGGTATTGAAAAAGTATTGCCAGACACATATGCATTAGTAATATCAAGTACTGGCATTTTAATAGGAGTATTGACTCCGTCCACGTTTCTTTCTGCAATACTATTGGAATATAACCAAAAACCTACAGAAAGATTTATTTTTATATTATTGTATCTTGGACCTAAAGGATAAGAACAGAAATATCCATCCCCAAGCTTAATAGCTCTTTCTATCGGGCCACTTGTTAAAAATGGAGCTTCTTCTCCGTTTATCAAAATCAATTCATTTGTGCCACTTTCTTTTAAAGGAAGTTCATCAAATCCAAAATGCAAATATTGATCTGTATTTTTTCTACTCATTGTAGTATATTAAAGTTTATCGATATGGGCAAAGAAGACAAAGATCTAACTCTAGAATCTCTGTATACTTTTCTTTTTAACCATATATATATTATGTTATTATACGGGATACTCTTTGCCGTATCTATCATATTTACTGGAATAGTAAAATCGTTATTAAAATCTATTTGCTTAAAACCAGAAAATAATGGTGAAGCAACAGGGTCAGACTTCCCATAGTGACTAAAAGAACTAGGAGCTGGTAAAAGCTCAACTTTTGAATAGCTACCTACGGGATATGGCAGAGATTGATTCAATATAAGATAGTCTTCTTCAATTGACGATATGTATCTATATTGTGGACTAGAACTTGAATCTTTTGTAAACTTCATACAAGATCCAACAAAAGCAGGAAGACCAAGGCCTGAAAAATTGCGAAGTTGCAATAGATTTTGATTTGCAAAAGGCACAGTTTGAGTTCCAGCTCCTAAATCGCCCGTGAAGATCTTTGCCTTATGCTTGGGAACCTCTACTCCCACATAAATATACGAGCTTGCATTTTTATAATTATCATTTAAAGACACTGAAAGATTAGAAACAGATGTCCCATTATATATGTTTCTTAAAACAATACATCTATTTTGGTAAACATACTTACTATCGTTAGAAGAGTCTAAAAAGAAGTTTTCATCAAATAAACTTTTGCTACTTAATCCAAAAACTCCAGAGTTTGGAGCATGGAATGTCTTCTTAGTACCAAAAAGCCCCCTTCCAGATATTTCAGCACGACCAGAGCTCCACTTAATAATTTCTATTATTTCTCCTTCTATAGAAACATACTTAAAAGTACTTAGTAAATTACCTGGGTCTATTACAGTAAAATAAGTGCTTGTATTGCTGATTGTGCTGTTGAGAATGGCATATGGAGATATAGATACTTCACTTACAAAACCCCCGTAATTTTGACTAACAGAAGTAGCACCAATCAGACTGACATCATTAACTGTTTTTTCCAATGATATAATCTTGAAAGGATTTTCAAAACCTACAAAATTAGCAGAACTTTGCAAGTTATTTAAAACGCCTATGCCGTCATTTATGCTCAGAATTCCCGTAGATGTAACGCCAAGGAATGACGCATCACCCAACTCTGCGCCGTCTATTACGTCAGCATATATGCCTGCTACTCTAGATATCTCCTTCGCTACATCATAATTAGTTTTGTCTGCTAACTGAATTACAAATAAAACATTTAAATCGCTGCCAGATGAATTGACAGTTTGCCCGAACAATAAAGGATTAGATCCAAATGGAGTTACATACATACGCCAACCATTTGCATTTGAAAATGCACTGTTTAAACTAGGATCTATCCTAATTCTTATAACATCCACACGTGGGGCAGAGGCAGAAGATGAGCTTGTACTAGAAGACTGATTGCCGCCAAGAACACCCCATGCGCCAAGCAATATCGCTAAATCATTAGCACTGACTATGCTATCTCCATTTAAATCATAGGTAGATCCACCCCAGTCACCTAGCAAAATTGACAAATCACGCGCATCAACTACCCCATCGCCATTAAGATCACCCAATATACCAGAAGAACCACTACTAGAAGGAGGAACTGATGTAGAAGAACTGCTTGGAGGAACTGATGTAGAAGAGCTACCTGGAGGCGCTGACGTAGAAGAACTTGCCAAAACACCCCATGCACCTAAGAATATAGTCAAGTCCATAGGACCAACAATTCCATCTCCATCCAAATCACCTTCTGGTCTTCCCCAGCTGCCCAACAATACTGTAAGATCTGCAGGACCAACCACTCCATCCCCGTCGTAATCTGGAGAGCGAACTCCAAAACTAGATATAACATTATTAGAAGAAACATTGTTCAAGTCTCTTATAGTAAGTGAGATGTCGTTCCAATCCTGTATTGAATGATTTACATGATTGTGTATGATATAATCTGGAATTGAATCAAGTTCAATAAAAGATTTAAAAGCATCGTAATAATTTAATTTGTTAAATGAATATCCAGTAACTGCAGATACATCTGAAATGGCAAATGATCCTATTCCAAAATCACCAAGAGGACTTGTTGGATCTGCCAACTTAACATTACTCTCGCTGTTGTTAATACCATGTGAAAATAAAATAGTATTTTTATTGCTAAAATCCACGTTTATATTAAAATCTCTAATACTAGCTGCAATATTCTTAATGTAATTAACATGATTTTGCTTCATTATTTCAGATACCATCATTGCATGAGATGGCCCAGCAGTTGACGCGTCAAACATGCTGCCACTTATGTATATTCCACGACCAGATGGATCTTGATTATAGTATTCGGGCCATCCCCATGTCCCATCAAATATTGTTTCTGCACCTGAAAAATAATTGTAATCTAAAACTTCATACCTTATTTTTTCCAATTTAAAAATAGGCCACCCAAGACCTGTATACAGCCTAGATATAACTGATGATGGATTTATGTGACATAAATCAAAAGAACATGATTTACCTTGATTAAAGCCAATTAGATTAGGATAATGTTGCCATCTATTTACGTATTGATAGAAAGGAGCTTGAATCTTTGCATAAATGCTAGACGAGGGAACTCCAACAGAATATTCATTAAATCCATATCTGCCAAGTATAAATTCTTTTTCAATTAAAGAACCAAAGCATTCATAGACTCTTCTTAAGCATACTTCTTTTATTAAAATTCTTATGAATTTTTCTATAGCTGCATTATCTTGCTCTAAATATGGGCTTGACTTTAAAATAGCATTTGAAACGAATATGCTGCCCTGAGATCCAGACCTATCAGCATAAGTGCGCAAAACAGAAAACTCACTTGCATATTGACCTTCATCAACAGACCCGTATGCGTCTGAAAGATTTTGAAAATTACGCCAATTAAAACCAACACTATTATCATTAGCCCTTGGGTCCAATAGGTGATTTATAAAAGTTCCATGACCATTTGACATCGTACCTACAAAATCTGCTACATCAAATACTTTCTGACCATCTATATAAATCAGGCCAGGATCTGCTATTTGACTAGACACGATAGAACATCTTCTATTCTGTTGTCTAAATTTCCATCGTTGCAAAAATCTTTTCATCCACTTGCTGCATTGAACAACGCCATTTGATGCAAATAAGTTTTTAAATTTATTTGCTGGAATAAACTCTTCTCCATTATAGTTTACTTTGTACACGATGTCTTGATAATTAGTAAATAAACTACACCATCCCTGAACAAGTGAATCAACTGTTTCAGAATCAACTGGGTCATGATCATACATGTCTCCCCAATTTTCAAGCTTTATTACTACGTTTTTGTTTAAGGAAAAATCTATTAAGTCGCTATATTCCGCACTATACTGCAGACATAAGTCGAAAGCAGCATCAGCGCATTTTTCTGGCCCTAAAGTATTGTATGGACTTGGAGTATTTACCTTTAATATGTTGCTAGAATTTTCTATAGTCCAAGAATTTACAACATAATTATTCATGGTGGAATCAATACATAAAGACTTGTTATTCGAAAACCACCAAGACGGGCACCACGTCTTTATGATATCTGAATTCAAATTTCTTAATTTTTTTGAACAATTAACTTTTATAACTGGAACTATATTAGAGTTGCTTGCGGCATCGACTGATCTTTTGTAAGCACTCGATAAATTAGAAACAGAGCCAAATCTGTCTGTAGTATTGCCTGCGTATTCAGAATGTAAAACAAATACCCTATTATCTAATGTGCTCCTATTGGCTTTTTCATGTTTTTCTAATGCATGGATAATAGCATTATACTGAAGACTTAATTTTGCAACATCTATGTTCTCTCCATAGCTTACAGAAAAGCCTGGAATAAACCCACTTGCAATAGCTCCGTTTTCTACACTATTCAAAAAATCTTGCCCCACATCAGTAAGAGAGTGGGTTATCAAAAGATGAATTTCATTATTATTGTTTATAGTATTATTAAGATTACTTCCAAAACCAAAATTGAAGTTTCTGTTATTAAACTCAATTATATAAGGACACTTGGAATATTCATTAATACTATAAAAAGAACCATTATAAAGTGGAATATTATTGCACATTATCTTTTGACCAGAATTCTTCCAAGAAAATTCTGATATATTATCATACTGATCAAAAGATATCATTGATGTAGTATCAAGATTATTTAAAACAACACCCTTTATACCATACTGAGACCAAGGGACAGTATTGTATATGAACCACTCTTTGTGAGAAGTATTGTTGGGATCAAAATTATCTAAAGAAAAGCCTTCAGAATTCCATGTAGGACTTAGATTTTTGCTTTCAAAATCTATGCCATTTATCATAGGGACTTTAGCTTCGAATTCTATATATATTTCTACATTATCTATTTTAGAATCGAGCCAACTTTTTATCCTTGAGCCAAATCCTTTGAATAAAGAACCATCAATAGCATTAGATTGATCAAAGTTAGACACAGCTCTTGGGCAAGAACCATATGATAAAATATTATTTTCGTATATTTTGTAATGATATATGTTTCTAACATCAAAGGAGTCAACTACGTTAACCGAAAGAATGTTTTTAGTCAATAAACCAGAAGGGCATTGCAATACTATTCTTCTAAACCCTGCTTGATATAGCTTTTCTAATCTATTATAAATAAAATTGTAAAATCCGTTGGGGCCAAGAATCTCGTCGCTTAAACCTCTCTTCATCCTAACCACATCAGAACAAACCGATTCTAAATCACTCTCATTACTTGCGCACAGATACTGCCCCCAAGACTTTAATAGCATAGAAACATCTGAAGATCCTACTAATCCATCACCATCAAGGTCATATAATGATGATCCAAAATTATTTAAAATTACAGACAAATCTGATTCATTAACTTGACCATCTTCATTAAAGTCTGGACATGGGATACTGCCTAAACCATTAACATCATCCATGAGAGGTGAATGACATTTTACTTTTACAAGTGGTCTTTTATCTATGTGAAATTTAGAATTATTCATTTTATATATTTATAGTAGACTTAACTACATTTCCATTATTGTATATAAATACTTTGTCGGAAGTTTGTCCTAATATGAAAGATCTTCGTGAGTCAATCGCATCAATCGCATATACGGGACTTCCAATATCATATATAAAGAACACTTGATCATTCAATATTCTGAAAACTTTACCATCTATGCATCCAGCAAGAACTCCGCCATCCCCCGAATCTCCAATAGCAGATATTTGAGTATCTGGAATATCACTACTTGCTATATCAGATAAACCAGTTGCTTCTATAAATACTAAATCAAAACTTCTTTTGTCATTAAACCTACTTGCATAAAGCCTGTTTCCCTTAAGCGTCACTGCTACAATCAATTCATCAAATTTAGAAACAACAGACACAGATCCAAAGGAAACTTTTATTACTTCAGATTCAGACCCATTGTACATGCAGACATACAGAGAATCTGAGTCTTTCGTCCATGCGGTAAATTTATAACCATTTTTTTCATAAAGAGATCTGGTTTTATTTCTCTTTTTAACTATACTTTCTCCCTTTTCATCACTTCGGTTTCCAGCCAAGTCCTGTACTAGTGCAGAGACTACATATCTACCTTCCTCTTCTTCCAAACTACCTGGAAGATACTTGCCTAATCTAATAAAATTGTCTTTTCTATACGTCCTAGATTCTGTAACAGAAGCCTGTTCCAGTATAAAATCTCCACCAGATGTTCTTGTTCGCAAATCTTGTCTTATATAATAAGAATGTATATCGCTAACATTGTCAGATGCATATATCTCCAAAGAAACGTTTCTTTCCCTAGCATATCCGTCATCGGAATTTATTTTTACTGCGACTTCTGGACCGTCCGTATCTATTATAAAATACCCTTGATTTTCTATAGAAAAAGGACCAACGAAAACCTGAGGACCTTTATTCCCATAATCGTCGGTATAATATGCGTATAAGGTATAGTCTTGTGCGGGCACCAACTTAGATACATCCCAAGTGATCTTAGAAGTTGCACCAGATATCTTTTCATATATAGGAGCCAAGCTTATCCCAGAAGCGTCACTTGAATAGTACAGATTTAACCTATATCTATTTAGCTTTTTTGCATCCTCAATGTTAAAATTGTTGTTTATGTTAATCTGTATACTTGAACCATATTTCTCGTTAGCCACTGGATTTGATATAGATGGTTTAGGTAAGCTTTTTTGAGATATTGAAAACACACCACTTCTCGAATAGTCAGAATAATTACCATTTAAAGAAATAGATCTTATGGCTATTATAATTTTAGACCCAAATAAAAACTCTGGAATAACCCACCTATAAGTGAAGGTGTCTGAAGAGACTCGAGCTATAGACACCCATTCATCGTTGTCAGAAAAATTGCTGTAATCATATTGAAACAAAACTTCATAAAACAAAGTTGCTTCATTTACTCCATTAAAAACAGTAGCTTCTTTCCATTTTATTTCTATTATTTTAGTTGATACTGTTTCTGAACCTTGAGGAAAAAGCAGAACAGGAATTGAAGGACTCGACATTAGCTAATTCTCCTAGATCCAAAAGAATTTCTCTTATCTAACATAGAATAACTTTCAATGAAATTATTTTCATTTTCCAAGGAAGCACTAGATTGATCCAAAATTGGATCATTTATCAATCTAATTATTGATATAAAGTTTTTACTGAATGGATTAAGACATTCACTTGGAACATAGATAGACACAAAAGCTAAACCGTCCTTGAATGTAACGCCATTGTTTTTAGAAACCCTGAACTGGAAGTAATATGTACCCTCGTTAATATTCAGAGGAGTAAGGGGAAAGGAAAGAACAGAGCTACCTTGTTGATAGACATAAGCCGATAGCACACCAGCATCATTTCTTCTTTCAGAGTACTTCTTCAAAAGATTTAAAGCCTGCAACCTCTTGATCCTATCTATATCAGAGAAAGTTACTTTGACATAAACATCAATAGCGTAAATAGTTTCTACCTTTGTTGATCTCAAATCGTTCTCTGTTAAAGTAACTAATAATATAGGATTCTCATTTGAAGAATCTGTATTAATATTTTTGTAAGGAGTTCTATTGTTAACTACAGGGAATCCTTTATACTTTAAAGGTTTTATCATGTCTGCACTTTGAGTTGCTGAACTAGCTGATGAATCATTTATCTTGTGCATGAACTCTACCGTGTATGATATAACAGAATATTCAGCGACTAAATCAAGACAAATCTGCTGAGTTTTTCCAAATTGCGTTAATATCTCAATACAAACTCTCTTAAGTCCATCACCCTTGCTTAAAACCCAAGGGGCAACAAATATGTCATTACCTACCCATTTTGCCTTAAATGTATCTCTAAATTGAGCAAAGTCATTGTCTATAGAATTTCCTAATGAATCTAATGGTTGAATGTTTGCTCCGATAGGTATCCAATCAGTGAAATCGACTTCAGATTCATTTCTCAATCTATAAGCCATAGCACCTGGCACACCGACTACTTCTAGATCAATGAAGCAATCACTGACTACAGCTATAGGAGATGCATTACTGGAATACCTATAGTCTTTAATATACTTGTCTGATACTCTTATATTCAAGAATTCTCCACCATCGAATGCAGACTTATACCTATCTATGTCAGTTAAAGTAAATGAACAAGCTGTAACAAAAGCAGATTCTCGTATTATGACTGGAGATATCTTTGTTCCTACGCTCAAGTATCTCTTATTAATCTTGTTATAATCTGCTATAGTTGATATAGAAAAGTTATTTAAATTATCTGAAACAACTATTGGATATCTTTCTTCAATTATAGACAAATCACTAGCAGAACTGGTGTTCTTTACAATTCTATCATAACCCTGATACAAGCTAGAATCTATCTTGCCACTGTTAACGTCTATAAAAGCAGAATATATGTCAGAAAAAATATTATTTCTGTTTGATATACCATTTTTGTCATATCCATTTCTAGAGTCTTCCCACGCAACCATAAATAGCCCGTCTCTTCCTGCAGCGACGGATGGATGAGATTTTCTAGATAAGCTTTTTGCTAACTCTGTTCTTACAGATCCAGAATAGGGAGAATTCCAAGAGGAAGATAACTCTTTATCATTAGCAAAATGATCACAGTCACATAAGAAAGAGTTTCTATATACTTCTATATCCTGCCCATCAACTATGGCGCTAACCTTGATAAAGTACTTAGCTCCACATATAAACATTCTTCTATTTAAATTAAAGTATACATTGTTATTAGACAATCCTGTAGATTGAGATATATTCCCAAGGTCTAGCGGGTACTGACCAATCCCTGGGTTAATAATTGGAGGATTAAAAGAAACAGAACCCGTAGTGCCAGAGGCAATTGGTATTCCACCCACAGGGAATTCATCGTAGCCACTATTCCACAAATCAGAGTCTATTAGCGATGTAAATACCATCACAGAATCTTCATAATTTGCATCAGAATAAACTGAAACTTTAAAATGAACATTTTTAACAGCGGTGTTAAGATTCTCATAGAAAGCATTTATACGGCATGGAAGCCTAATAGGCTTGGCGCAGAAAAACACACTTTCTATTTCTCCAGAAACTGAAGCAGAATCAGATATGATTATTCTTAAAGTAGCGTATGGAAATGTAACTGGAGATACCAAAGAGACTGTATCTGTCAATGAATCAAGGGCATCTTCTATCCCCAAAGTGGGAGAAGAATCATCTACGATTAAATCTGGATTAGGTTGTTGGATTATATTATTTGGAGGCCTTGTCTGAGAACCAATAGGATCTGGCCACGTAGCATTCCTAGGTATCATGAACCTAAAATATAAAGTTTTCCTGTCATCACTTAATCTTATATACTCTCCAGAATAAAACTGAAAGGAGCTCACGACATTCTTACGCAGAATACTGACTGGAGAAGCTTGCCTTCTGAATATATTGTCTGTTGCTATTAAATTTCTTTCATCAACTAAGACTGCAGCTATCGGAACAGAAAAAGTAACAGAAGACTCTACAAACTGTGCGTTTGTATTGCCATCATCTATCAAAGATAACAAGAAACTCTTACAAAAAGTACCAGCAGATATTCCTGGAAGAGATCTAATATTAGTTGGGAATACAAAATTTTGTCCAGCACTCGAGCCCTGTGTCTCAAAGTAAATCTCATTTTGCCTTGATATATTTATAGGAGAATAAAGAGATGCTTCCTCGAATATTACATATTCATCTATGCCAGCATCCGTACCCTGCAATACATAGGGATAAGTCCCTGAAGCGGTGGTCGTAACCCAGTCTGCTCCGTCTGTAATATTATGAACTTTGGTTGCTATAAACTCTTCTTGCCCTATAATTTCAGTAGAATATGTTATGATTACTTTAAGTAATTTACCAAATACATCATCATTTGAATCTGGGATAAAAGATATTACAGAACGCTCGTTAGCATCTAAAACCTGACCACTGTATGGTATAAACTTTCCGTTAATCAGCCATTTACCTGGTTCTATTTTAGAAGAAGATCGTTTATAAATTATATTATCATTATTTATATCTCTAAACTCTATGTTGAATATATAATTTGCAAAAGCTGGAGACAAGAATGAAATATCAACCCTACAAGACATCAGAGATTTGTCTAGCTCATAAGGATCGTATGGGTCTGTATCTACTCCTAAAGTTCTACTTGCAGATATTATACCATCAACAGAGCAGTCTGAAGTAAAATCTGGGTGATTAGTTTGAGACGCATACTCTATAGCATACATATTATCTTTAACTGCATTCCAAACAACCATTCTTTTTCCATCATTATCACTTGCTATATTCGAATTAAACGCAGAATAAGAAGGCTGACTTAAAATTATTTTGTCTTGCAGATATCTGTCCAAATACACGCCAGAAATAGCATTTACCGACCATGGCCCATTTACGTTGTCTTCATAAGATACCGTTACCTTATCAAATTTATCCACATGAATACATGGAGATTTCTGTAAAACATAATTTGACTCGCACAAGGGAACCGTAGATATCTTTGTATTGTATAAATTAAAAGTGAAATCCAGTACCGATTCATCTGATAAGCCAAAAAGCCTATAGGCATCTATATTGGCATCTTCTTCGACCAAATTAGAAACAGGGTATATCTTACAATCATTTATTAAAAATCCACCTGAGAAATAATCTTTATCTTTCTTGTATAAAGTATTTACGTTGGATGGATTACCAGGCCTACCAGGAGCAAAAGATACACCATAAGAATAAACCCTGCCATCTGCTCCTAGCAATGAGCAACTTCTAATACCCCTTTTGACTGCGACACATGCAACGGAAGGAACCGCATGTTGAGCCTCTATTAGAGTAGAGATCTTTGTAAAAGCAGATATATACTTACCCCACGCAATGACATTACCATCAACGTCTATTCCTACGTTAAATGGTTCAACGTTATAGGTGGTCAAAGTCGTAGAAGAACCAGTCGCCAATGTATAAACAGTACCTCCACAAGCTGCAACATCTATAAGCTTTACATCAGGATCATTAAGATCAGATGTGCCTGCGTTATAGCCCCAAGAAACTGGGATGCCATCAAATCCGATAGCTACAGCATGCCTGCCACCAGCATCAATTTTTACATACTTACCGCTTGGAACCGATGAAACAATAAAGCCGTTTGATACGTAGTTTCTTCCCCACCCAGCTATGGTGCCATCTTCTTTTAATCCTATTGTAAAGTATTCACCACATTTTACTTGAACAAATTTTTCTCCTACTGGAATGCCCGAGACTTGACCATAGGTGTCGTCTCCCCAGCAAGAAATTGACCCATCTTCTTTCAAAGCTGCAGCATGATTCCAACCAACTGATACAGCAATATAACCACCGTCAGCTGGAAGATTAGCGTCTTGCGCAAAGGATGGAACGTTACTGGAAGTTCCATCAAAAGAAACAGATTTTAAATATCCAGAAGATGTAATTGCTATTCCAAACGGATTTTGTGGTTCGGAATTCTCAAACCTAAGCATACTATCTACAGCTATGTATCCAAATCCAAATAAATTACCAGAAGGAGATGACGATACGGTGGGCTCAGTAGTGCTTCCATCTTGACCTGAAGAATAGATTTCACACTGAAGAGATCCTGTAGAATCAACGTAGAATATAGCGTCCTTATAGAAAGTACCAGCAGTATGTCCAGCTCCCGCGTTAGCCACGTCAAAGCCAGTCGTATAGTGATAGCGACTAAACATATTACATAAATTATCTGAAACATTTCTTACTTGAAAATCAAAATTAGTTGCAGTAGGATAGAAAGATCCAACATTTGTTTGCAAAGAAATGGGAGAAGAGTCTCCAGAATAAATTCCATTTTTTACCTTAGATTTTATTGCATAACAAGTTTCAGCAACATTAATAAGCAAAGTTTTAGTCATCTTCGGCACGTCTTCTGGAAGAGGACGCAATCCAGATGTCATGTAAAATACATGCTCAGTATTCAGATCTTTAGCGAAAGTGCCAAGAGTTTGAGATATACCGCCTCCAGATCCAGTAGAAGAACGTCCTCTTCTAAGCTTAAGCATAGGCAGGTTATAATATATGCTAGAATTTAAATTTTCATGAGGTACATTGGCCTCTAACAATATAGCCCTGTTTCCAGAAAGAACGTTTGCATAAGTTCCCGTATATATGAAACCACCATAATCCCCCCTCCACTCGTCAACAAGAAGATTACCATCTTCAAGACAAGTCCAATCGCCAGGGTCAATTATAGACTGCTCAAATTCATCATTTTCTATGTTAGAATCTAAATTAGGAACTAAATCAAATATTTTAGATTTGGAATACAAGTAATTTACATTTTCTGAATAAGAGTTGTTAAGAGATATTTTTGGAACACCTATTCTTATATTACTATACGAAAGCTCCCATTCTGCATATGACAACAACTCAAAATAATTGCTATTGTACGACCTTGCCACTGGATTTGATCCAAATGGCATACCAAATCCAAAGTCCCATTGCCTATTCTTTTCAGACAAATCAATCTGAGCACTCAATGAAAGCTTAGGCTTTTCTTTGACATATAGGTTAGCCATCAAGTGATAATACGGCTCTGAACCAGTAGGCAAAAAGAATGCGTCTTCGGCTGGATGAGACCAAGCAGTTAAAAGCTCAACATCATTTTTAGATAATTTAAGATAGCTTAAATCAAGCTGAAAAGACATATTTGATTCAATTCTTACGGTAGGACTGTCCTCATATTTTACCCTTATTCCTTGAGATATAGACGACTCTACTCCATAAGAAGAAAATCCATTTACCACCATCCCGACTTTTGCCATTCCAGTATATACATCTTCAACCAAGGCTTCACGATAGCCATTTATACTTCCAGTCCTAAGTATGTACTGATCTATGGTTTCTGCATTTTTTGCTATAAAAGAAACTCTTTCTGGCACAAGAAAAACATAAACGTGGTGAAGATTATGATCTTCACCATCAACCTTAAAAGCATTGCTTAACTCATAAGTTCCAATAGACGATACGTCACTGCAATTTTCCGTGTTGATATCAGAACCTATAGAAGTAAGCTGAGAAAAATTTTCAAACCTAGATGCTATGGCCTTGGGGTTTGTATTCAAATCATCAAATTTCAAGCTTCCAAAAATAGGAATAACTGCATCATACCTTTTTTCAGTTTTATTTATAGTAAATCTATTACTACTGAATGTAAAAAGGTTCTTGTTTTCTCTTGTAAAATTAGATACAAAATTATTGAACAAGTCGCTTACTTGAGTGTCAGTCTTCAAGCTGAATGGATTTACTATCTCGTTTCCTTCCAAAACAACTCTAATAGAAAAATCAATCCTAGTGCCAGGAGAAAAAGTAAATGTAAGTTTCTGCCTAGCTGGATTGACTGATATTTTTACACTTTGATCATTAGCAAAGTAAGGCCTTAAAGAAATTGCATTTCCCAAGATAGAATCTGTTGCACTTAAATCAGATGATTCTATATATAAAGCAGCTATTTTGGACTTTGTGAACATCACGTCTTTTACAACTGTAGAAGTAAGTTGAGCTCCAGTATTCGATGTTTTTATAGATATAGACAAAGACGAAACATTGGAACCTTCTGTAAAACCAGGAAAATATCTTTTTGTCGAGTCTTCAAAGACAACCATATTATTTGGGTAGCTTGAAGCTGGCTGCAGCGACTGCGTGAATCCAGGCTGCCCTGAAAACTCTGGTATTATTAAAATAGGCTGAGATGAACCAGACCATGTATATGTGTTGTTTGTTCTTTCCAAAACAGCATCTGTCAAAGCAGTATTTGATATTGGAGTAACTCCAGTTCCAGTTGTAGATGCGTCAACTTTGTATGCTGGATTTATAGTACAATTACAATGAACTGAAAAATTTATTTCAGACTCTTGACCTGATATATAGTTGCCTTGATAGTCTTTATTTATTGAAAGTATTCCTATTGCACTGTCTTGCTTTGGCGAACCCGATACGCACACCGAACTTGATGAAGGGACACTTACTTTACCATTATTAGAAAACACTCTATTCCATTCAGATTGATCTAAAGAGTCATCGCCATGCAATCCCTCCACTATTATCCTCATCTGCAGCGGGCCATAAAATGGTTGATTAACAGTAAAATTGTATTCAGTAAAAGATAATGTATGATAATCATCGGTTATTTCTAACCCAGCAAAATTCATAACTGGACTATTGACAAATGCTGATGGAGAAACAGGATATCTAATATTTGGAGAAGAAAGATATTTTTTTGTTTTAACCAAGTCTTCTGGAGCCGTATACACTCTCAATATCTTGCCAGAAAATTTTGCAAATAAAGTATTAACATTTTGTATAGTATTAGTTCCATTACGATCAATATGTATTAAATAAGATTCTATGTATGTACTTTTATCTATATCTGGTATAATATTATTGGGCCAATCGCCTTCCTTTCTTGCAATTTTTGCATCACCATTCATTATAATAAAATTATCAAATTCGTCTTGATCTATATTTAAATATCCAGAAAATTCTTTAATTATTCTATAACTATTTCCAGTCAACAATGCATCTTCAACTAGAGAAATCACACCATCACTTCTCACTAAAGATATATTTGTAGATTCAGATGCAATAAAGTTTTCTACTTTAGACATCGGATTAAAACTAAATATTTTATTATAAAGCTCATCCGATATTTGCTTGCTAAACATTCCAGAATAAGCAAGTCTATTGATCAGCTTTTGCGACTTTCCTACACATGCATACTGAAGAGAAGTAAATCCGAATCTGTCTGTCTCCCATACTAAATGGACATTTCCAAATGAGTCGGATGCCGCTGATACATTTCTGTTTTCTCCTACATCTGTAAGTTGAACCCAATAATTTGAACTTGTATTAACCAGATTATAATCAACTAGAGATGGAGGAAAATATCCAAAAATTTGCCATTTTCCATTTATCAATGCTTGACAAAATACTCTTCCATCTTTTGTCATCGCTGGATTAGATGCTGGTATAATTTCGTTAAAAGGGTTTCTTACGAACGGCAAAGGCTTTACAATAGAACTAGAAGCAGCTGGAGCATCTACATTTGTAACAAAAGCTACGTAAGTGCATGGCTGATCAGACTCTACAACAAATGTACCTAATCCAACTCTTGCTGTAGATATTCTTGGACATGTATCAAAACTAATTGATCCATTAGATATGTTTTTATTCAAAGAAACAACAAGGCCCTTAAATGGTCCAGAAAGAAAAACTGCATGAGTGGGAGCGCCTCTAGTAATTGCGTACTCAATTTCATCAACTCTTGATGGATCTGTAATTTCAAAATCTAAAGTATATTTAGAATCTTTAATAACTTTAATTCTATTGTTAGATAGCCTACTTCCAGTGCTCGGATTAACCGAGTCTATTTGACCAGGATAAACATAAAATCTTGTATTAGATTTCACATCTATTCTACCTAAAGTCAATGCAGAATTGAATAAAGGATAGACATCTACTTCTATATTCGCATCGACAATATTAGAATCAGAAGATATTTCTGCTCCAAATGCAGAAACAAATCCATTAAAATTTTGATGAATAGCAGAATTGTATATCAGTGTTTTTGAAATTCTTTCTCCAGAAGAAAGATCAAATATAACGTTTACAGCTTCTCCATTTTCGATTCCACCATCGATACCACCGTCGATTATAATTGAATGGAAATACGAAGGAGGAGCCTTTACTATACCTCTTACAACGGTTGTTATATTTAGATTAATAGCGTCAGACGTAGCCCCAACCCATATTCTCGGTATTTTTGTAATCTCTTGATTAGAAAAGGAACAAGGGTCAACCCTGGTGCCTGGCTCTTCTGCATTTATATCACATGCACTATAGCAAAATCCAAGCCTATGTTCAGTCCAAGCGGTCCTAGACAAGTCTGAAGGCGAAGAAATAAACAGTCCATGCAATGACGGGCTGTCAGAAGACGTACATACAGATTGATTCTTAAGCTTTCTAGGCTCATCAAATCTGACATACCTGGGCTGACCATATATCTTGCATCCAGCATTAACTACGGATTGAGCCGTAGAAACATAACCATCATTGCAATTGACAAACGAAGGATCAAGCTTAGTTAGCCTTCTAAAAGTAGAGCCATCGCTGTTAAAAGCATTTCCTATTAAAGGCTGAGGAAAGCAAAAGTCATCAAGTGGATCTGTAGAAACAGAAAAAGCTGCAACTGGATCAGGATCCATTATGACACAACTTGGTCTTAAAGGATCATCAGGAGTGGCAAGAGCATACAAAGATTCTGGAACAAACTCTATTTTTTTCTTGTATATAAAATCTTTGTTTTCTCTATCAGACAGAGATACGTTAATAGGCCTAACAAACTTGCTTGACAACCACGATGGCTCTACAAAAGTAGCAGCATCTATAGATATCTTGGCCCTACCATCTGATTGAGTCTTTATGCCAAATTTTCTTTTTCCAATTACGATATCATAAACCTTTTCAGGTGATGCATTTATATGAAAATCTAATTTATCATTATTAGAAAAGTATGTTTTTGAGACTTCAATTAGGTTTGATTCTGTCTCACTTGCTTTGTCTTCTTCTTTTCTAAGAACAACACTTGCTATGTGCAAGTCAATCCATTGGTTGTTCTCAAATTTTACTAACTTAACGAATAAAAAATTATCTTCTTCTTTCAAAATATCCAAAGAGAAATCTAAAGATTCTTTTTCATTAATATTTGATTCATCTACATTATCAATAAATTTAACTCTATTAGTCAAATCTTCAAAGTCTAAGTTAGAAAATTCCAACTTCAATCTTATTTGAGTAGGCAGATTGGCAATTGTCGCATTTAAAACCGCTGGATTAATGCTGTAATCGTACTTTTTAACTTTTATTACTGGAGATATCATGAATGTTTTTTATTATATTGTGGAATTTATTGCCTATAGCATGATAATTAAAATTATCATAAAATCTTGCGTAGTTTACATTTTTGTTAATTTCTTTATTTCTACATTTGCTTATACATAAATACAAGGCATTACATATTGATTCCTTTTTATAAACAGGCCATTCTAAATCCGCAAATTGAGGCAAATTGTCTAGTCTTTTTATGCGCTCCACTCCAGATTGCTCTATTTCGATATGAGAAGATTCATGAAAGAATTCTTCATATCCGCCATACTTGGGGCAAGCAACACATAAACCAAGACACGAAGCTTGCAAAGCTGGAAGCCCAAATCCTTCTCCAAGCGAAGCACTCAAAAGAATACTATGAGATCTTATAAGTCTAGCCATAGACGACTCATCAAGCACCCTACTATCTATAATAAAATTACTGTGATATTTTTCTGGCACTTGATATTTTGCAAACCATGAACGCAAATCTTGACTTGCCTGCGAACCTTTGTCAACTTTTAAAGTCCAAAAAACATTTGTGTTTTCTTTTACTAATTCATAGACAGATTCAAACATATTTTCCCAGTTCTTTCTCTGTCTCCAAGTTCCAACCGTTATTATTTTTACGTCTTCATTTGAATGAACGGGACTACACGAAGGCAGGTCTAAGTTCCATATATCAAAGTTGATTGCGTGAGGAACTTTAAATACGTTTTTAACACCAGCCTCTAAACATGAAATCTTATTAAATTCAGAAGGCACTATTACGCATGAACATCTGTTTAAGTCTGGAACCCACTCTTTAGGTATTTTTTTATTTTCAAATACAAATAAAGAAATGTTATAATCATTAAATGATATGCCCTTCCATCTAGGAGGTATAGCATGTATCATTTTAATTGCATTTTTATCAGATTTATTATTATAAAGTTTTTCTAGCCATCTTTTTTCTATTTGATTGAAACCAGTAACAACCATACGCCCATGCACACATCGCAAAGATATATCATATCCAACAGAACTTATCGCTTTTAAGTTATCAATAGCGGCTTGAGTGTAACCAGTGGGGGCAATAAAAGAATGATATTCAATTATCTTATTAGACACTAATGAGGATTGTGTTGTTACCTGATTCTCTTGCATGATTTATAACGCTTAGCTGACCATTGGACAACAAGAATGTTACATTGCCAAAACTATCTAACTTTATCGTCCTACCAGCATTATCTACTATTGAACTTTCAGCCAGCAAAATCTCGTTGTTAGATGTCCTAGAACAATCACTTATGTACATGAAATCAGGACTATCATAATTGTAATATATACTTCCATTTATGCTATTTATTCCTATCAGCTTTCCTCTGTATGACCTTAAGGCGCTATAGGCTTGGTCTCTGAAGCCATCGTCATTAGGAGGTTCCACATCAAGCTCAAGCTCTTCTGGCAGCTTCTGAATGCCTCCTATTAAAACTCCATCACCTTCATCCTTGAATATACTACCGATGGTAAAGTCGCTAAAAGTGAAAGTGCCTATATTGCCATATGCAAAAGATACTTGAGCATCATTTATGTTTATTTTTATTACTGATGGGGTTGTTGTAGAAATGTTAGACCCTATCCCTTGAGCAAGTGGTATAATATTTAATCTTTTTTCTATTGTAAACGGAGATCCATCTATTTGTACGTATTGACCGCTTATTGGGTCTACAATCTGGACCACTACTTTAAACATAGCTAAAAAACTCAAATTAACCATAGCTGCTGGTGCTGCGACTTGAACTTTAGCTGAATAATTGCTTTGAGTAATTACTTCAACAGTTCCACCCCAAACAACTCCATTCCCATTTATAACTGATACAGGCTGGTATGGCAGTCCAGCCTGAGCAGCAGCAGGCTCATCGTTTACAAAAGTTACTCTAGGAAATAAAGCTTTTATTTCATCAGATACATCTAAAACAATATAGAACTCAGCAGCTGAAGGCGCATCAACTGGTATAAAAAACTCATCAATGTCTTCTCTAAGGCCAGCTCTAATTCTATCGAAATTAATGAGACCATTTCCCACCATCCAGCTAGTATCATCGTACTGTATAGCTGTAATAGGATGAAAGATAGGCTTGACATACAAAAAGTCACTAATCGTTAATCTAAGACCGCTAAATCCATATATCATGCTGTACAATTCCGTTTCTACAGCAAACTCATCAGCATCTGGTAGGCCGATACCAGTAGGCTCTATTTTAACAAATATTACTGAATCATAATCATTGATCAGCTGACTTTTAGCTTCTGACAATCTTATTTGAACGACATTGTCAGGAGCTCCATCGTTGACAAAGGCATCAGCATCATCCAAAAATAACTCCGTTAAACCAAATATAATCTTATACTTGGTTATATCAAATTCATTTCTGGTGAATATATCTTTATTAAAGCATATCTGCAATAATCTAAGTCTGCTATTAAAATTCGCGCACAATGGCAGATATTTCATGATACCAGTATTCTCTGTTATATATGCTCCGCCAAATCCTCTAACAAGATTTCCAGCCCTATCTATCTCCACTACTCTATTGTTATAAGTATCACAAACCAGATAATTTCTACTTGGCAACCTTGCAACATTACATGGTTGATCAAATCCAACTGGAGGATTGTTAGCCACCATATTCATAATTTGCTGAGGGCTTTGCAGTAGACTACTTCCATTAGAACCAAATATAGATATGTTTGATTCTTGCTCAGGCAAATTAGGCAAAGCGTTCTTTATCTGCTGAACATAATTGTTACTAGCATATATAATATGTTTGTTCTCCAAAGGAGTCTTAATTCTAATGCCAAAATCATCAGCGTTTTCATCCTGACGGAAGTACTCTAGGTTTTTCGATACTCCGTTCTTCCAAGAATCTTCAGCATTAATTTCAATCCTATTCTCTCCACCTTGGTAACTTATGATAATTGTAAATTTATTTAGCTTTGGAGTAGCATTTCTTTCAACATTAGATCTTAATAAAAATTCTATTTCAATATTACTGCATGGAGTGTCCAATATGGTAGTTGAATTTATAGGAGAAGAAAATGTAGAATTTAATAGTTCTACTATATTAGACCCAGTTCTAAATCTGCACTGCAATGAGGTGTTATTTGTTGTTTCGCTATCGAACTCTATTTGCTTCAACACCACTTCAGTGGAAGACTGATATCTGTATCTTACATAACCTGATTCATTGTAATTAATAGTAGTATCAGTAACTGTTGCTGTTTTAATATCATCAACAAAAAACATAAAATCAACAGTCGCATCTGTAACCTCAAAAACAAATTTATCCACATTGTTTCTAACATAATTGGATATGTTGATTTCAACCAGTTTAAAATTTTGAGCAGATGGATTAACTGTGACTTCATTTGCAGCTAATACTTGAGTAAATTCACTATTAGTAGTTGTATTGTCAGCGTTCTTATTAACTATATAAAATAGAACCGTAGGGTGAGATTCCTGAGAACATTTAATAGAAAGAAACAATCTATTAAAAGCTGTCCAGTTTTTCTGACCAGATATGGACTTGGTAAATACAGTTTTATCTCTTTTTCCTGATGTAAATTTGGCAGAAAACAATCCGCTTACTACATTGAATGAGTCACTTACTGCTGCAATATTGTCCACCACAGCTTCTGCCCTAGATGTCATTCCAGGGATAGGAACATTTATGCCAGTAGCATTTTCAAAACTTTCTGAAAACTGTATGCTAGAAGTTTCTATTATATTTGACAACAATACAGAACCATTAGCTATAGAACAATTCTCGTTGTTAGCAAAATTTCTTAAAGCTTGATCATCATCAAACACAATAGTAGACAGCCTTCCTCCCTGTGAAGGCCTACCTGATATGCATCCACCGCTTATATTTATATTGGCAGTACTGTTAGTAAAATCTATACTGCTTAGGGGAGATATCCCTGGCACAAATGTTATCATATTAACTGAACTGCTAGGATCATTAGGGTATCTTCTCTTTAATATCAAAGCGTGCTTTAACATATTGACAGAGGCTACTTCTCCTAGCAATTGCCTATTAACGTTCTGTAGACTCCTTGCGAGAGTTTCTAGACCAGCGTGCGTGACTATGCCCCTATTTTTTAACCTATTGTGGTTAAGCTGAGGTATGCGATCTCGTTTCATCATGCCATACTTGACTTTACTAGCATCTATTGGATCTAGCCTGGCTCCAGGAAGCTTATTTCTTACTTCTCGAAGTAAATCTATCTTAGAAACTGTGCCATTATGTCTGTGCTTAATAATCTCATTTTCTATTACTCTTTTAAAAGATACCTCAGCCCTATACGTCATATCCACTGAAGATATCTCTCCATTGAAAGAAGTACATCTTGCTAATCTCACTGCAGATCCAGAAGAACCATATTCAGAAGCATATAATATAAGATTTTTTGTGCCGAGATCTGCACCAACTATGTCAGCATAAACATAGAACACACCACTATTAGGAAAATCATTTATGTATTCAGAAGATTCACTTTGATAACTCTTTCCTTTGCAGAATAAAGTTCCACCCTCTACAACAAGTTGATCTAGACCATTTTCTGCCCTACTTTTAGCAACTCTGAATCCATTTACGATTCCGTTGCCAAAAACAGAATACAGACCATGCAATTGCTCGTCTATAGTTATAAATCTTTCTCTTTCTAATTTGATAGATATGGACGTATCAAGTCTATCTTTATAGTCGAAGTAAGCTAAGCCAAAATGTCTAGTTTTTCCTGCCATTATCTACCTACAGGGCCGTTTCTAACTCCAACAACCATATTATTGGCTTCATCTGAATTATATGCATCAACCATACTAGAAGCGCCCTCTTGTCCCATCCATCCATTTCTTTTATCTTGATAGAAATGTCTTGTTGTATATCTATCAATGACTCTTTCGACTGACGCATTTATATTATCATTTATAAGACGTGAAAGTGCATTTATTTCGCTCATTTAGTCTCCTCCTCCTGTTCCAGTTCCTATTGACAAAGTAGTATTGCTAAATTTAATTTTTTCGCCTGGCAAGAAGTATCTGCCTTCTAAGTTTGCTATCCATGAATTATTACCTGGATCTATTTTATTACTAACATTTGTTAATAAAAGCCTATATGGTCCAGAAGCTCCTGGACCATCTACCTTTATAGTTTGATTTGCCTGAAGACCAACTCTGCCTAAAACACTAAATGATACTTTCAGTGGAGCATTAAACATCATACTGTATCTTTGAACTTGCTTCCTAACTGCTTCTCCAGAACCAAAATAACCACTTTTCTGTAAAAACATTTTTCTGAAACCTATGAATCCAGGCAAATCTATATCTGACAGAGATGCCCTGTTCATATGGGCTGCGGCAACAAGAGTGCTATTTGGGGTAGAAGAAACCACTCTAATTTCATTCACTATATCATTCACTACTCTTTCAAAGTTATAATCTCCTATTATAACATTCCACCATGGTACATTTTTTTCATCTACTTGCGAATAAGTGTAACTAAATATATCATAAGGAGTTGCTTGGTACAAGGGCTTATTTGGCGAAGCCCCCTCTACCTGCTGGTGCTCTAAATCATCTTCTACAATATCATAATGCAAAACACCTTTTCTATCGAAATAAATTACCTTACCTGATATCTGAGTGATTCTTTTTAATATTTCAGAATAACTTTCATCAGCTTTTGGCTTAAACATTGGTTGATTTAAAGAATTATAACTTCCTGGAAGGACATAATCGTTTGCTAAAACTGTATATCCGTCATAAGGAATAGAATAGTATTCATTACTTGAAGGAGTTGTAACATACTTATTAATCAAATATCCAGGAGAGTTTTTGCCGTTCTCATAAAAGAAACCAGCTTTTTGGACTATATCCATCACGGCATTATAGTCTCTCATGCAATCATAGAATGGAGCATTCAACCATTTCATTTGATCAAAAATCATCCAATAGTCGTTTAAATTGCAGTTCATCTCTATATGAGAGTCCATGATATTAAAAGAACTCTTCGAGCAAACTCCAGTAAAAATGATTGTATTATCTGCATCGGGATACTTGTTTTTATGTGTTCCGTAAAATCCATTAGGACTGTTAGGCAACTCTGTAAAAGAATTAACAAGACCAACATTATGTGTTTTTGTCTTAGCAATGTCTCTCCATGCTCTTACTTGTATATAAAAATATTTATCCTGGAGGCTCGCAAGAAAAGCACTCATATCTCCTCTTGAATAACCATAGTCTATAGACCCAGTTGTATCAAACTTACTGGCAGCCCTTACTCCACCAAAAAGCTTACCCTTTTCTGTTTGCACCGCATTCAGGGATTCTAATATCGGGAGTGCATCGCCTTTATTCAAGTAAAACTTAATGCTACCACTGTGTTCAACAAAGTTTTTATCAGATCGAGACCAGTTGTCAGAAAAGTCCATAACATTTAGAGTTACATCTGCAGAAACGGGAGTCCAGGCTGTTTCTACTCCTTCTGGTACAAAAACACTAAACCCGTCGCACACTGGACGCATAGCGCCCTTTAAGGTCCACGTCCCTCCAGACTTACCACTATAAAAAGTGAAGTCACCACTTCTTAATGTCACTGAAGGAAAGATTCTATTGACAAATTCATTAGGTTCTTTGAGCGTAAAATTACAAGATATCTTACTTTTTGCAGATACCCTGCCATATATAAACGGATATTGATCTATAAGATTAGGACCAGTAGTTAACTGCCTAAAGTTAAAAGGAAGAGATTCTATATCTGTAGATGCATTTTTTCCATTTATAATCTCCACAAACTCGCCTGCCTGTTGAGTAAAAAACGGTTCTGATTGCCCTGGTATATCTTCACCAGATTCGTTTTTAATCATAGCAGAAAGAACTGTAAATTTCTTGTTTTCTGATTCTTCGTAACCTCCAGCTGTTCTCAACAGTATATTTACCATTTCTCTGTTACCATCTAAGTTGGTAATTCCAACTGGATTTTCTATCTTTAAAGTAGCTGATGAAGCATAAGAAATAGGTGAAAAATTGAAAGCCATCTTAACATGACCCATATGCACCTTGAGAGATCCCCCCAATTTTGTTGGCGCAAATTCTCCTTTGATCTTATCTTTTATATCCTGATTTTCCCCAACTTCACCAGAGACACCAAGACCAAGTTTAAAAATTGAAGGCAAGTTTTTGCCATAATTTTTCCTTATTATGTTGTGAGTTTCATTCGACGGCTCAAATGTAATCTGTAAAGAGCCCCTATAATGCTGAACGTGCACAGCCCATGATTCTTGGTTAAGCAATGAACTTCCAGATATACCGAATCCGTGAATAACTCTTGAAACATATTTGTTTTGAAAAAAGCCCTCTATGTGCGTAGTCAACTCACCTAAAGAATTAGGAGCATCAAAAATACAAATATCATTAGTTACTTCAACTAAAACGACTTCTCCATTATTAGGAATTATTAAGTAAAACTTATTATCAGGTCCGCCGTCAATGTCAATCACAACGTAGGGTTGATCTGCTAAATAGTAATTCTTTGCTTTTTTAACATCTATATACTGAGTATTTTGATAAGCATTTTCTATTTGCTCATAGTAAAAAGGACAAACTGCATTATTGCGTCTTAAGAAGTTATTTCCAGCAAATGCAGAAGAATTGGGGTTATCATTAAGACCTGCATCAATATGAGAATATTGATCGAGCATAAGCCATCTTAACTCGCCAGTAGACTCGTCTTCTACAGTCGCTATTGGATGCTCTACTGAAAGTTTTCTAAACCTTATAGTAAAATCTTCACCTGGAAAGAGTGGAGTAACCTTTCTGAATGTTGCATGGATACCAGGAGGAAGACCCCTGTAAGAACTTGCTTTGTCAGAAAATTTAGATTCAGCTTTAAATGATATGCCTTCTTGTGCAAAGTTGTTTTCGTTTTCAGAAAACGGGTCTATTTCTGCTTGCCTTAACAATTCAACTATACTGCCTGGATATACGTTCCTTATTCCAACATAACCTACATATTGCTGTTCGCTTAGAACTTTACCTCTTCTTCTAGGAGCATCCCCATCAGGTATAAACTGAAGAAGATACTCATCATTAGGGCTCCAGCCTCCAGGAACAAATAGATCGGAATCATTTATAGAAAGGTTAGACAACCTAGAAGCACCCACGGAATCTGCAGCAAGACCTTTTGAGAAAGATATCGTTTCAGCTAATCTTACTGTTTCTGCTGTAGGTATAAGGGCAGCATATGCTTTAAATTTTTCTGAATTCTCATCAGACAATTGACCAACTTTACTGACGACATCCTCTACGGTCCTAAAGCCATGAGAAAACAAACTGCCATCTAGAACAAAAGTCTGATGATCTTGCATTGCAGACAAAGATACATCATTATAAAGTCGAGATCCATTGTCGTCTAAATAATAGTCACCCTTAAAATCAATATCATATTCTATTGGCTTAGTCGGAGCAAACTGAACAGATGCCTCTAAAGAAGCAGAAGCAGAAGCGTTGGCACTTGAAGATAGAGGAAAGCCTAAAACTGTATGATATATGCCTCCAAGCTTTTTAAATGTAATGCCTATAGAATTCTCATTATTGTCCATAACAGTTTCTAAGTTATGAAGGTCATTACTAGTCACTTGTCCTAGCGTAAAACTATTAAATTGAAACGCATACTGCTGTCGTATTCTTTTTCTTAAAGGCACCAATTCTGGAAATATCCTTACTTCCATTCTGACAACGCCAGTATTGCTAGGAGCAGAATTGCTCATTTTTTATCTCCTATTGACATCTAATTTAACACTACTATTGTTGATAGTAGCTCCTCTGATTGTTCCCTCATCATCTTCATAATATAATCTTATTAAGCCTGGACCAATATAAGTCGCTCCAGGAGCCTTTCCGTTGCATGGCGTGTTTAAAGTGGCCTCTCCAAAACCTTTTTCAAAAACAGACTTTTCAAACTCAATTATGTTTTTACCGTTTTCTTGACTATCTGTCCTGTCGCCTACTCCAAAATAATTTTCTCCTTTTTTACCTGCAGATATCATTTCTTGATTCATGGCCCCAACTACATAGAAAGGTCTGTTCCTGCTTGACCTGATCGCCAAAGGATTAGGATTATATGTATTTAAAAAGCTAGTGATTCCATCTGTTTCCTTAGATAATATTTGTTTGTCATAAAAATGCTGGGCAAATATAATGTTATTTATTACATAAAATAGAGTCAGTACTTTATTAGCCGAGTCATAACATGAGGATATGTTTTCAATAGGAGGACAGGAACCCGCAACAAAGTTGTTGTCTCTATCTAAAATAGCGCTGTCCTGATCGTACACTGCAAACTTTACGGGTCTGTATCCGTAAAATCCGAATGTAGTTGACCAACTTTTTCCGTCACCACTGTTAAATATGTGTATGAACCCATCCTTTAGAACAAAAGCCATTAGGGTACCGTTTGATAATACTTCAAAAGTATATGGCTGATTTACTGGCCAATAAACATCTTCATTTTGACTGGTTATTAAGTTAGGAACATTAATTCTTGGATATATAGATATACCTGCAGATTCTTTTATGTCATCTGCTATAGCCACGTTAAATTCAGAATTGTTAAGACCCTTGAATGATATAGAGTTTTTTACTTTTCTATCTTCATTTTTTGCATTTATTAATTCTTGATTTATGGCGTTACAGCCAAGAGTGTTTATATGCTCTTGTCTTAAAATTTGATTTTCAAACCACAAAGCCTGAACAACATGAGCTGGACTAATCCTTGCCAGATGGTCAAATTCATATTTTTTTTCATTTTGCAAATCTTGTATGCTGTCATATATGCCAGGACTCAAGCCATATATGTTTGCGGCAGTATATACAGATTCAGAAGACGAAGAGGAAGAAGATCTTGAAGCTCCAGAGCCAATTAAGAAAATATTCGAAGGAACAACTGGCTGGTTATGATATCTGAGATTAGATATGGCGTAGCCATCAACTGATTTAATCAAAAGTATCCCATTCAGAGAAAACATAATATGGACAGTTCTACCCCTAGAATCTGCCTTTAAAACTAATCCATATATGTTATCATCTGTAAATGACTGGAAAACATTTCTGAAAAGTCTCCACCTTCTGTCGTGATCTCCTGTAGTGTATATGTCGATTGATTGAGAACTATCTTTATTGCTTATACAACCCACATACCCCTTGGTAAAACCATCTATAGCGGGGAAGACATCACTAGCATTGAAGTTAAAATTGTTAAACTCTTCTGAATCATAAGATATTAAATCTATGTCTTTTTTCAATGAATAAGTATTTATCCATTGTATTATAGGTCCAGACAAATTAATATTACCTGAATAATTGGGAACATTAAATTGAGCTCTAATGGCAAAATCAGAAAGTATAGAAAAAGACGCAAAAACTATTGCGTCTGAACCAAGTCTTGACCTCTCATTATTAGATGATGACTCTCCAAAAGAAGCAGAAAAGCTTAGGACCATAGGATCCTTACTAATTTCTTTTTTCAATAAATTTATTATATCTTTTGAAAGAGAACAAGTCATAACAACCCTACTGATCTTTGATAAAGAGTCAACTAATATCACACCTTCACCATAATACTCTGTTGAGGTTCCTTCGACTTTATCACCATCAATAACTCCCACATTAGAAGTTGATGAAAATACATAACTGCCTTTTACTGACCGATAGTTTATATAAGAATCTAGGTTTTCGACTTTTACATACTTGTCATTTTCGCTCTCTATTGCCTCTATTCCATGCTGATAGAAAGGAAGTCTATCAACAGGCAAACCATACCACTTTAAAGCGTTATACTTGTATTGTTCTACGTCTGTTTCTATTTGATCTCTATTAATTCTTGTATTCTCTAACATGTTATATGATAAGAAAGAAACAGTATCAACAGGATATATTCTTATGTTTCCTCTTTCTGAATCAAACTTTGCATATAATGCTAAGTTTTTGTAATAATCACTTGCGAAACCAAGCTTGACATCGTAAGAGTTACTTTGTATCCACATGTAATCAGACGCACGCACTCCAAATACAGAGAAACTTATTCCTACCGTTGGTTCCAAAAAGAACCTTCCGCTTCGTGACAGCTCTATAGGAGACACATCGTCGCAAAAATTATACCCAAGCATAGACCCACCAGATATAATTCTTCCATCAGCAGAGTTTATGATTGGAGCAGATATAGAAGCAATATATGGCCTTACATTCGGAGCTATAGCATCATCAAAAAAAGCTTCTGACAAATCTACATATACTAAAGCGGAATTAGACTGAGCTTCAGATGGTCTTAAGGCTGCTCCAGATACCTCTTGCCTGATATTGCCTACATTTCTTTTGGTGTCTATAAAGTCTAAAAGACATATACCTATACCAGGCCCTCCCCTACTAACAGGAGTCATTTCTTTAATTGCCTCTGCAAAAGAATACTCATATCCAATTTTTTCATAGTCTGTAAAAAGAGAATTAGCATATGTAGACCTGTCATAAACAATTCTTTTAATTCCACTACCTTCTGTGTACGCAAATATACCAAAGGTATTATTTTTTGATTTAAAATTGTTAAACCACCATTCTTGGTCAAGTATCTCTTCTCCTCGCAAAAGTATAGTCAATTGACCAAGACCATCTATATACCCTATACCTCCATCCACCACCTCACCACCTATCAATGCAAATCTAGCCGCACACACGAAAAAGCCTTCTGGAAGAAATATATCTAATGCGCCCTGCTGGAATTTTCTTTGAGACATTCTATAACAAGAAGCTCTTCTGTAGTCAGTAGAGGCATTGCCTCCTAAAAGATCTTTTATATTTTTTATAGTAGGTCTAAAATCTATATAGCTTTCATTCCTATCAAATAAAGACGGCCAACCCAAAAATGGTTCTGTAAAATTATCTTGAGAGCTTGTAAACACTGGAGGCTCATCTAAGGTAATCACTAGCGGAGAAGTAGGAATAATTCCTTTCTTTGCATTATCCTTTTGGTCTTGACCCAGCTCTGAATACAAATCATATAGTATTTCTTTTTTTACGTAAAAATTATCATAAGCATAATAAGTAGAGTGACTATAAGATCTAAAGTCTAGATTTGTTGTAAGACGAGTGGTAGAAAATGCATATATTTTTGATGTATTTACCTGACGCAACTGATGCTTGCTAGCTTTTTGATAAGTAACATAAAATCTAAGTTTTGCGCTGCTATTATAAAATGTTTCTTGAATAAAATTTCCAGACGTATCGTTTATCCAAACTTGTATATTACATCTTCCTCCAGGATACAGATATTCTGGCATGTTTGAATAAACAGAGCCAGAAGCTCTTATCCCCGCAGCACGAGCGTCTATATTAGAATCTACCTGCCTAGTATAGGTTCTTGTTATTTTTTTATCTTTGATAACAGAATATCTTAATGGATGAGTTCTTGGCGGATCAAAGTACTCACCGTTACCTATAGGAGCCGTCCCAACCAGCGTATTTTCTAAAACTAAACCTTTACCTATATTCCTTTTTTGATCTTCTGAATAAGGAAAAGGTACTACATTTGAAACATAGAATACGCCGTTGACTATCTCGTCATCTCCTCCTATTTTTAAGTTCAATAAGTAAGCAGTTGACCCATCAGTTCTTGGACCGACTATCGCATTGCTAGTAAAGTATGCCCTATCAACCTCTACTATCTCATTGAAATAAGTGTTTGACTCTCCCACAACATGATATGCCATCTTAACTCTAAATGGGTCATACGCAACAGGAGAAAAAAGCCTTGCAAAAACACCAAATGCTGTACCTACAGTTAAAGCTGCTCCTGCACCAAGAGTACCGCTAGCTAAGCCTATCTGATCAAACACCGCTCCTGGATCAGACGCAGTATTAAGTGGAACGCCGCCCTGATACCAATGAGCAAAGCGGGCAGATATAGCTGGCAACAATTTGACTACAGAAGATGAAAATCTAAAGTCAGCAAAAACATCTATAATATAACTAAATATTGCTTGATTTATTTCGCCTTTATAATAAGGCTTAAAAGTAAACTCAGCATCCTGACCAGCAACCACATATATGTCAAACTCAGTATTAGGCCCAGGGATAAAACGCTCTTCATTTAAAACATGTATTTTATATAGAGCAACACTGTACGTATTTTCTACTTCAAATATCCCTTCTACGCCTTGCGGTTGACCGTTCTCAAAACTTCTGGACGCATAATAAGAATAATCAATATATATTTGAAATATTCTTTCTTTTTTCCCAGTAGTTGAGTCTGACAGTCCGTTATCTAAATCAGCAACGGTTGTTTTTAATTTAAATTTGTAACTGCTTGTTGTATAATCAACATTATTCAGTGTTGCATAAGTAAATGTGCCAGATTGTTGAAAAGAATATTCCCCGTTAGGAAGAACATCGCTGCTGCTATTTCTCAAAGAATCATATATGTTTATAAAACCTTTTGGTATTAAGTCTTTCCAATTGAAAGCTGGCACACCAAATACCCTAGACCTTATTGAATCAGGTAATTCATAGTATTCAAACGACATAAATTATCTCAAGTATTATTGGCTAATTCCTGTATAGCTGCAGTAATGCCCTGCTTTACTGCGCTTACCATGCCAGACTTTATGTCTCCAGCAATCTTGGTAACCATATCATCGACGTTTACTTTTATATTTGATATATTTATGTTTGAATTTTCTCCGCCCATGTTCTGCTGAACATTAACGCTAGGCCCACTTCCAATAGAAGAAATATTTTTCAGATTGACCAAAGAGGACATCATTTGAGTTAAAACTTCTGGGGATAAAGACACTTGCTGCTGAGCTGCACCAGCAGACACAGGAGCTATAGGTATATTTCCGCTTACGTTAACTCCGCCTATCTTTTGCAAAGCAACCGTCATACTACTGGATATATTTTCCCGAGTAGATTCAGCATCAATAACTGGGTTCAAAGATAACATTATATCTTTAGTAAATGACGACTGAGGGATAGCTATAGTCATAGCTTCATTAACTGCATCATTAACAGCGCCACCTTTTACTGAGGCCTGAGGCTTTACGCCAAAGTAACCGTCTGCAACATCTCCAACTATGCCTTTTACTCTTTCTGTATTAACAATAGCATTTTCAACTGCAGATTTCATCTGCGCTGGATCAACTCTAGCTTCAGTTTTTACTCCAACAACTGCTTTTCCTAATTCTCCAACATCGATGCTACCAGAGTAAGCCTCTTTTACGACTCCATATGTAGACCTATTAAATGCATCTATATCATTTATAACCGCTTCTGGCTTTATTCCGAATTGAGCCACGACTAGGTCACCAATGCCTATTGTAGTTCCAGCAAATTTAGACATTTCTTCTTTGACTGAACCTTCAATAGCTTCAATGCCTATTTGAGCTACACTCAAAGCTAGATTGAAAACTGCAGGTATGGTAGAAGAACTTTTCACCTCAGGGAATTGGATGTCATTAACTTGATCTTGGACAGAAGAGTCTATATTAGATTTAAGTGAATCAAGCTCATCTAAAAGTATTCTATTTTTAACCAAAATTTTTGCTATCTTATCCGTCTTAATACTTCCTATATCTATCTCATCTAATGACTCAGAAGCCTTAATCTTAAACTCATTAACATCTGTAGAAAACGAAGGACTTATTTTTGACAAAGCCTTAAATGAAGCATTCGTTGCGATTTCCAATTTAGACTTTTCTTTAAGCTGATCGTCTACCAGCTTATTCAAATCAACATTAGCTAATTTTGGCTCCTGTACTACAGAAACAAATGCCTTAACTATAGCTTGTGAGTCTATGGCGTCGAATGATTGATTCTTCATAAAATCTATCATTTTTTGTTTTGTTTCATCTTTATTTATGTAAGAATCAGCTTTTATGCCAACAGAAGCAGAAGCAATCTCTCCTACATCAATATTCTCCATCACTGCTTCAACTAAAGAAGATTTTACTGCCTTAGAGATCTCGCCTGGATCTACCTGGGCGACTATGTCTGATTTCATCAATGCATTTCCGATTTTACCTACATCAAGATTTATGTTTTCATAACGCTTTATTGCTTCCTTGGAAGAAGCTGATATCTCTTCTGGCCTAAAAAGAGGAACAGTGGCAGGAGTATACCTTACGGTACCAAGATTGCCAGCATCTACTTCTTTATTATACAACTTGCGTAGCTCTTCAGCTATTTTTTTTCTATCCTTTTCTTCGCTATAAACTGGTTGAGTATCAACACCAAACTTAACCGATGCTCTTTTGTCTATGTCAATTGGGCGTATTTCCTTATTAGCACTGCTTTCAATAGAATCTTGAATTGCATACATCAACTCTTTTTCTTTACTGCGAGCTTCAGGATATACATCAAATATACCTTTCAACAATATATCTGTATTGAAATTACTGTTTTTAAACTCTTCATAGGATTTCTCTATAGCAATACTTAACTTTTTAGGATCTAAATTAGCAATTGGCATTGCATCCATTTTAACACTAAAGTCCTTATCAACATCTAATTCAGGAACTTTAGTTTTTATCACACTGTCTCTTAATCTAGCATACAATTCTTGAGTATCAACATTGGCTTCGATTGCTGGCCTTACTCCCACAACAAGCATATCTGCTACAGATATGTCTGGAAGCTTTATCTGCTCAAGTTTACTTTGTATATTACTCTTCACTACATCTGGATCAAAAATTAAATTTGGATTTAAAGCAAATAACACTTCTACCGCAATGTTTGACAAATCTATTGGACTATTAGCAGAAAGAGACATTGTGTTCTCAACTGCCGACCTTAATCTATTTATATCCAAATTTGCTGCAGGATCTACGTTTACTGAGGCTCTTATAAGCTTGTCAACGCTTATCTCAGATTGAGCAACTTCCAGTATAGCAGCAGAAACTAAAGAACCAAGTTGGTCTTCTGTCATATCTATCTTAACCTTAACGTCTGAACCCATGATGGCTGACACTATGTTTCCAGCATTTAATTCAACAAGCCTAGATTCATTAAATGTCTTTTCTGCAGCACTTCTAACCAAGGCAGAATCAAGAATTACCCTTGGATCAACCCCCATATTTGCAACAACATTTACTCCAGAATCTATGTCTGGATATTTTATATTCTTCATTTCGGCTATCGCATCGCCTGATATTGATACATTTTGTATCTGAGCCTTAGGTATTATGTTTATGAATGCTTTTGCTGAAGTTTCTGATGAGATATTCGTTTTTGAAGCTATCTCATTAACACTTGCCTTAACTGCATTCTCAAATTCATTTTCTAAAAGCTTGGGAACCAGATCAATTTTAGCATAAGCCTTAACTATAGATTGAACATCAAGAGGCTCTGAGGAATATTTGTTCATCTCTGATTGCACGGCTAAAGTCAAATCACTTTCAGATATTTCTCTGATTAAAGGACTAACGCCAACCATGGCATTCACCATGAATTTTGCATCTACCGTTCCAAGATCGGTAGAAGGTGCAATTTCTAATATTTTGTTTTTTACCTTTTCTGGATCAATTACTATATTTGGAACTATGCCAATAGTAGCTCTTGCTATATCTCCTACATTCTCTTCTTTTATTGGTATTGATGAAAATACTTCGTGTATACTGGCGTAGAGGGCATTGATATCTATATCTGCCTCTGGCACTACTCCGACAATAGCACGAGCTATATCTCCTACATTGAATGGAGCTTGCAGTTGACTTGATGTTGCTTCTTTTATAGCCATCTCTAGCAAATCTTTACTCACCACAGCTTCTGGCTCTATTTCTGCTATCGCCTTTAGATACACGTCTGATTTGATAGATTTTTGAGCAGCTTTTTGCAACTCCGCGTTAATTACAGACTCTAGAGTAGAATCTGTAATTTCTTCTGCTTCTGGAATAAACTTAACAATAGCCTTGACAACAGCACTTGAAGATATATTTTCATTTTTAATGCTTTGCATTGAATCATTTAATGCTTTTTCTAAAGATTCAATCTTAGCTTCAGTCTGAGGAAGTGTTTCAAAAAATGCATTGACAACTAGATCTGTTGGAACATCTATTGTTCCTTTGGCTGAAAATACTTCTTTTACTTTATTTTTTGCTTCTTCTAAACTGCTTCCTTTTAGAAGAGGTTTAGCTTCAAAATAAGCATCGGCAATTACTCCTAAATCAACTTCTATGATATTCATAGAATCTGATTTAGAAGCAATTGCTGCTTTTATGTCTTGTTCTAAAATAATGGCATTTGGATTAATTTTTACCAAAGCTTGTGCGACTTTTTCTATATCAAAATTATTAACCAAATTTTTATTGAAGCTGTCCTGTATAGAAGCGTTAAGCTTATCTTTGTCCAGGTTTGCAAATGCCTCTATTTTAACGATAGCATTTGCCGCCTTTTCTGCGTCTATATATAAATTTTCAGTTAAAGAAGACCTAATAGCAGATTTAACTTTTTCTATAGAAAGCTCTGCCAGAGGCTCTACCTGTATTATTGCACTTGCTACTTTATCGATATTAATTGGATTAGCCACAATTGCTGATATTTCATCGTTGATTGCCTTCTTTAGCTTAAGCTCATCTACTTTTACCGATTCATTTATTTTAACTATTGCAGACACTGTCTTTTCTGTATCTACTTCAGTTAAAGCAATCCCTTCCATTGAATCTTTAACACTTTTTTGTATTATAGCTTCATTAGCTTCAATAATAGGAGAAACCTTAGCTATAGCGCTGATAAACTTATCTGTAGTAAAAACGTTTGCTCCATATTTAGAAAAAGCAAAGTCTATAGCTGGTTGAATCTTATCAGATATAATTTCAAACTGAGGATCTATTTTTGATATAGCACTTATAAGTGTTTTGGAGTTTAAAGATTTAGATGTCAGTTTTTGCAACTCAGAATCAACGGCATTCTCTATATCAGAATCTTCTATACTGACACCTGATAACTCCAATTTAGCTATTGCTTTCAATTTTTGCTTGGTGTCAAATGTAGAATCTGAAAATTTTGCCATGGCATTTATGATTGCTGGCAAAATTGTGCCCTCATTTACTTCAACCAATGGATCAATAGACAAGCTGGCTCTAGCCATATTGCCAGCATCAACTGTGGCATTCAATACCCTATCTATTTCGCGCTTCACTGCATTCTTTATTACATCATAGTCTATTACTATAGATGGATTGGTTTTGACAATAACATCAGCAACCTTGTCTGCATGAATAGGAGCCAGATTAATGTCATTAAAAGCCTGCAAAACACTTGCCTTTATTTGATCCTGATCAGCTTTAGGCTTAGCAGATATAGACATCCCCACATCCACAAGCTTATCCATATCAATTTGCCCAATCGTCATCGACACCAATTCTTCTCTTATTGAAGATTCTAATTCTTCTACATTTATCTTGGCACTAGGCACTGCTTCTATTGCGAGCTCAGCCATCTTCTTAGCCCTAACAGATATGTCTTTTGAACTTTCTACTTCTTTTACTATGGCTGAACTAACATCTTCTTTCTTCAAATTTGGCTTAGTTGAAACGTCAATAATAGCCGTAGCTAACTGCGAAGATTTAATCTCAATAGAAGATATGCCAGACAGGGCCTGCTCTACAGCAGACTTTATTTGAGCAAGATCCGCTTGAGCTTTGGTGTTTACTGAGAAATTAGCTGAAGCAATCTCTCCAACAGGAATATCTTTAACATAAAGATCGCTGGCAGCAAGCCTCAAAGATTTTTCTATACTAGCTGCATCAATCTTGAATTGAGGAATAACACTTGCAATTGCAGCAACAACAACACTTGATTCCACAGGAGATTGTGCCGCATTCTTTAATGCAGAATCTACAGCGTTTAGCAAACCTCCTTCTATAAGACTTGCTTCTGGAAGAAGGCTAACCAGACTATTTACTACAACTCCAGAATCTATTGACATACCCGCAAGCTTTAACATCTCTGCTTTTGCTACTTTTTGAAGCTGATTTTCTGGAATTTTGGCATCAATTAGAAGTTGTGCAACTGCCTTCACAGACTCATCAGACTTAATCGTTCTTTCTGAAATCTCTGCAAGCTTAGATTTGGCCACATCATTCAACTGCTTCTCGTCTACCTCAACCGCAATCTTTGCCTTCACGCTAGCATTTACATACTTGTCTATGTTTACAGTTGGAATGCTTGCCTCGTTAAATGACTTCTCTACAGCGCTCTTTACCTTATTAACATCAAGCGTCACATTAGGATTTGCCTTGACAATTGCTTCTACTAAAGCATTTGTGTCAACATTTTTAAGAACAATCTCGTTAAGCTTTGCCTTTATAGAATTTTCAAGATCATCTACATCTATAGAAGCTGAGGGGCTGATGTTTGCCGACGATTTAAACTTGCCCTTTGCAGCATAAACTTGCGTATAATACTTTACAAGCTCATCCTCGACTGATTTTTCAAATTGACTTTTTTCTATGTATGGAGAAATTTGTATTTTAGATCTTGCGACTATTGGAGTGTCAGAGACAACTTCATCAGAGGTAGCAGTAGCAAGCTCTTCTCTCGTAGAAGCAGCGACTGAAGCCTTGTCCACAGATACTTTTGGCTTGATCTGGACATCAGCTTGCACTTCATCTACAACCTTTACATCTGGCTCTCCAGTCGCTGGACTGGCTTGCGCCTTAGCGGCCCTGGCTGCCTTAGAAGCCTTAGCTACTTGCTCAGCTGCAAATTCAGAAGCACTTTGCTCAACAGTTGTCTTTTCTTTAACCTTTACTAGTTCTTTGCCTACTTTGTCCTGAAGAATCTTGTTTAAGTCATTTATTCTTCCTAACAACTGATTTGTTGAAATCTCTCCGTCCGACTGTTGAGCTATACTTGCCTTAAGTTCAGCGCGTACTTCATAAAGAGCTGCAGCTACAGCTTGAGCTTCCTTGTCCTGATAACCACCTATGGCGGTTCGTGCCTTGCCTTCAAGTTGCTTATTTAATGCTACTTCCATAGCATTTAGTTTTTGCAAACTTTCTTCGAAATATTTACTTTGAAGATTATAGTCTTCTTCTCTGCCTGAGGACTGAGCAGCTTGATATACCTTAGCCATGTCCTCCATGGCCTTTGCCTGAGACTCATCAGTTTTAGCTGACTGAATTGGTCTCATTTCTTCATATTTAATATATTCTTTTTCTACTTTGACAAAAGCCTCTTTTGGCTTCAACTTAATTGCCATTTCTTCTATGGCCTTAGCGGCCCTAAGCTGAGACGCTTGAGCTTGCTCAAAAGCAGCCGTGTCCCCTGCTTTACCTGCAGCCACTTTCTTTTCAAAAGATTCTTTAAATGTATTTTTCAATTCATTGAATACAGTTATTACTTCTTCTTTGTTTTCTTTATTTGCTATATTTTTTATACTATCATCAATTGATTTTATGTTGTCTATAAAAGATGCAGAAAACTTACTTAATTCACTTGCGACTGTAGCTCCACCTGCAGCAGAACCTGTAGTCTCTGCTGCACGTTTTGTTGCATTTTCTGCCTGAGCCTTTGAGCTTCTAGTTCTATCTTCAGCTTTCTTTGCTTCTACTTCTGCTTTACCAGCGCCAGAAGAAAGAGTTCCCGCAGAGCCAGGGGTGGCAGCACCCATTATCTGACCTTCAAACTCAGGCCTGTCCTTAGCCCCTAACGCCAGCTTCTCTCCGACCTTGTTCCCTACGCTATCTCCAATTTGCTTAGGCAAATCTGCAACCAATGAGTTTATCTGATCAAAATTACTCAAGACATGCTTGCTATACTCTTCACTCTTAGGAGCCATGCCTCCAGTGATGCCACCTGGACCAAACTGAGTAGAAGAGGTTATACCTCCAGAGCCAGCGCCCGTACCAAGCACCCTGGGGACTTCGCCAGTTGTTTGTATCAAGGTTCCCAAGTTTCTGTTCTGATCAACTATTATTTCAGTAAACATACCTGCGCCACTTTGCATAGCGTCAATCGCTTCAAGGTATCCTTCTCTCATTTTTTGCATCATATCAAGAGCTTGCTTCTGCAAAGAAACTTCCTTGGCTCTTGCGTCTTGCTGCTTAGCTATGAGTTCATTGATAATGCCCTGCTCGGCACCTTGCGCCTTAGCCTGCTTTATCTCAACCTCAAGAGCCTGCACAGCTTCTCTTTGAGCCTGAGCCTGCTTCAGAGCCGTCTGCGCCGCCTTCTCTCTAGATGCAGCACTGGCACCTATACCGACAGCCAAGCTATCCTGAAGATTTATAAGCTCTTGCTGCAAACCTAATTCAGATTGCAATAATGAAACTTTTTTCTCTGCATATTTATTTACAGCATCAGCTCTACTCAATGCAGAAGATTGAATTTCAGCAACTCTAGCCTCGGCCTCTTTTAAACCTGCCATTGCCAAGTCAAGATCTTTTTTTGCCTGCGCTTTTGCCTCGGGAGTCGCATTATCATATGTAGAAGACTGATCAGCGACTCTTTTTCTCATAACTTCTACTTCTTGCTGAGCTCTCATTTCTTGATCTTTGAGAGTATTATAATATTTAGATGCGTCTTCTGCTAAAGCTCTATAATCAAACCCCTTGCCAGACGCAGCCATGCCCGTATATATTTTAGATACAGCAGCGTTTTGCCTTTCTAGAAGTTGATTTATGAACTCATAGTCTTGCCTAATAGTGGCAACCTTTCTAAGCTCCACTCCTTTAGCATTGTTAAGCTCTATCTGATTCAAAGTTGCTTTTTCTTCTACAGACAACGTACCTTCAGCAGCTTTCTTTTGTAGGTCGGCATACTTGGCCGACTCAGCATCAGCTCTCGTCATTTTTATCTTAACACCATTTAATTTTTCATATTCAGACAACATTTGTGATGCTAAATTGGAATCGACACCACTAGCTTGAAGAAGGCTAGCCATCTGCTGTTTTATCTGATCAGAATTTGCACCAAGACCAGCCTTTGCTTTTGCTTCTTCATAAAATTTATCTAAAGCTTGCTTACCTAAATCGTCATCAAACAATTTTAACAAAGGCTCATTAGAATTTTTATCCTTTAAGCCTTTTACCATAGATGATATGTATTCAATGCCACTAGCAACCACCTGAGACCCGCCAGTAACCGCTAGTCCCATTGCGGCTCCTATACCTTCAGCGTCTAATTGAATCGTTCTAAATTGAAGTTCCGTTTGAGCTATAGCAGCAGCTTGACCCTTATTAACTTGCTCTTGCAGCACAAGGAGACTTTTTTGATTTTTAGTCTCTATCTCACCCTGCTTTTCTCTGGCAGTAATTAGAGCCATGGTAGAATTATAAGTTTTAAGATCTATCATTCCCATGGCCAGTCTTGTCTCAAGACCAGCCCTAGTAACTTCATTATAACTTTCAAGATTAGCTAAATCTTCAGGGGAAGCTAAGCCTCTTTCTTTTTTGCCCATTAATTCTAATAATGGAGTCAAAGAATCACGAAGACTATCTGCCCTATTTTCCATCTCTGCAAGCCTGGAGACCATACCTACAGCGGCCTGCTCGTTTGCACCGAATACAGTTCTCAACCTAGTTAACACGTTAGTCATAGCCTCAATGTCCGTAATAGGTTTACGGAAACCAGTTCCCATTATCTCAGAGAACTGAATCATTGATTGCTGCGAATAACCAAAAGCCCTAGATAAACCAAAAACCTTTTCTTGCAACTCCTTAGAGCCACCGCCAAGGTCTCCCATTCTTTGCTTGAGCTGCAAGAATTGGATGCTCAAAGCATTAGTACTTGCAAGCACGCTTGCAAAACTAACATTCATGCCTGAAACTTTTTCAGTTAAGTCTAAAAGACTTTTAATTTTTTCGGATATCCCAGCCACTTAATTAAGTAAGTCTCCTATCAAATAGTTCTAATAAAAACGACGCTACACCTTCAGAAAGATTATCTATTGTCTGATTATTTACAGGAACAAGATTGCCTGCGCCATCTTTAAAAGACCACTTTTTGACTGAAGATGCAAATCTTTCAGACCTAAACTTTATAGGATTGAACACAAATCTGCCTTCGCTTTCAGTCATTGCGGCCATCTGTATCTTCTTCTGAGTTCCGTAATTTATCTTCTTAAAAGATATTGAATGCTTCTCATACTCTTTAGCCTTATTCTTTGCTTCGTCCTCAGACTCAAAACAAGTTGTGTAACCGTCAACGTCACCAACGTAAAAAGACATTTCAAATACATCGCTGTCAGCTATAAAAATACCCATTATTTCTCCTTTGATATTAGAGGCTTGCCCGTCGTTGTCAACGACATCATGTTTATGATATCGAAATTTTTAAGGTTCAATTTAACGATAGCCATCATAAACATAGCCTCTTTGTCACTTTCTGCCATTCCTCTTATGTACTCCAAAGTCCATCCGAATTCTGTTGCTAATATAAACTCTTTGAGAGCATTAGGCGCTTCTTCATACGTCTGTTTTGTATACAAGTCCTGAAGCGCCTTTACACTTTTCCCAAGTCATCTTCAGCCTTACCTATGACTTCGTTTATACCTTCATACATTATATCAACTATAACGCAAGGAAGGTCATCAACGCTCATAGTGTCGCTTGACAACAATACGTCTGGACCACGTATATTCCACGAATATAAAAAATTACTTATGTAATGACTTTTATAATCAATAGCACTGGCAGATATTTCAACTTTTATTGGATCAAATATTTCAACATCTTTTAAAAGCTTTTTTCTTTTTTCAATAGTAGGGTAATCCCACTCTGATTCTAAATATAGTAAAACTATATTATGAGGCATGTCCGCTTCTTTACACTCTGCGCATAAAGAAGCGGACACAAAACTGCCCTCATGAAATGATGCTTTTAGCTTCTGAGATACCCTTATTCTATTTAACATACACCTTATGGTGTATCGTCATTTTAGACAAATGGGTATGGGTGCTTCACTCCGTTAGCATTAAGATTTGGACTTTCCAGTGCAGAAATAGCTTCGTACTGGAAGTTCTGATCACCGAACGCCATGAATTCCATGGTTGATTCAAGTGTTTCATTTCTCAAGTCCATCTGCTCAAGCTTGAACACAACGCCACGAAGCTTAAACAAAGTCTTTGTAACGTTACCGAATCTTACGTTAAATGAGAGATTGCATCTAGATGTCTGACCGATTTCATTAAACAATGCATAGTCAGCTATGTCCCTGTTTCTGCCATAGAAACCGATGCTACCTGTTATAATTCTCTTAGAGGCCACCAGGTCGTAAGCAGCAAGAGTTCCACTAAGAGTATGAACTGCCTGCAGCTGATTGTCCAAAGTAACCTGGAAAGACTTAACAAGAGGAAGTCTTGTTATATTTGGAGGGGTGTTAACAACGATTCCACTTCCAGAAAGCGGAGAAGACTCCACGTCTATAGAAACGTCATTATAAGTAACAACTCTCACGGGAGCGGTATTTATAGCTCCGCTGCCAGGAGCTGTCTCCTCAAGACCGTTACCTACCTGAGCTGCTGTACCACCGAAGGGACCTTCACGACCACGAGCCATAAAGGAAGTAGTGATCTTCAAAGGCTGCTCTGCAGAGCAATCAATAACCATTTTCTGCACAGCAAGATCCAAGAAACGGTAAGACAATTCAGAGTTGTATCTGATAAGCATGTTTCTAGAACCAGGAACTTCTCTGGTCTTTAAACGTCCGTCATTAGATCTTTCAACTGTATCTGAATAAAGTCTAGAGAAGCACTCGTAACCCATACTCTCAGGAGCTGCGTCAAGAGCGAACACAACGTCACCTTGGGCCATGAATGGCTTCAAGGCGAAACGGGAGTTATCAACAGAACCATCGATGTCCTTAATGGTTTCGATGTCCTGCTGACCTTTAAGAGTGCAGCTTTCTGCACGAAGGGTGTACTTACTAATACCGCCCTGTATATTGGCCTCATAAATAATAAAGCCTGAATAACCAGAGTACACTGGCTGTGCCGTTGGGTCGGCCAAACCCAGTGGTGGAGGAACGCTAAATGATGGTTGTCCTTCTACTGCCATATTATCTCACTTTCATTAAAATAATTATTACCTTAATATACCTTGCAAACAACTACTATTATACTGCGTCGCTATAAATTTCATCAATATCATAACCAAGAGTGTTACTCATGGTTACAAACTCGGAATCAATAAGATTAGTAGCAGAATTAGCATACAAGAAATCATTTACAGTAGTGTAGCCACCTCTACGAACAACGTGGTTGTTAAGAGCGGTGACAGCTGAAGTAAAGTTGTTTATACTTCTTAAATTGTTATCTGCGAGCTGGTATGCAGCGTACATGGGCTGAAGAAGGTCAAGAGTTGACTGGATGTCATCAAGAACAGCCACTTCATAAACTGCATTAAACATATTGGTTATTGCAGCAACCATAGAAGCTCTTGCAGTGCCTAGCTCTGTTGATATATTTTGATATTTTGCGAACGATATAGCTGCCATTTTGTTTTATCCCTCCAACTTAGGTTATTGATTCAAAATCCGAGAAAATTCTTTCCTTTATTCCATTCGTGATTTTACAGTATAAATTATTAAAGTCCTTCTTTATATTTATATGTTTTTTCTCACCCAATTTAGTATTACATATAGCAGAATAAGGTCCCTCTAATTTTTTAGACAATTTAACATAAAAATCTAAGTGATCTGGGACATAAAGCCTACAACCTGAAGCTGAAAAGAATGTATTTGAATTGATAAGGATAAATCTGTCTGAAACTGGAGCGAACTCCCTGTGCCTAGGGGTATCTATTACAAAACATGTTGATCCAGAACTATAAGCCCTATGCAAAGACCTACAAGAACCTTGCTGCATGCTCATGTCAATAAATATAGACATACTGTCTATATAGTAATCCCATTTACTATACTCTGGCTTGACAAACACACTTGAAAAGTCTTCACAAAATAAATCGTTTTTCTTGTGATTGTACAGATGCTGAGATGACAACAAGTCTAAATCAAAATCGCCAAGCTCAAAATAATTGCTCAAGCATTTAATTGGTATGTCAAAATCTTCCAAAGTTTGAAATACTGATTTTAGGTTATAAGATTCACTGTTCCATCCACCACATACTGCGCCCAACAGCTTATTGCCTTTATAGTCTGGAAAATTGAAACTTCTTTCAAGCAATTCCATTTTGTGCATTGGAACTCCAGCAATCTTGTTAATGGAATTAATTTGATATTCTGAGTAGCTAAAGATGTAATCTGGGGCATTAAGTGCATCAACCATCTTTAGATCATGAATGCCATTAGACATGGTCATTACGTGCATCCATGGACATACGACTGAACTTGTGCCAATCGCTGCTCTTATAAAATCAAGCTCTAGCGGAGTGCAAAAACTTAATATCATATCATACTTTTCTTCCATCAACATGTCGTATAAAAGTATGACTGATCCATCTTTTTCAGAAGGATTGACCCACTTAGATTTTATTGATAAGTTATTGAATGTAAAATCAGAATCATATTTAATAGGTATTTTACCAAAATCGTGATGATAGAAACAACCTGTTATATCTAATTCAGAACAATAATTTTCAATAAATTCTCTAACAGTAAGGCCTGGATCATGCTGCATATAAGGAGATGGACCGACAATTAATATTTTCATAACTAATTTCTCGGCGTATCCCACCAGCCAATTGGACCGTGCATCTGAATTTCTTCTCCAGTCCAGCTGATTTTGCTAGCCTTAAGCAAGGTGTCCTTATGGACAAAACCATAACTTATACTCTTTGGCCAACACTTATATAAAAATCTAGATACAACTATTGCCCTAGGATCATTTGCCAATGCATAATTATAATAAGCTGCTTGTCTCAATTCTATGGTAGTTTCGTCTAATATACTTTTTACAATCACATTTTCTGCCGCAAACTGATCCTCAAGGATAAGCATCTGACCAGATTTTATCTTCTCAGTACTATTAACTTTTAAATATAAATCACCACTCGCGACAGGTTGTATCAAATCCGCATGAGACTTTTCTCCGACAAGGGGGAACATATTCCTCTTCAAACCTGTCTCTATCAAATTTGTAAGTCTCATAAGAGCCCTATATCCATCCTCAAGAGTGCTATCTTCTATATAGCAAGATATACTGACTTCATAAGTTTCATTTGTACTCTCCAATGTATTCCATTGAGAATTTTTTGATTCGCCAACCACAGTAACAGCAGGGAATCTAGGAATAGTATTTGGATCTCCCAAGTATATCCCTTGAACCAACTTGCCAGCTATGGACTTCTTCAACATTGATCCGCTGGAAACCGACCACGCAAATTTAACTGGAGAAGAAAGCTCTACCGTGGTTTCATCTGTTACATGATTCACATATAACGGATGCTCATACTGAGTTCCATTTGTCAACATGACCTCATCGCCTTCTCTAAATCTCAAAGCATTTCTTACTTTAATGATAATATCACCGACCTCTACATCTTCAGTAAGAACAGCCTCGGTATTAACCCATCTGTTGATGATTTTTCTTAAACTGTCTAATATTTCTTCCATTAAAGTTTCTCTATTATTTTTGCCATCTTCATATCTATGTGTTTTACTATAAGATCTTCCAGGTCTTTCAATGCATCAGGATCGTCTGCAAGAATTCTTTCTTTGAATGGCTTTTCAGCATTTTCTCCTGCAACATAATCCTTTGAAAAAGGAGACATTTTCACTGCCTCTTCTCTTGTAGAAAAAACATTTGATGACATATTAGCCATTCCATTGTTTCCACTCGAGGCAGTTACACTTTTAAACAAATCTTTTATTGTGTTATCAAGAACATCATCTTCCATCATAATTCTCCTATATCCCTAGAAGAATCGCCTTCTACATTCCTTAATCCGTATCTATCTTTAAGATTTGAATTCAAGAATCTGTCGCCTATTCTGTGCTGACCGTGAAGCACAGCTCTTCCATTTAATATGTTATTTATATCTATCTTTGCCTGATTTCTCAAAGTCTTTGCAAACTCAGATGTCTGAACAGTGCTTTGAGAACCAAAATATCTTTCATATATACTAGCTGCTGCAAGGCGAGCACTTGTATTGGGAACAGGATCTGGAAATCGTACTCTCAATATCCTGGTTGTCTCTGCGCTATAAAACCCATTCAAGTTACCGTCAAGCATGAGTGTATTGTCATTCATAATTGATGTTACAATATGCTTTTCTTCAAAAACTCCATCAATAATAACAACAACATCACCTGGAACAAAAACATTAGCCTGAGGAGATATAAGATATAATTCTCCGTTATATGCGTCTACATCAACGGCCATCTTACACTCTAAATCAGCTATTTCCTTAAGAGGGGTCTTATATAAGACACTTAGTGCACTATTGATAAATGTATCTGCAATATTAATATGCTGATTCATTATTTCATCTGTTATGAGATTTTTATCAAGCGTATTGCCAAAATTAATAAGATTGCCTTTGCCAGTAAGCGTTGGCTGAGTTGCTGAAGTCAAAGATTGAGTTATAACTCGTTCAACTAAAGCTGGCGAGGCGTATCCCATTAGATGCTCTCCTTAGTGATTTGACCCTTCTCAAGCTTCCTCTTTACTATCTCTGCCTGAGCAAGAAGACCCTTTACCACAGCATGCCTAGGATCTTTACTCTTGATAACCTTATTAACCTTGAAAGGCAAATCTAATTCGGAAACTATTTTTTCAACTTTCTTTTCAAAGCCTGGCGGCATACTTGTACCGCCAGCTAGAACGATATCTATTGGTTTATTAAACTCACTCTTTACTTCTTTAAATTTTTTACTGAATAAGTTAAATACATATTTCAACATGGCATCATAATATGCATCTAGCGCAAACACAACATCATCATCTGGATCTATTTTATTGAAATCTAATCTCTTTTCTTTTGCATCAACAACCTGAGCTACAGGAACGCCAGTTTGCTCACTCACCATCTTGTCGATCCAGTCACCAGACCTACTCACACTCATGCCCAATATGGGCATGCCCTTAAAGGCAAGCATGCAATTGGCCCTACCAGCGCCAAAGCTGATTCCAACACCAGAATATGGCACCTCAGTGCCGTCATCCTCTATAACGCAAGGACGTTCGCTTAAGACCACGGCAAGAGCTTCCTCAATAACCTTGACGTTCCAGCCAAGCCTCATGAACATACCTTTGAGTCGAGCTGAATGAAAAGTACTGTCAGCACTGCCGTCAACGCATGGAGATGATATGCATATGGCAACGACTGAATTTTCAGAAGAGGCCTTGCCTAACTGGCTTTCTATAATGCTAGCAAGAACAACGTTTTTCTTTTCTTCATTCTTGTTTAGGACTCCGTCCTGAAGAGGCCTTCGTATCTCAACCTTTCCTGGAAAAAGCTTAGCAACTTGCATGCTGTCTTCTCCAACTACGAAAACACTCTTGCCATCACGTACCCACTGCCACCCATTTCTAGAAAGAATCTCCTCGACATCATCTGACTCTGGGACTTCTACAAAAGCGTTACGTACATTAGACATCGCAGTAGATCCATCTTCGTTTTGCTTTGCCATCTGACAAAACATTGTACCAACGTCGTAACCAGCAGCTATTCCCATTTTATATCCTTTATAAAAGACCTTCTAATTCATCCGCTCTTCTTGATATGTCAAGATTAACTTTCTTTTGATCGTCATTCTTGACCTTGCCCTCAGCGCCTTCCATCATCCTGTTAACCGCTTTTTTATGTATCTCACTTAATACAGAATCTGACAAAGACTCTTCAAACCCTGACGAAGCAACATCCTTTGACGGAGAAGATATATTCATTTCACCCATTACCTCTCTTATGACACTGGCTATCTCAGACTTTATCTGAGATATATCAACGCCCAAGCTGTTCTTAGCTACCTTAGCTTCTTTCATAGAAGACTTAATAACATCTGATATGTCTGACTTTATCTTTTCTAGATCTTCTTTAGTAACAGCATCAATCATACCCGCACTTGCATATGAAGAAGAGTTGCTGTCCTTTATGATAACTTTTATATAACCTTTTTTCAAGGCCTCTTTTAAATAAAGACTGCTTTCAATATCTCTTCTTTCACAAACAGAATCAAGATCTAATCTTTCTCTAGGAGAAAGCATGATTCGCAAATCTTTTATACTCAGGTGACGGCCCGATGTATTGACTATTGTATACATTACATCAACCTCATTTTGGGCAAAGGAGGGATATCCTTATTTGTATCAAAAGAAAGTTTGTTCATTTTTTTACACTCTCCGCAGAACCAATACATGCTTTTTTCAAAGAAGTTTATCTCTATTCTAGAATCATCATTAGAAGATTTGCCACAATAGAGACATGTGCACGATATGTTTCTACCTTTATCCTCCAAGATAAATCCTTCTTGCTATAAATTTTGTCCAATCATTTATTGAATAATTAACATATCCTGACATTGTATTGTCAAAAGATTGAGCGATTTTCTTGAAAGCATAGTTTTCATTTGCTTCAAGCGCTTTTATTTCTCCAAGATTGTAAGACCTTACACCGAAATAAGGATCCCACTTTAGATCCTCCTTGCCTATTGCTCTGACATACGCAAGCCCATCTCCCTTGGTTAAACTAGAAAACATAAGAGCAATTGATTCCGCATCTTTCTCGCTTAGCTTTTTTGTTTCAACCGCTCTCTTAACTGCCTTGCCTATTTCAGCTCCAGCGTAGTTTTTGTTAATCCCTAAGTTACACATAGGAGTAGATTTAGTGTCTCCAAGATTATTAACAACCTTTAGCATTGCACCTAAATCTAAAATTCTATAAGGATCTAGGCCTTCTAAATAATTTGTTATTATTTCTTTTATCTTGTCTCGTGATACAATCGATTCAACTGGGACACCAGATGAGGACAAACCAAGATTTTTATTTTTTGCATACTCATCATTATCTACTCTAATAGCTTGTCTAAGCCAATCTGGGAACGAATACAAGTACGTTCTTCCATCTTTGTCCTTAGGCTTACCTCGTATCTTTTCTAACGAGCTACCAGCTGAGTCCCACCCAGTAGCTAAAAGCCCATCTCCTTTTTCTGCTTTGTCTCCTCTAAATATTTTATTCATCTTTGCATTAACTAATTGCAACTTTTCCTTATACTGCCTGATATTTTCTCTTTCTGGATCGTTTTTATCCATCTGAGAAAGAGAACTTTCCAGCTCTTTTATCTTTGACAATATCGATAACCTACCAACAGACTCATAGCACTCTAATGCGTCATCAGTAAGTCCTAAGTCCTTATTTAACTCCGCTATAGAATTCCTATACTCATTTTCTAGTCCAACTACAATTTGATGCAAAACTATCCCTTGATGAGGATAAAATTTTTGCAGCCCTTCTAAAGAGTGAACTCCCTGAACTGGGTACCTTCGTATTTCTTCAACTTTGGAAACATCAGTTCCTTCATCAACTGCTGGCACTGGCGGCAATGGTATTCTTGATTTTTTCTCCAGGTGTTCTAATATTTTTATAATTTGATCTACATTAGATGCTAGGAAGTCTTTGATGTCTGCGACCATCTCAGGAAGCTTTTCTTCGCTGTCTATGCCGTAGGCTTCCTCTTCATTAAGAGCATAATATCCATTGTTGTTTTTCAATTTTGGATCATATGAAGTATGATTAGAAAGGTTTTTAGGGCTAATATTTGCAGCAGAGGGAATCGAAGAAACAATTTCACAAAGCTCTGCTACAGCCTTATTGGGGTCTTTTACAATATTTTCAAAAGTGTCTGTAGGCACATTAAATGCCAGGTTCTCTGACACGTCTATCGTTATACTGTCTATATTAACTTCCTCTTTGGGTGCCAACTCTTTTACTTGAGGAACATGTTCCCAACTATCTCCAACAGAATATTCGTAACTTGACTTTACTTTTTTACCTGTAGATTTAAATACGCACTTTAAAGTTACTATGCCATCTGTGGAAGAATATATAACTGGAGCAAATCCATTAGATTTCAACCTATTAGACGCGCCTTCTCCTGACGCAGTATTATTGAGAAGCTTGTTAACAATTATATTTATATAATTTAAAGCATTATCTTTATTTGCATACATCTCTGATTGAAAGTTTTGCCATTTAGTTAATTCGTCTATCCATTGATCAAGCTTTGAAGTGCATTCTGACAATCCATTATGTATGGCGGACATGTATACCTGTGCGTCTCCAGAAAAATTAGTAGATAAATTTCCTATACTCTTTTGAAACTTTTTCACTTCTTCAAGCTTAGATGCCATAATACTAAGCGCTTCAGAGTTTACATGGTATGCAGTTCTATTTAAAAAATTAATCCCTGTTTCTTTCGATTGGCAAATTTTGTTAGGATCTATTTTATACTCTTCAGACTTAACTGAATAGTTAACTAACTGAATAAACTTGTTTAAAACAAAACATCTCGCAATAGGTTCTCTATTCTTTAAAGAATTGTAGAAATGTTCTAGAACCTTTATGATTAAAAAATCTTTTTTACCTTGCTCATCAACAACCACTTGCCTTGCGTGCAAAGGCATACCTCTATGTTCAGAGGTTGGCGCATAATGAAAATCCTTATCTGATAATTGAAAGTTGAATGACTTTAAGCCTAACTTATCCCTATTTTGCCCATCCATTTCATTAAGGCCAGCATAACCCATATGGCTATTAAAATAGTGATGGACATCTTCATTTATAGATTTAAGATATTTAGAATCCTGATAGTAAGCTATATTTGCATAATATCTTAGTATACTTGGATTATAACCAAAAAAATCATACCTATTGAAAATATTCTTTCTTAATTCACTATTGGCAAACCTATCTAAGAAAAACTGACCTATATTTTGCTTGCATCCTTCTGGCACATCATCTCCACCATGATACTTGCCTAAAAATCTTTCTATAAAACCTAGTTTGCATTCTTCTTCTAAAGTTTTGTCCAAGCTAGTTATCTTATTGATATTTTCGTTAACGATCTTGTATGCTTCTATGTTAATTTTACCTAAAAGATCTAATCCTTTATTTTTTATTGCCTGAGCGGAGACTGCTTGCTCTTGTTCGTAGTTCGCAATTTCAGTTTCAGTTGACTGAGAAGCAAAAAGTGTTGTCATTCTTTCTAAGAATGACATTAATTTTCTATCTTTAGAAGAATATGCTCTGTTTGCCAGCTCTTGATATATATCACTAAATTCTTTATTACTAGGATTGCTCATGAGCGACTTAGCTTTAGAAACTAAATCGTCTGTGTCCATATTCTTATATGACTGAGCGATTTTATTTAAATTAAAAACATTTCCCATCAGTATTCTCCTGTGAGCTTTATTTCCTATTTTAAATTACAAAACCTGCTAATATCTTCTGGGAGAAAGCTTGTATTTTGAATCGATGACAGAAACCAGATGATGCCTCTGGCAGCTTTCTGCTGGAAACTCGAACATGCCTATTCCTTCTATGTCTTTTAGCTTATTGATTGCATCTGTCAGACCACTCTTTTGTCCCTTATCGAGGTCTGTCTGGAATTCGTCTCCAGCTATGCATATCTTACTGTCCTTGCCCATTCTTGTTAAAAGCAGATGCATCTGCTCAGAGCTACTGTTTTGAGCTTCATCCATTATTACAAATGATTTTTCAAACGTCATTCCTCGCATGTACGCCAATGGAAGTATAACAATTGAATTACTTGCAAAGTATCGACCAGCAGTTGATTTTCCTACGAGTTTTTCCAATATCATTTTCACTGGCATTACAAACGGATCAAACTTTTCCTCTATATTACCTGGAAGATAACCAAGCTTTTCTCCAGCAGTCACATATGGTCTAGTGACAACGATCTTATCAACCTCACCAGCCATAAGCATCCTTAAGGCGACTCCAACAGCTACTGTAGTTTTACCAGTTCCAGCAACTCCATATAAAAATGAAACTGAGTTATTTATTATTGTATCAACTGCTTTCTTTTGAAATTCATCACGTGGTTTGAAAGCACTGTATGTATATTGACCAGTCTTCAGCTCTTGCACTGCTCTTTTTTTAGCTCTAGCTTTTTTACTCATGATCACTCCTTTTTTCAAGAATTATCCATCTTGCGTCGAAAGGATCACGCTTGTAAGCTATGCTGCCTACAAGGTGAGCCTTGCGAGATTCTGGCACGGAAGAAAGTTCCTGCTCAACAAAACGCCAAAAAACTTCCTTAACTCTAATCTTTTCACCAGAGTTAATCTGAATTCTCATTTGCACTAAATCTTTATTGAATTGTTTTTTAATCAAATCCAGCTTTTCGTCAAGAGCGTTCGCTTCAACCAGGTCATTCCAATGATCTTTTTCATAGCTTTCCATCAAATGCTTTTTGATGGAGATTGGAAAGCTTTCAAAAAGCTTTGTTTTTTGATAGGGACTTAATGGGCGAGTAAAGTGCAGATATTCCCCATAATTATCAAACAGTAAAACATTATTACTATTTTCACTCACCATATTATTTACTATGTTACCTTTATTCTATCCTGCATAACTCTGACATCACACATTGATAATAAATATTTATTTTTTTCATCAAGCGTTCCATCTACAAGCTTTGATATCATTTCATTTTCAACGTAAAATCCCTTGTCTTCCAAAAACAAAGTCTTAAGCTCGTTGGGAAGCTGATTTATTTTATCATCAGAAGCTTTTATGATCTTCTCTTTCAGTATCGCTGTTGGCAATACAAAGAAAACACACTTATCGTCCATTATTGCATTTCTTAATTGAATGTCACTTAACATACTATATATTAGATCCACTAAATAGATATCTAAACCATCTACTTCTTCCACCTGGAAGAGTATACTCAGGCACTACTATCATTTTCGTCAATCCAGTATATGGACCATTCTTCTTTGCATCTAACATCGATTTTAAACTTTCTTCATAGTTCTTTTTAAGAGTATCGAAATTGCCAAAAACATTTTGAGATTTTTCTGGACCACCAAATACTATTTGCGGCTCTTGAAATTGCAATGACATCATTAATTCACGCAATGCATCAACAGTCGCAGCATAAATAGTCGGAGTTATAGCTCTATCTGGCATCTGAGATAAAGAATAGTAGCTTACTGGAGGATAATAATTAAACCTATCTACTCCATTTTGCAAAAATCTATATAAGGCTGAGTCATCAAACCACCTGAAGTTATAGTCGCAATTTATAACATCATATACGGATTGAGGCTCGCTAAACTCTATCTCACCTCTAAAATAATTAACAGTCACTCCGCTTTCAACTATCTCTTGGTTTCTATATACTTTAACTCCAGCAGTTTGGTTCCATCTTGGAAAACTGAACCTATATTTCATTCTATCCCTGCTTGGCTTTGACTGTTCAAAATACACAGGAATATTCATAGCTGGTCTTATATGAAACTCCAAAGAAACTCTTAAGTCATTTAGAAATCCCCAGTAAGCGCTTTCTGCCTCTGGGCGATCATTAACAACGACATACTGAACGACACTCTGCTCGACATCATCAATAAGATATGTCCATGTAATTAGATATGTTCCCAACTGTGCATCATTAGATATTTCCCACTCATAAAAATAATATCCAGTCTGAACCGTAGATGCAACCTCATTATAAACAGCGTCTTCGCCATAAGGCTCAGTGCTGTTAATTGTTATCTTAACCCTTTCAGCAGACTTTGCCATGCCATCTATATCTGTTACTTTTAGGAACAGACTATTAACAGTGCCTCTGCTAAAATTTCCAACATGTTCTGCTATTTGCCCGTATTGAGTCATATGGTTATCTTATCTAGTTCTAAAAGAAACTCCTGTATTTGGAGGAGTAGTACTGATCCTCAAAGAAACAGAACCTCCTACATTAGTAAGAGAAGTTGGAGTGTATATGGGATAGCCGCCTATGCGACCTAGTGGCTGAGAAGAAGAGTCAAGTGTTACATAAAAATTTTTAGATCTTATTATATTGGATACACTTGCATTTATTTTTCCTACATATATAAAATTTGTCTGAGTATTCACTGGAACAGAGAATGCTATGTTTGCTCTTTGACCAAGCGCTGCAGGACCTCGTATAGATAGCCTATTAATGCTTATATTAGAAGCAATTCTCCAATTAGCTTTTATCTTCAAACTTTCTGTATTTTCATCATAATCTAGTCTTACAAAACCTGACTCATTGTTAGATATACCTAATTGAATAGAGTCAAGGTACATGTCCATCCTGTGAATAGACTCATACCTTTTATCATAAGTCTCTAGAGCTCCTATTATATCAGAAGGATTGGTCTGACTTTGAGTAAAAGAATTCCAAGCAGACTGGCCTATGGAAATCAAATCATCTTTTAGCACATCTGCTGACTGACCAACTTGCTTGTATATTCTAAACGTATACACCCCAGAAGAAAGATTGTCTGCCAAGTACTCTGCTACATAAGTGTTCAGCTCTTTTTTTGTCAATAACTTGACAAAAGGGGATGACGAACCTAGCGGAACCTCAAGATTGCCACTAGAAACATTTATAAATCTGTTCAGCTGATCATGAACAAGAGAATAATATACACCAGGATATTGAGTTGTAAAATCTATTTTTAAAACTGCCATTATGTTATTTTCTTATTTTTTCATAAAACAACTTCATAAAATCGCCAACTGAATTCCATTGCACATCATTATTCTTAAGTTGATAGACAAAATTCACTACTGCGCCACATGTAATTGCAGCGGCCATACTGCTGCCTCCGACCTTAATATAAGAATCATTTAAAAAAGTAGACCACAAGCTTGTCATATTTAGGTCTATTTCTAACCTGTTGTTGTCAGGAAAGAATCTAACCCTATTTGACCTAGATGAGCTGCAGCTTATAACCCCATCATAAGCTGCTGGATATAAATGCTTAGAAGTTCTTGTAATCTCTCTACCACTGGCGATAACCATTATTTTTTTCATATCATAGCATTTTTTAATTATCTTATTAAGATACCTGTCATTTATGGCAGACCCATTTGACAGCAATGCTACATCAAAATTTTGTCCTATAGCCCACAGAAGACCAGCCGTTATATTGTTAGTGTTTCCATTGCCTTCATCATCCATGACCTTGCAAAACAGATAATTGGCCGAAGGACACATACCCATGATGCCACCTGGATTTGCACCGCACAAGACACCAGAAATGGCAGTAGCATGACCATTAGAGTCCGACACATCACACTTACTTGCAAGCAAATCAATACAGGAAGACTTAGTACATTTTGGTATGTGATTAAAATCTGAGTGAGAAGGCAAGCCAGTGTCCAAAATAGCGACACTGATATCACTAGGATTATGATTCGGAAAATCAAATCCAAACATATCTGGAATATATCTAACTGGATCCTTTATAGACTTAACAGATTTAGACTTGTCTATGGATTTGTGCAATTTTGTTTCCATTTAAAAAATCACCTATGTCTTGCACATATAAATTTTCTTTATACTTTATATTGTAATAGTCTTTATATAAATTTAAGAAAATAACTTTTTTACCTTGTGCAAAACCAGATAAGGCACAAAATACATCATCAGTCACTAAGTTAGCGACAGTATTGCACTCATCAAATCTTTTAATCAAACTTTTTCTAACTGGAACATGCCATAATCTAGAATTATCTACAAAAAAAGAATTCTTAACATACAACCTTAGATAATCGTTTTTTATAGCAACTCCCGAATCTGCTTTGTTGCTTTTACAATTATTTATAATATTTATCTTAAACTTAGGTTCATCAGAACTTATTTCAAAATAGCTAGCAATATTGGACCAAATATTTGTTTCTTTGTCCATATATATTAGCCTATATAAATCATTGATTTTTCCATATTTTTTGTTCAGTATAGAACTAAGAATCAAGTCAGTATCAAAATTAAATATAAAATCATATTCATCTTCCAATCTGCTTATATCAATTATTTCATCATTTGCACACACATAAGGAAAAGTTTCCTCGTCCATAATGTTTTTTGCTAATACATTTATTTTAACTTTTCCATTAAACTTAGCTAAAACGCAATGCCTTATATGAGACAAAAGGAAAACAGACCATTCAAGCTGAGGAAGAGATATTAATACATTTTTCATAAGTCTATTTTAACTGCATTTTTAAATATTCTATCTTCTGAATCAGAACCGTCTTCATTGAAATCAAAAGAATTTTCTTCAGACATTCTTTCCTCTATTCCACTAGACTGCTTTACACGAGAGCCTTTGATTGCTTTCTTGTTTTTGTTGGAACTCAATCTATCTAATCTTTCTTTATCATTTAAAAGTAAAAGCACATTTGAGTTGATGAGCTTTTGAACTGCTTCTGGAATGCCTTTATAAGTAGAGCGTAAATCATCTAGACTTTTTACATCATCGACACCCATGAACTGCAACTTTGGCTCAAGTCCATTAACTATCACAGACTTACCCTTATTAGATGCTATATATTTTTTATTGTCATCTACTTTTTCATCAAAATGATTGACAGTAACACTGCGAACAGAATTTGTAGAAACATTTTCTACTGATAAGTTGTTTAAAAAATAAAGACCCTGAGATTCTAGAGTACTTCTTATACTGTTAAACTCAGGTATGGAAATCCTATATATTTTGTCTCCTATCAAGACAACATTATTTTCAGAAGGATCGTATATTGCTATCATTTATAATTCTCAAGTCTTTCTACAACAGACTTACAACATTGGATGTGGCTTGCTTTAACAAGCGTTTCTTTTTGGAGTATTTTATTTTTTTCGACATACTTTTCGTAATTTTTATATATATCACGCATACTGTCAGCAAGTCTTTTTATAAAATCATCCGTTGTCAAATCGGCCATGATGTGTTCATCCCAGAAATAACAACCAGTGCTACCAGAAGGCACTGGGCAAAGTCTGTCAATGTCAACAAGACAACTATTTTCATTTGTTAATATATCTTTGATAGAAGACACATTAGTCCCCAAAACAGGCAGCCCACACAGGCTTGCCTCAAGATATGGCAGTCCATATCCTTCACCCCTAGAAGGAAGCACAAAGCAATTGCATGACCTATAAAGAGAAGCTATTCCTCTTTCATCAAGCTCTTTTGTGATTCTCATAATATGAGGAAGATCCGACCTGTTAAGTTTCGAAAGCTCTTTGTCCACTTCATTTTTTACATCTTTAGCTGGACCAGATATCCTTTTATGCCTGCACAAGAGTATAAGACTTACATCATCGTTTTTACTAAACGCCTTACAGTAAGCTTTTATAAGTGCATCTGGACCTTTTCTATAATTCCAATTAAATACACTTATAAACTTGAAAGATTTGGCATTACCTTGAAAGTCTATTGAGTCTCCATCAGATGTATATATGCTATTGTCCACTACGCCTGGAACTACATGCACATTCTTAGAAATTCTATTTGCTATTACAGACTTACAAAAGTTAGATGTAACCCATATCTCGTCATAAGATGAAAATATATTTATAAATGAATCTGGTATAGTATATGCTTCAACGGTTGTGTAAAGTATAGTTGCCTTTTTACCTCTAGGTATATCTGAGTTAGGGACAACACTATCAATAAGCATATCTCCATAGGAAGTGTTAACATATTTATATATTGAAGACTTTTCAAGATCTTTTCCTATAAGTCTTGGTTTTTGAGCATCTAAGGCATTAATTCTAACGCCTATTCTAGCCTTTAATAATGAATCTGCTAAGTTTCTGTTAACCTTAGCATACCCACTATAATCCAAGAATTGACCTCTTATTATTATGCCTTTTTTAAATTCATTTAATGAATCTTTTTTGCTAGATGACACCTCAGTAAAAGCTTCGTGAAGTCCTTTCTCTAACACATCATTCTCATCAAATGATGTTGGTTCAAATACTCCAGTTTTTATCAGATTTCTTAATGAAACACTTTTTAGTAGTTCTTGCTTCGTTACTTCGTGATATATATTTTCTCCGAATGGAGAGAAGCTTCTATCTAAGTCGGACACGTAAACAGATGAACCTGAGCGATTACAAATTATCATATGATAATTTATATCGTCATCAAATTGTTTTTATTATCTTTGAGGAATTTCTCTGCAGAATTCTTATCTATCACTTTGCCTTCGTCTTGCGCTTGTAAAAGCGCTTCTTGCATTATCTTTATAAAACCAGTTTTAGGATTTATTTCAGGAAACATCTGCATTATTTCTTTACCATCAAGAAGAGGTTTTTTGCCCATTGAAGCTTGATTATTTATAAAATCTTCGATTGTTTTCATTTTATCTTGCTTGTGTTTTACATCTTCATGATAATCAACCGCACCTTTGCTCATAGAATCTGCAACAGCATGAAGCCATGTAAGTCTCCAAAGCTTAGACTTCCTATCGTCTTGCATTTTCAATGAGTCAAATTCTCTTAAGAATTTACCTATGCTCTTAGGAGTTTCCATTTCTCCATGAGGTCGCATATGTTCTTTTACTATTTTTTCAACAAGGAATCTTTCATTGCCAAATCCTAGTCTTCTAAGAACTTCTTCCGCTATTTCAGCAGATACATCTTCATGACCTGGATAAGACATTGCTCCTGGAGTGCTCTT
>Ga0129333_10000029_pt1 | contig 75550 bp, 88 predicted proteins | sample CPB6_08_DNA_FD_94474 | JGI IMG/M metagenome (GOLD analysis project Ga0129333, IMG submission 94474) | Freshwater to marine salinity gradient microbial communities from Chesapeake Bay, USA - CPBay_Sum_0.6_0.8_DNA | ecosystem: Environmental > Aquatic > Marine > Coastal | place: USA: Chesapeake... | reverse complement strand
CCACCGGGCACTACAACCGCCTCTCGGCGCGCGAGAGCACGCTCGCCGAGGCCGACGTGCCCTGGTCGCCCGAACTCGCCGAGGAGGCCCTCCGCCTCTACATGGCGACCATCCGGGTCGGCCGTTGGCAAATCGATTTCGGCCGTTGATAGCTGGGCGGCTCACCTCGTAGAGGAGGTATGACGAACGCCTACATCGCTCCGGCCACCCTCGCTCGTATCGACCGTCTTCCGAAGAACCGCCGCATCGGCGAGGTCGCAGAGAAGCCCGCCGCGCCGACCGAGATGGAAGTCTGGCAGGACGGCTTCGGGGTCGGGCTCTTCTTCGGGGGCCTCCTCGTGGACGCCATTCTTCTCGGGCTCCACTACCTCAACGGCTGAATCTACTTGTAAGGCTACCACGAGCATGAAGCGCATCGCGAACACGCACGAGCTTACGGCGGCTCTCAAGGGGCTTCTTGCCGAGGCTTCTGGCCCGAACCCCTCCCGTCACGAGCTTGCTGCGAAGCTCGCCGCCCTGAGCACCCGCGTCGCGGGTGGCGACCAACCGCCCGTGTTGGAGGCCGCCGAGGAGGCCATCCATGACATCGCGAGCGAACTCGGCTCGGGTTGGCGTGTCAAGAGCAGCGACTTCTACCAGGACGGCGGCTCGCAAGGGTACGTCGGCGAGGTCTGGGCCGAAGACACCTCCTACTTCAAGCTCCGCGTCGAGGTCGATGCGAAAGGCGTCGCCGACATCGACCCGTGGGTCTACATCAACACGTCGTCGGTTCCGGCCAAGATGGCCTCGGACGTTTTCGATAGGCTCGACGTGAAGGGTGACGCGAACAAGGTCATCACGGCCTTGAAGGGGGCCTCCAAAGTTGCCCTCTTGGCGTTCGAGGCCGCGACAAGCTCGAAGCTCGCGCAGGACACCATGTTCAAGGAGCTTGAGTCCGTCCTCGACCGAGTGACCTCGATGGTCGAGCCTAAGCTCGCGAAGCATGGTTGGGCCTTGACGTACGGCAAAATTAGCGTTGACTCTCACTCTACACGCGGTGGTAAGCCCCTCATCTACGGTAGCATTGGGGTGAAGGATCTCCCAGAGAGCAATATTGCTTCGGCCAAGGCACGCAAAATCCTCACCGACGCCGCGAAGGCCGTCTCGAACAATGGCTTTCTCATGACCTTGCCGAAACGCTCGACATGGCGTTGGGCGAAGTTCCCCGGAGAACACTTCGCGGTGATGATCCTCCAGGTGCCATTCGAGATGGGCTTCGACGGCTGACCCAAGGACGACCCCCATGTACAGCTACGACCGCCGCACCCGCACCGCCGCGTCCGCCAAGATGGACACGAAGACCATCCGGGCCATCAACGCCGACCTTCGGAAGGTCGGGCTCGACGGCAACGGACGCTTCCGCAGCGTGGGCCACGCGCACTCGGCAGCCGGGAACGTGCTGGAGAAGCACGGTTACGAGTTCACCGAGATGCTCGACGGCCGTGACGCGGCCGTCAAGTCCGGCCACCTGATGCTCTGGGTCAGCCAGAGCAACCCGACCGACGCCTTCTCGCCCGTCGAGGTCGCCAACACCGCGATGGCGTTTCAGTTCACGAAGCTCGACGGCGACCGCGTAGAGGTCGTCGCCTACCTTGGCTGACGCCTACTTCGAGGGCAGGTTCTTGACGTTGAACTGATGCCCCGTCGCGGGGTCTTGCAGCCCGCTTAGGATGCGAGCCTCCCGCCGACCCACCTTCGCGCGAATCTCGTCCACCGTCGGCGAGAGGTAGCCCACGACGCGACCCTCTTCATCGAGGGTCACCTGCACGGGGTAGAGCACGCGGATAGTAGCCTCGATCTCAACGGTCTTGGTGGTCGAGGCTGCCGTTTTCCATCGCGGGTCCATACTGCACCGAGGCTATCAAAGAAACTGCCGCCACGCCTGCGAGGGAACGGCCCCTTGGGCCGCTTCCCCGGTGTAGTGGCCGGTCTTGTCATAGGTGCGCTCGACCCAGCCGTTCATGTCCTGGAAGCGAATCTGGCAAATCCTCATGCCGGGGTAGACCCGGATGGGGTGCTGGACGATGACCTCCAGGGTGAACTGCCCGTCGAAGCCAGGGTCGCCGTAGCCTGCCGTCGCGTGGACCTGGAGGAAGAGCCGCCCGATGCTCGACTTGCCGTCGAGGATGGGAACGTAGACCTTCGTCGAGACGCGCTCGACCGTGTGCATGAGGTAGCCGATGCCGGGCTTCAGTAGCCATCCGGCCTTCGGGTCGATTTGGAAGCTCACCGTCTCGGGCTCGCGCCGCACGTCGAGCACGGTGTCGAGCGGGAAGAAGTCCGAGCCGTCGCGCGGCCGACCACCGGAGGGCGGCCCTTCGGTGTTGTAGCCGACCCAGTTCGTGTAGACGGTCACGCCGTCGCCGAGGGTGAGGTCGTAGCTCGTCGGGTTGACGTGCTCGGGCCGGAAGGGGTCAATCACGATGTCCCCCGCGTTGACGGCCGTTCGGATGCGGTAGTCGGTGAGGATGCCGGTCATGCAGCCCCTATACACCGGCACCCCCTTGGAACGTAAGGCGCGTTGGTTCCGACCCCGCTCAACTCGTAGAGCGAGCATGAGCGACCTCACCCGCCACATCGTCCCCACCCTTCGTCAGACCACGGGCCGCGCCTACCCGGCCCTCGAACGGGAGCTTGCGAAGCTCCCCTTGGACGCGCAGCAGGATATGCTCCGGCTCCTCCGCGACCTCCAAGGCGAGGTGCAGCAGGTCAAGAGCCGCGCGCGTCGTGGTCTGACCTTCTAGGGCCGGTAGAAAATCGTCCGTTCGCGTTGGTACGGGGTCGGCTCGCCACGTAGCGTGAGCATGGAGCCCACCTTCTGCCACGACGACTGCGAAACCTGCGACAAGTGCGGAGCCCTCATCCCCGAGGGCGGCGGCGAGCCCATCATCGAGGGCTACCAGACTGCCCCGTGGGAGCCCTGGGAGAGCGAGGTCGTCGGCTTCCTCTGCGGGGCGTGCGCCCTCAAGCGTAGCCCCGAGCCGGAACCCGTCCGCGTGGACGTGGGCGAGGAAGACATCCCCTTCTGAGGGCTCCAGGGCGGCCCCTGGACGCGCCGAGCGCGCCGGGGGCTCCCGATGCCCGCCCGAGAGCCTCGAAGGCCCGCCACGGTCAAGCCAGGGGTACGGGGCGGGCAATCTTCGTGTCGAGGAGCGCGCAGACGAAGACAGCCGAGAGCGTCTCCTCGTCGAGCCCATCGGGGAGCCGGATGACGATGCGTCGGTGCAGCGCGATGGCGAGCAGGATGTCGCGGACGGTCTTCTCGATGGACTTCGAGCCCATCTCCTCGGCCATCACGGCCACCATCTCGGTCGGGGAACCCCGGTAGAGGTGAAAGTGCTTCTCGGGGCCAGCAGGGACGCAGATAGCCGTCGGGAGGGAGTCGAGGTTCATGCGGGGCTCACAGGAGGGTCGGAGGAAAGCGCGCCGGAGGCAGCGGGCGCTTCCAGCTTGTGTCTTTCCTGACGGCCCGCCAAGCGGGCGCTTTCCCGACAGACTCAACCGAGACGAACTGGTGTTCCACCGACAGGCTCACCGAAGCCACTCGGAACTCGCCGTTCACGTCGAGGACTTCCGAGCGGCCAGCGTTCTGACGGCGCAGCCGGAAGGCGAGCTTCACCCGGTCACCCGAACGAAGCACGGGAAGCGCGAGCTTCACCTTCGGTGCTTCCGACAGGTCAGCCAGCGTCAGAATCGTCGTGGGCGTCATCCGACCCTTCTCCCGCAGGCTTTCAGGAGGCGCAACAGATTTCTGTTGCACGCCCTCGAAGCCCTCTGCTAGACCCTCCCAGCCCTCATCCAGGCTGAGGTTGTCAGGCTCCTCAGACGACGCTCCCGTAACACGGAGGTCCGACAAAAGCTCGTTGCTCAGGTGGAAGCTGGATGCCCGCAAGGGAGCTTCCAACGGCGTCCGAGAGGTACTCTCTCGGTAGGTGAGCAGGAAGAACTAGGACGGAACCCCTAGCCTTCCTTCCGAAGTACCTAGCAGGTGAAGACCAGACCGATAGGTTCTCACCACAGTTCAGAGTATCTCTCTGAACTGACAGTCTAGGGAAACTTGAGCACCATCACCTCTGTCTCCCCTCTGATTTCAACGTCTTCAGCAGCTTCGAGTTCAGGTTCAGCGACAGCAAGTACGACAACAGCAAGTAGTTCGAGTGCAACAGCATCAGGTTCGAGTTCAGCAAGTACGAGTCGTGAGAGTACGACGAGTGCAGCATCGGCAACGTGTGGTGTGAGAGCAGCAGCAAGCTGTAGAGCGTGTACGGCAAGAGCAGCGGGTTCGAGTGAGCTAGCAGGGGAAGCCTGCTGGATTCACGAGAACGAGCTTCCGAGGTAGCTCGGAAGCGGGTTGCAGGGTTGGTTGTCGGGAGCCCCGTTCTCCGAGAGGGAGGATGGCGGGTAAGGGTTCCGTACACCTTGTGGCCGGATTTGAGCTATCGGGGTGGGGTTGAACCTGCCGGGTCGATTTTCTTTCGGGGTCGCGTTGGTACCTGCCGGGCTCACCTCGTAGAGGAGTCACAAGCCGCGAAGCCACCCAAGTCCGACGGTCGGACGGGTCGCGTTCCCGGCGGGAGACTCCGATGAACAAGAGCGCGAAGGACATGGTTGCGGCGGGTAACGTGGTCGAGATCGTGGACGCGGCCATCGAGGCGAACCGTGAGGTGAACCGCCTCACGAAGGAACTGGACGCCCTCAAGGCGTTCATCCGCGAGAAGGGCATCGCTGCGGCGGCCCTCTCGGGCGAGAACAACGCGGCCGTCGAGGGCACCCTGGGCTCGGCCCAGGTCGCGATGGTGAAGGCGGCCCCGAAGGCCCGCAAGGGTGCGGACCTCCTCGCCTCCGAGGCGAGCCTCCCGGCCGAGGTCTACGGGTCGCTCTTCGTCAAGAAGACGGTCGTCGAGTTCGCGCCGGACTTCGAGGAGAAGCTCGTCGCCCTCCCGAAGGCGCAGCGGGCAATCGTCGAGAACCTCGTCGAGATGGTGGCGAGCACCCCCCGCGTGAACCTCCCGAAGTGAGGGGAGGCCCTCCGGGGGCAACCGGCAAGCCCCTGGCCCTCACGGGTCGGGGGCTTCGCCCATTCTAGCCCGCGAACGTCGCCGCGTACGTCCAGCGGAGCATCGTGGTGGCGTCGAGCCCGAAGGTCGTGCCGACCTCCAAGGCTCGGCCCCAGAGCTTGCGGGCTTCCCCGTGGTCGCCGTCGAGGAGCGCGACGAGCGCACGGCCCCAGAGCAGGAGGCCCAGCAGGGTCATGCCGCTCCCGTGTCGGCGGGCCTCGATGAGGGGCTCGACCCGTGCGAGGGTCTTGCGGGCCTCTTCGGCGTCCCCGCGCGCCCATGCGACCCACGCGAGCCCTACGGCCTCCTCCAAGTGCTCTTGGAGCGGGATGGGGGCCGAGATGACCGGCCCCGTGACGGGCTCGCCGACGAACCGGCGCATCGCCGCTTGGCTGACGTGCTCGGTGACCGTCTCGGTGGCCTCAGCGGGCACGAGGACGCGCCGCACGGCCTCTCTGGCTTCGGCTACCGGGTGCCGACCGTTGGCGGCGTCCACGGCGGCCAGGAGGGCCTGGTGGTCTTCGAGCGCGTGCAGGAGTTCGGGAGGTAGGTCGAGCGGCATGGCTAGAAAGGGCAACGCCCCCGCTTGCGCGGAGGCGTCGCTGGAGCGAACAGCGGCGGCAACCGCTTCCCGAGTCCTTCTTACACCGGATGCCCTCAGTCTTCAACCAGAGCTTCAACTTCGTCTCGCCCCGATACCCCGGCGTGGTCTTATTTTCTTGACCTCGGAAGGGTACGAGGGTACGCCTTGGTTTCCCTCGGAGGCGGCAACCTCACGAAGTGCGACGGGCGCGTTGGTAGCGGCTCGGCTCACCTCGTAACGGGGGAGAAGGAACGGAGCGAACATGACCCTCAGCATCCCCCGCAACAACGACGAGCTTGCTCGGCTGTACGGGCAGTACATCGCGCTGCAAGTCAAGCACCTGAACAAGCGGCCCGAGAACCTGGAGGACATCCTCCAGTCGGTCTGGCTGAAGCTCGTGCAGAGCCGGGTGGTCGAGAAGTTCCACGAGCGAGCGCAGCGGACGCGCCCCGAGGCGCTCACGACCGAAGAGGTCTGCCTGCACCTCGGCATCTCGGTCGCCTCTTGGTGTGGGGCGCAGGAGAGCTACCGGATGGGCGACAGCCCCATCCGCTGGATGCCGACTCCGGTCGCGGGTGACCCGACCTCGATGGACGCCCTCTGGGCCACCGACGACATCGAGCGGTACGAGGCGACTGCCTACGAGTATCACACGAAGGTCGCCGAGAGCGAAGACCTCATCCCGCGCGTGACGGTCAGCAACTTCCGCACGTACCTTCAGCACGCCATCCACAACGCTTTCGCGAACTGGTGCCGGACGAACCACCGTCGGAACAAGGAGCGCGTTCTCGACTGCTTCGTCGAGGGGCGCAAGGCCCAGCGGCTCATCGCGGACGGGCGTGATGAGGTGGAGCCGTTCGACCTCGTGACCGACCCTGCCGCTTCGACCCGACGCATGACGGCTGCCGTCGAGGCCCGCCACACGCTCGCGAGCCTGAAGCTCGGCGACTCTGCCCAGGAGTTCTTCGACCTCCTCTCGGAGGGCTACACGGCGGTCGAGGCTGCCCGGAAGCTCCGCCTCTCGCGTGTTACGGTCAACCGCATCAACCGAGTGCTTGGCGTTTCGGCCGGTTAGTCCTTTGATAAGGCGTGGAGGTGATGGAACGCATCGCCTCCCTCCGCCTTGCCGCCCGGCAGCTTCGGGCCAGCATCTTCCGTTCCTTGCCCCTCGGCTTCCGTCTGGCGCACGCCATCGTGGTGGCCTCTCCGTTCGGGGAAGCTCTTGGCAAGTACTTCGGGGCGATGTTCCTGAAAGCCGGTGTGAAGGGGATGCCCGACCCCGGTCCTCGGTGGAACCCCGACTCGCCGCGCGCGGCCGACACGTTGCCGCGAGGCTACTACCACGAGTTCGGTGAGAGCCTCTTCCGAGGGATGCTTCGCTTCTCGCGCGACGTGGATTCCATCGCCGACGCCATCGGCGAGTACATCGCCTACCACAAGCCCCTCCCCATCCGCGAGGGCTCGCACGTCGAGGACGCGCAGGGGCTTGCCCGCAAGGCCGTCTCCAACTTCATCATCGACAAGCTCCGCAAGGGCAAGCGCCGTGACGAGCTTGCTCGGTTCGAGAGCGTCGAGAGGGACGATGACGAGGGCAAGGCCACCGTCATGGACTTCGACGACCCCTCGGCCTTCAAGCAGTTCGACGATTACGTCACCGAGTCCAAGGTCCGGGAAATCAAGCGGGAGATTGCCAGAATCGTCCCGTGGGCTCCCGGTTGGCTCGACATGCTCATGGAGGGCGAGCAGGAAACCGACATCATCGGTGACCCCAAGACGGGCAGGCCGTCCGCGCTTGCCAAGGAGATGGGCCTCGACACCCCGTACTTGACGACCAGCGATGGTACGCCGATGAGCTACCCCATGTGGTCGAACAGGTACAAGAAGAAGGTCGTCGAGAAGATGAAGGAAGTCTACGCCCGCTAGGCGGCGAGCCCGGCGAGCAGGAGCTTCTCGGCTCTCGTCAGGCCCTTGATTTCGTACTCACGGCGCAGGGCATCGCCCCGGTCCTCACGGGCTTCGACGTACACGATGCGCCACGGTCGGCCCGACCGCGTGTACTTGGCACCCTTCCCAGCGTTGTGTCGGGCGAGCCTTGCTTGGGGGTCTTTCGATGTCCCCGTGTAGAGCTTACCCGTCCTGATGCTGTAGAGGATGTAGACGAACCACGTCTCCTTCACCACGCAAAGTTGCCTTCGAGCTTCCGTGCTTTCAGGCGAGACACCACGAACGGCCCGTGCATGAGGTTGGCGTAGAGCCCCCCGGCCCATCGCTTTACGTCCCAGTCCGACACCTGCCGGAGCGCGCGTTCTCGCCGCTGGGCGATGTTGTACTCGGCGGCGTGAATCATCGCCTCTCGGTGCTCGCCCCAGACGGGCGCGTGAGACATCACCCAGACCGAGTAATCCACGAAGCCCTCCTCGTAGAAGGGGTCGCCCTCGGGGAACTCGGCGAGCGAGGCGTGCGTCATCTCGTGGGTGAGCTTCTCAAGCGTCTGACCGGGCTTGCCCTCGATGGAGTCGGAGAGCCGAATCTGCCCGGAGCCTGGCTCGAAGCTCGCCGTCGCCCATGCGATGTGGTGCCCGGCCGACATCGGCAGGATGGTCGTCGCGGGCTCTTTGCCCATCGGGCCGAGGGCTTCGAGCAGGAAGCCGTAGATGCGGGGTGCCCACGCTTCGGTAAAGGCGTTCCACTCGGCGCTCTGGAAAGCCACGCACCGGAAGGGCCTCGATGCCTGGCGAGCGCGGGCGGAGGCTGTCCGCAGCGAGTGGTGGACTTCGTTCGGGAAGCTCGACATACTTACCTTGGCGCGAAAGTAGGTTAGCGATTCGGCTGAGAATCTACTGTTTCCGTCACCTTGTCGAGGAACTCCATGCCGGACAACGACCCGACCTTTGAGCCGCTTCTGTCGAAGAGTCTGTGCAACGCGCTCCTCGACATCAGCAAGTACGCTGCCGAGAACGCTGACCAGACGATTCGTGCTCGACCCTGGTTCGATGACGTGCTCGTCGAGGCGCTGAAGCAGCCGGAAGGAACCCAACCGGAGCCCGCACAACCGGAGTCTCCGTTCGCGCCCGCTGTTGTTCCGTCGGGGCCGACGACGATGAAGACTTGGAAGCTCCCTCTTGCCTGGTGGCCCAAGAAGGCGCTCCCCGATGAGTTTGCCAAGCTGCTGACGTTCACGTCATTGAACGCCGCGTTGGTTCAGCTTCGTGATGAGCAGAGCGCCTTTTCGGTTTACGTGCAGCGGTGCCTAGCAGCCGATAGCCCGAATTTGTTTGGGGCCTCGGAAGCCTTCCTTCGGTTTTCCGCCGTGGGTTCTAACCAATCAGACGGGTCCCCCCCAGGAGCCCCGTCGCAAGAGCCCGGCTGAGTGTGAGTCCACCGACAACCCCGAGGTCGGCCGCATCGACCAGGGAGGAGCCTGGCCTGTCTAGCTCGATGAGCGGGTACCAACGAACCTCGTACTTTTCCGCTTCTTCGTCCCAGGACATGACCTGCCCTAGCGCCGTGAGCAGGGTTACCGGAGGGGCGGGGTCAAGCAGGGGCAACACTTCTGGGTTCACGGTGACCCAAGTGAGTCCCAGAAGGTACACAGGAGGGTCGATGACCGGCGTGTCGGTGACGGCCTGTTCCGACCGTACTGCGAAGTAGTTGGTGTTCGGCCCGATTACTTCGAGGTAGACGGCTTCGTTCGCCGCGAAACCGCCTTCGGGCAGGGTTGCCGTGATGCTGGTGTCCGTCCAGTCCGTCACCGCGCACGTCAGGATGCTGCCCAGGTTCTCGAATACGAGGTTGACGTAACCCTCGTCCCCACCGAAGCCGCTGCCGCTGATGGTGGCGGTGTTGTTCGGAAGCCACGTCGCCGTGACGGAAGTAATCTCGGCCATGCCCTTCCGAAGCTATCAGAAGAGTAGCGGCTCGGTGTACTAGAGGGGCATGGCCGACAGCCTTCTCGCGCAAGCTCTCGCACGTTTCGCTTCTTCTGCGCACGAGAACCCCCTCTACCGACAGCCCTTCTCGGTGAAGGTCGGCGAGAGCTTGTGGGCGGTGGCCGTGACGGGGCCGACGCTCATGGCCGTCCGAGGTAAGTCCTCTTACGCGCTCGCCGACAGCCCGGAGGTGGTCGAGGTCTTGACCTTGCCGCCCGAGCAACCCGAGGAGGTTCTGACCGCTGACCTGCGCGACTGGTGTGGTCCATCCGAGCCCTTGCTTCAGGGCGGGGTCATCCGAGGGCTCGTCTTCGACCGGGCTCGGCTCTCGACTCTCCTCGGGCCGGTCCCCTTTCCGAAGCTCCTGCTATGGACGGCGGCGTACCGAAACATCCCCGTCGTCGTTCTGGAAGCCCCTGGCAAGTGGCGGGCGGCTCTCGCGGGCATCGACTCCGACCCCGAGGATGACGACCCTGTGTGGGGCGCGAAGACCTCGGAAGCACAAGCCTTTGACCTGGCGATGTCGCTGGAGTAGGGTCGTCCTCGTCCCTTTGGGGGATCGTCTAACGGCAGGACGGCGGGTTCTGGCCCCGTCAATCAAGGTTCGAGTCCTTGTCCCCCAGCCCTACCGCTGCGCCTTCAACTCGATGGCTTCCCACGAGGGTGGCGGCGTCGGCGGCGTTACGCTGACCGAGGGTTCTGGTTGCGGCGGGGCCGACGCGCTCGAAGAGGGCCACACGGGCAACGCGGGCAAGACCTTGGTCGTGTCCAGAAGCCCGTCCTGGTCGTAGTCGGCCGTGCAGAGCCCGGCATCGACGGGTTCCGATGGCATGTAGTCCGTTGCCCCCTGCTTCAGCGCCCAGACTTCTTTCTGAAGCTCGACGACCTTCTCGCTCAGAGTCTCGTAGCTCACACGCTCGACGCTCTTGTCGAGCGCCTTCACGAGCGACGTGCCTGCTGTTACGAGCGCCGTGACGGCCGTGACTAACGCTACTGCCTGCTTCACCTTGTCGCTGCTCTCCGTCATGCGCTTCGCGTTTCACAAGAGAAATGTCGGCGGCCGGTGTAGGAGAGCAACGTGGCGTGAAGTTGCCACCCTTCGTCTCGGGACTTAGCAGAACTAGCCCATGCCTGTACCGCTCGAAGAACTTGCCCTCCTTCCCGTCGATGATGCCGAGGACGCCATTCAGGCACAGATGCCGGACGGGTTCGACCTCATCGTCAAGTTGTTGCCCGCTCAATGGTCGGCGGAGTTCTACGGGCCAGACCGCCAAGTTCTCTGGCAGGACACGCACCCCGACAAGCGCATCCTGCTCTTCGACTTCTACGGCTGGTTCCTCCGCCACACGGGCGCGCGCCCTCGACACCCTGCATGGCATCGTTCCGGTGAGGTGGTGGTGGCTCCCCGACATGGCGCGAAAGCACACCAGGCACATATTCCCCTCCCCGACCCCGAGGATTTGGAGCCTTCCGAAATCCTCTCGGTGTATGGTATCCAGCCCCGAAAGAAGGATGTAATCAGATGAGCACCAAGTTCGGAACCGATGCCCGCAAGGCGATGCTTGCGGGGGTGAACAAGCTAGCGGATGCCGTGGCCGTGACGATGGGGCCGAAGGGCCGGAACGTCCTCCTGGAGAAGAACTTTGGCAGCCCGACCGTCACCAAGGACGGCGTGAGTGTCGCTAAGGAAATCGAGCTTGCCGACCCGTGGGAGAACATGGGCGCGCGACTCGTTCGGGAGGCGGCCTCGAAGACCTCCGAGGATGCGGGCGACGGCACAACGACCTCGACGGTGCTCGCGCGCTTTCTCTTCCGCGAGGGGCTCAAGCTCGTCGAGGCGGGCCACCCGCCGGTTCCCCTCAAGCGGGGCATGGACAAGGCGTTCGCTCTCCTGGAGGGGCAAATCATCGGTGCGGCGCTCCCCGTGAAGACCGCCGAGAACATCGCCCAGGTGGCAACCCTCTCGGCCAACGGGGACAAGGAAATCGGCCGCGTCATCGCGGAAGCGGTCGCCAAGGTCGGTAAGGATGGGGTTGTCAACATCGAGGAGGGCAAGAAGGCCACGACGGTTGTCGAGACAACCGACGGCATGAAGCTCGACCGTGGCTGGGCTAGCGCCGCCTTCTGCGCCGATGAGGGTAAGCAGGAGACGGTCCTGCACGACCCCTACGTGCTCGTGACCGACATGACGCTTGGGAGCGTCCGTCCGCTCGTCCCGCTCATCGAGGCCGTCCTCGCCGAGCGCCGGTCGCTCTTCATCATGGCGGCAGACTTCTCTGGGGATGCCATCCCGACGTTCGTGATGAACCTCCAGCGCAACCAGTTCCTCTCGTGCCTCGTGAAGGCCCCCGGCTTCGGCACGCAGCAGAGCTATCTGCTCAAGGACATCGCCATACTGACCGGCGCGACCTTCGTCTCGAAGGAAGTCGGCATGAGCTTCGAGGGGCTCACCCTCGAACACCTCGGGACGGCCAAGCGCATCCGCGTCACCGCCAAGGAGACGCTCATCTCGGATGGGGGCGGCTCCGACGAAGCCATCGAAGCACGCATCGCCGAACTGAAGGCCGAGGCCACACGCTCAGGCTCGGAGTACGACGCCGACAAAATTCGGGAGCGTCTCGGCAAGCTCCTCGGAGGGGTCTGCGTGATTCGCGTTGGCGCGCACACGGAACCCGAGATGAAGGAACTCAAAGCCCGCATGGAGGACGCCCTCTACGCCACCAAGTCGAGCATCGACGAAGGCGTGGTTGCGGGCGGGGGTACGACGTTCATTCACGCGGCTCTCCAGGTCAACGCGCTCGTCGGCTTCGCGGTCGATGGTGACGAGGGCTCACGCGCGGCTCTCGCTCGATACGACCTTCCCGAGGGGGACACCGAGTGGATTGGCTTCAACCTCGTCCTGAAGGCGTGCCGCGAGCCTCTGCGAGTCATCTGCCAGAACGCCGGGGAGTCGGCTGACCTCTGGGTTGCGCGCGTCGAGGATGCGGACGACAACCACGGGCTCGATGCGACGACGTTCGAGGTCAAGAACCTGCTCGATGCCGGAGTGCTTGACCCTGCCAAGGTCGTGCGCTGCGCGCTCCAGAACGCCGTCTCGGTCGCTGGGACGATGTTGACGACCGAGGCCATGCTCCACAAGAGGAAGCCCTCCGATTCTGTGGTGAGCGGGTGACGAAACGTCGGTAGTTCTAGAAAAGTGCCGACCCTCCGTTGGTGCTCGGCACGCTCACCTCGTAGAGGAGGTATGCGCCGCTCGCTGACCATCACCCTGAAGTTCGACGAACTGCGTCAGGTGCCGACCTCGGCCCTGGAGCGGCTCGTCCGTTCGATGGGCGTCGAGGTTGCGCGTCGGCCGTCAGAAGCGGACGGCTCCTACCGTCACCGTGTCATTCAGGCGGTGCAGCGGTGGGAAGCGAAGGCGGCAGCAGGAAGGGTCGCCCTCTACGAAGAAACCCGTTGATAGTCAGCGGGCTCACCTCGTAGAGGGAGTGTAGGGACGACGCCGAAACGGTCGGGCCGGAGGCCAGCTAACCAAGGGTGCTGGTTCCGGGGCCTCGAAAGAGGTCGGGCTCCCCCTCGCAAGAGTGGGGGGATGGTAGGAAAGACCGAGGCTCCCGCCGGGGTGACGAGCCCGGCAAGTTTTCGATACCTCCGGTTTCTAGGGCCGGACTCCCCCGAGCAGAGGGTTGCTCGGCTCCAAGCCCCCGAGGAGAGATCGGGGGCGCACTCCAACCTTTCCGGGCTCGACCTAACGGGTCTGCCGAGGGCCACGCTCTCGATGCCGTTCCCTGGTGGCAACGAGCCCACCAACTTCCCGTCTCTCACGGGAGCCTCCGGCCAAGGGGCAAGACGGGCAACTGTCAGAGAGGTCGTCCGGCGGACGCAGCCGGGGGACCGCGAACCCAGAGCGCGGGGGTGCCGACCACCAAAGGGTCGGGGCGACGACGAGCCATACTGGTCGCTGAGAGCCGGATACCTTGGCCGAGGTACCGGCTCTCGTAGTTTCTGGGGTCGGGGCGTTGGTACACGACCTCCTCACCTCGTAGAGGCAGCATGAGCACCAACTCCGCCATGAAGTCCGAGGCCCGCGCGTTCTTCTCTCGCGCCCTCGCGAAGGTCGAGAGCAAGTCCATCCGCGAGTGGGCCACGACGGCCCACAACAAGCCCTTGTGGCTCAAAATCGCCGAAGAGGCCGTCCGGCGCGAGGGTACTCCGTGCCCCGAGCGGTTCGCGGCCTACATGGTCTGCGTCGCCATCGGTTGACCGTGCGCGGGGCATAGCTCCGCGTCTTCTGCGCGGTCAGCCGATGCGAGATCCTTCCACGGAAACATCCGGCAGACCTGCGGGTAGAAGGACTCCGCGTACAGCCGACAAGACCCGTCGGGTTCGAGGAATACGCACCCTCGCTGGCTTACGGCTGTTGCCCATTCGGGCGCACCTCGATTCCAGAGGGTACTTGCGGAGACGGCTTCTCCGTTGACCGAAAATCTCTCGTGGACCTCGTGCCCCACCAGAAGCACGACAGTCGTGGCCCCGTACTTCTCTGCGATGTCTGCCGCTTCATCGTCTCGGAGGTTGGTTCCTTTCGAGCAGCAGCGGTTACCGTGTGGGCACGGGTGACAGGGGAGTACTGGTAACGCCTTCACACCCCAAGTAACTGCATAAGGGTCTTGTGCGCTAGCCTCTGTGCATGAACGTGCTGGCCCACCGAGTCGTGGCCCGCTACCTCGCGGCGCTCGAAGCCGCGAAGGGAAAGGGCAAAGTTCCCGTCCGCAACAAGGACACGGGGCGGCTCGTGTACGTGCTGCCTGAGACGATGAAGGAAGAGGGCTCTCGGTTCGAGCGGACGAGTCCTGAAGACCTCAAGCCCGAAGGCTACCAGCATCGGCCGACGCCGCCGAAGCAGCCGCCGAAGCCCGACAAGCCGCACGTTCCGCGTAATCCCATCCCCATCCCGCCGAAATACCCGAAGCCCCCGCAGCCGGTGAAGCTCCCAAAGCCGCCGCATCTGCGCGGCCCCGTGAAGCCGGTGCCCGTCCCGGAGCCGCCGAGGCCCCGCAAGTACCCGAAGTTCCCTGGGCGCAAGCAGTACAAGACCGAGGGCTAGCCTTCCTATCGGAACGCTCGGGCATGGACAACCGCCTCGGGCTCGTCTTCGGCCAACGGCCGAGCCACCTTCGTCAGCAGGACTTGCCTGCCGTGGCGATGGCTATCACCACGTACGTGCGCGGCTACCCCGTCGCTGCGGGTCCTCTGACGACGGACACGGTGCGTGTGATGACGTTCAAGTCCGACTTCTTCGAGGTTGCCGTTCTCTGGGACGACTGGATGAAAATCGACCCCTACGTTCGGGACGGGGTGTTCTCGCCAACGCTGTTCCCTGTATCGGCAGGGTATCAGCTTTCAGAGCCTCGGGTGACTCTCAATCCCTCGATGGTTCAGTCGGACCCGCTTTACAAGCGCGTGCTCTACGTGCTTACCCTGCTTTTCCCAGTTTCGTACCCGAAGTCCAAGTACTAGAGGAAAGCACATGCCTATCGACCCTGCGGGCACGACGCCCGGACTGGCTGGACCTGCCAACCCCTCGGCTCCTACCGTTCACATGAAGTGCAAGCGACCCGAGTGCGACTCCATTCTCGCCATCGAGGTCAAGCACCCAGGCACGGTCGGCGGCCGACGGCTCTACCAATGCGCCAAGTGCAAGACCTCGTGGGGCGTCAACACGGGCGGCGCGGTAGACATCTAAGGCGACAAATCATGTCGGAAAGTGGCTCCGTCCTCCGGTGCCTCCGGTGTAAGGGTCTGCTCATGGCGAGTGGCGTAGAGCCCCATCGGCACATTTGCGGCAAGTGCGGTCAGAACTACCACCTCGTGCTGCAAATCGTCCCGGTCGAGCCTCTAGCTTCGCCAGCGGTCCCCTTGCTGCCGGAGCCCTCGCGTGTTGAATGACGTACTACACCAAGATGATGCTGTTCTGTTCTTGCGGCGCGTTGTCGAAGGACGCCTGACGAACCCCCTCCTACTCCTTGGGGGCGAGGGGGTCGGTCGCCGATACGCTGCGCTTCAGACGACCCGTGAACTGTTCTGCACGGGCGACAGGTCTTCAGCCTGCTCGTGCGTGGACTGCTTGCAGGTTACGCAGGGGATGCACCCTGACCTCCTCGTTCTTGCCCCCCAGGACGGCAAGGACATCGGGGTTGACGCGGCACGCTCGCTTATCGAAGCCATCGACACGTATCCCACGCAGTCGGCGCTTCGCGTATTCATCATCGACGGAGCCGACCGGATGACGGCTCCTGCTGCGAACGCTCTTCTCAAGACGCTTGAAGAACCTCCCGCAACTGCCCGGATTTTCTTGCTTGCCGAGTCAGCCGCTCGTGTTCTTCCGACGATTCGGTCGCGTTGCGGTGTACTGAACTTCCGTCCGCTGCCCGAAGCCTTCGTTCACGAGAAGGTGCAGCAGTTCGAGAAGGACGTGACGAAAGCTCTTGTCTACGCGCGACTAGGCGAAGGTTCGGTAGGCAAGGCCATCCAATACTGGGGGTCTGGTCGTCTGGCTCTTCGCGACAAGGCCCTATCGCTACTCACGTCTGCGGTCGCGAGAGACGTGGCGGGGGTCTTCTTGCTTCTCGACCAGCTAGAGAAGGACTTGCCTTTGACCTTGCGGTTCCTCGACACCATCGTTCACGACTTGCTCGTGCTCGACGTGGACGATACCCGCGTTCTGAACCTCGACGTGAAAGACACCCTGCGGAAGATGCGTTCGCCTAGCCCAACTACCTGGCAGACCCTTCATCAGGGGCTCGACTCGATGCTCGCGAAGGCGCGCGCGACGAAGACTCAGCTTGCGTTTCACGCGAAGACCCTGCTGCTCGAAACCTTCGTCGGAGCTTGAAGGATGGCCGCAAAGGACGCATCCCAAGCCTTTATTGTCTCTTTCGGAGCCGAGGACTTCTTCCTCGACCGCGACATCGAGCGCGCGCTCGCCTGGAAAGACCGTCACGTCATTCAAGTGTCGGGCGAAGACATCGACGACCGAGAACTTGTCGGGCTCGCTGAGACGGGCAGTCTGGACGGCGGCAAGCGCGTCATCGTCCTCGACGAGGCGAACAAGGTCAAGGGCGACAAGGCTCTGAAGGCGTACGTCTCGGCGAAAGACCCCAAGGACGACCAGACGGTCATCGTTGCCATCGTGCGCTCCGAGAAGTGCCCGGCCATCTGGAGCGAAGCGGCGAAGAAGGGCCGCCTCATCGAGCACAAGAAGCTCAAGACCTGGGACTCGAACAATGAGGTCGTCAAGTGGGTCGAGAACGAGGCGCGGCGTCTCGGGCTCCTGCTCGACGACAACATCGGCAGCCTGCTCTTCCAACTCGTCGGCCCCAACCTTTACCGGCTCTCGAACGAGCTTCGCAAGCTCTCGGTGCTTCTCGGTAAGCAGGCAAAGGTTGGCCCCGAGCAGGTCAAGCTCGTCATCGCTCCGTCGCCGACGGCGGAGCCTTACCAAGTCGCGGACGCTGCCTTCTCGAAGGACACTAAGAAGGCGATGAACGTCCTATCGACCGTCTACAGGGTCATGGGGGACGAAGCGCACGTACCCATCACGTTCTCGCTGATTCGTCAGGCCGAGAAGGTGGTACTGGCGCGGTCGCTCGTGGAACGCGGCGCTTCCGAAGAAGAGGTTGCCGTTGCCCTGGGGATGCACCCCTGGCGTTGCAAGACGCAGTTCTTGCCCATCGTGCAGAAGCACCGCATGACCGACCTCATCGGCCACATGCGTCGCCTCTGCACACTAGATGAAGATGTAAAGGGACCGGCTCGCTCCAAACGTACCCTCGTGGAGTTGGCCGTGCTGCGGATTTCAGGCTAGGAGGACGCTCACTCATGCTCTCATCGAACGCAACCGACAACCGCGCAGACACACCGACCAAAGCCAAGGGTAAGAAAATCCTCAAGCGCGATGGCAACACCTTTCAGCCGTTCGATGTCGAAAAGCTGAGGCGGGCTATCGGCCGCGCCTGGCAGGAGTGCAAGACTCTCGACGAACGCGCCATCACAAGGGTCATCGGCACCGTCATCGACACGCTCACCGAGGACGTTATCGACGTGGAGCGTGTGCAGGATGCGGTCGAGACGGCCCTCATGAAGCACGGGCAGTTCGAGGTCGCCAAGGCGTTCATCCTCTTCCGGCACAAGCGCGCTGAGGCTCGTGGTGGGCGCACCTCGAAGGCTCCCGACCCCAAGGCCATCAGCGACTACATCCACGCGGGCAAGTATGCCCGGTACGTCTCTCGTCTGCGCCGCCGAGAGGTCTACGAGGAGACGGTCGAGCGCGTTGAGGTGATGCACCTCAACCAGTACGAGGCCCTCGCCGAGGAAATCAAGTGGGCCTTCGACCTCGTGCGCGCCAAGCGCGTCCTGCCCTCGATGCGGTCGATGCAGTTCGGAGGTGACGCCATCCTCTCGAACAACAACCGCATCTACAACTGCTCGTTTTCCTTGGTAGACCGCCCCGAGGTCTTCTCGGAGGCGCTGTTCCTCCTGCTCTCCGGTTGCGGGGTCGGCTACTCGGTGCAGTTTGACCACGTTGAGAAGCTACCCGGCCTCGGCTACGTGGACCCCAAGAAGGTCCGCCACCACGTCGTCGAGGACACCATCGAGGGATGGGCCGATGCGCTGAAGGCGCTCATCCAGAGCTACCTCGATGGCGTGAACCTGGAGTTGTCCTACCACCTGATTCGCGACGCGGGTGCTCCGCTTCACACGTCGGGCGGCAAGGCTCCCGGACACCTCAAGCTGAAGGATTCCCTGGAGCGCATCCGAGGTGTGCTCTCGAAGGCTCAGGGTCGCAAGCTCCGGCCCATCGAGTGCCACCGCATCATGTGCCACGCGGCTGACGCCGTTCTCTCGGGCGGTATCCGTCGCTCGGCGATGATTTGCCTCTTCAGCCTCGACGACTCCGAGATGCTCTTTGCGAAGACCGGCAACTGGTGGGAGACGGACCCCTACTTCGCGAACGCGAACAACTCGGTCGTTCTGAAGCGTGACGAGGTGAAGAAAAAGCAGTTCAAGCGCATCTTCCAGATGACGCGCCAATGGGGAGAGCCCGGCTTCTACTTCACCGCGAACTACGACTACGGCACCAATCCCTGCTGCGAAATCGGGCTCAACCCTCTGCTCACCATCACGGAGGAGGAGCAGACGAAGCTCGCTGCGCGTGGAGTCAAGGTGACCGTCGGGCAGACCTACACCGGCTGGGCTTTCTGCAACCTCTGCGAAATCAACGCGGCCAAGCTCACGAGCCTCGCGGATTTCGAGGAGGCCGCCAAGGCCGCCACGCTCATCGGCACGCTCCAGGCAGGGTACACCCGGATGCCCTACCTCGGGTGGATTAGCGAGACGCTCGCCGAGCGCGAGGCCCTGCTCGGCATCGGTATGACCGGGATGCTCGATGCGCCCCACATCGCCTGCAACCCCGAGTACCAGCGGGAAGTGGCGGGCAAAATCAAGGCGTGGAACGCCGAGTACGCTGCGAAGATTGGGGTCAAGCCCGCCGCTCGTACGACCTGCGTGAAGCCCTCTGGCACCACGAGCCTCGAACTTGGTTGTGTCGGTTCCGGGCACCACGCTCACCACGCGAAGCGGTACATCCGTCGCGTCACGGCCGACGAACTCGAAACGGTCTTCCAGGCGTTCCGGGCGGTCAACCCGCACATGTGCGTCAGGAAGCCGGACGGCAAGTACGTCATCGAGTTTCCGGTCGAGGCCCCTGCGAACGCAACGGTGCGAGCCGACCTGGGGGCTATCCAGTTCCTCGACATGGTGAAGTCCACTCAGCAGAACTGGGTGCTTCCCGGCACGTCGGACCCCAAGCACTCGCCGGGGCTCAACCACAACGTCAGCAACACCGTCACGGTGCGGCCCGAGGAGTGGGACAAGGTGGCGGACTACCTCTGGGAGAACCGCGAGTACTTCACGGGTGTCAGCCTGCTGGCTGCTTCCGGCGACAAGGACTACGCTTTCGCCCCGAATGAGGAGGTCACCACGCCCGCCGACGAGGCGCGCTGGAACGCCATCCTGGAGAGCTACAAGCCGGTGGACTACACGGCCATCGTCGAGGAGGGGGATGAGACGAACCTCGCGGGCGAAGTGGCTTGCGCTGGCGGCTACTGTGAGGTCAAGTTCTAGCATGGACCTCGGACTCGTCGCGGAAGGCATCGTCGAACTTGACCCCATGACGGGCCGCCTCGTGCTTCGGTGCGAGCGGCCCGAGGGGGGCTTCAACTACGTGGACGTTCAGGCGGTGCTCGAACGCTACAAGGGTGAAGAGGTCCGGTTCGTCGTCGCCCCGTTCTCGACCATCAATCGGCTCGCCGAGATGGTCGAGGCGGGGGAGTTGAAGATGGAAGACGTACCCGACGCAAAGTCCCGCAACTAGCGGGACGTTCGGTGTAGAGGAGGGTCATGGACCTCATGGCCCTCCTCGAAGAAGCCGACGCGGCTCCCGTTGCCTCTCTGGAAGCGAAAGTCCAGGCTGCTCGGGACGCCTACTACAACGGTACCCCGACCGTTAGCGATGAGCAGTACGACGCCTGGGTAGATGAGCTACGCGCTCTCCGCCCAGCGTCGCCTGCCGTCACGGCTATCGGCGCACCCGTGCCCGACACTTCCGAGTGGAAGAAAGCTCGGCACGGATTCGTCATGGGCAGCCTCGACAAGGTGAACACCCCCGAGGAGCTTCGCGAGTGGGCGCGCACCTACAACACGCTGCCCCCGACGCGCGGCATCCCGCCCCTCTTCGTGACCGAGAAGCTCGACGGCATCAGCATCCATCTGCGGTACGAGGCGGGCAAGCTCGTCCAGGCTATCACGCGCGGCGACGGCATCACGGGCGAGGACATCACCCGGAACGTCCTCCGCATGAACAACGTCCAGCCCGAGGTCGAGGGCTTCACGGGGTCGATTCGCGGCGAAATCGTCCTGCTCAAGTCAGCCCACCGGGCACACTTCCCCGACTACGCGAACCCCCGCAACGCAGCCTCGGGCATCAGCAAAAGGCTCGACGGCAAGGGGTGCGAGCACCTGACAGTCATCCCCTATCAAGTCGTCGAGGGGCGGGACTTCCAGGCCGAGGACGAGCAGCTTCAATGGCTCGGCCAGCAGGGGTTCATGCTCCCCGATTGGTGCGTCGTGGTCAACCCCATCGAGGTTTGGCTCCACTACCAGCAGGGCCACCGGGACGCGCTCGACTACGACATCGACGGGCTCGTCGTTCGGGTCAACGGTATCGCTCGGCAGCGGTCGTTCGGCGACAAGGACGGTCGCCCTCGCGCTGCCGTGGCTTTCAAGTTTCCGTCGCAGGCGCAGGAGACGACCCTTCGGCAGATTGACTGGCAGGTGGGCGGCACGGGCCGCCTCACGCCTGTCGGCACCTTCGACCCCGTGGAACTCGTGGGCGCGAAGGTCATGCAGGCAAGCCTCTACAACTTCAAGTACGTCACCGACCTCGGGCTCTCACCGGGCGCACGCATCCTCGTGGCTCGGGCCAACGATGTCATCCCTCGCGTCACCGCGCTCGTCGCGAGGTCCAACCAGCCTGTGAAATGCCCCCTCTTCTGCCCCTCCTGTCAGCACAAGGTCGCCCAGGACGGGGAGTACCTCGTGTGCCCCAACACGGCGGAGTGTCCCGCGCAACTTGTCGGTCGCATCAAGCGGTTCATCGCCGCCCTCGACGTGAAGGAGTGGGGCGAGACGCTCATCGAGCGCCTTGTCGAGTCAGGCAAGGTCAAGAGCCCCGCCGACCTCTTCCGGCTCACCATCCCCTCGCTCGCCGAGGTCGAGCGCATCACGGAGCACGGGGCCGACAAGCTCCTGGTACTCCTCCGAGAGAAGAGTGAGCAGCCCCTTGAAGTCCTGCTCGGCGCGCTGTCGATTCCCCTCTGTGCGACCCAGACCATCCAGATGGTCACGGACGCCGGGCACGACACCTGGGAGAAGCTCCGCGCTGTGGACCTCATCACCCTCCGTTCCATCGCAGGGCTCGGCCCCGTAAAGGCCGAGGCTCTCCACACCTGGCTGCATGGGGCTGGTGAGAACGTCGTCGCGGACCTTCTCGCTGCTGGAGTTCACATCAAGGCTCGGGTACAAGGGAGGCTCACCGGGCAGTCGTTCTGCTTCACGGGCTCGATGCAACGCAAGCGTGCCGACCTCGAAGGGCTCGTCGTGCAGCAGGGAGGAGTCGTGAAGGCGAGCGTCGCGAAGGGGCTCACCTATCTCGTCATCGCTGACCCCAACTCGTCCTCGACGAAAGCGCAGGCAGCGCGTAAGCACGGCACCAAGCTCCTCTCCGAGGAGCAGTTCATCGAACTCGCAAAGGCATAGCGTGGCAATCATCCGAGGCCGAGTCATCGCCGTCAGGCACAAGGGAGACGACTTCTGCGTCTTCACGGTTGCGCTTGACGAGGCCCAACCCTCCGTCGAAGAGAAGGTCGTCACGGTCGCCGGGCCGCTGTTCGGTTTGCTTCAGGTCACCGTGGGGGTGACGGTTGCGTTCAGCGGTCAATGGGGCGCACACCCGAAGTTCGGCAAGCAGTTCATCCCCCATACCTGGCACCCGTACGCTCGCACGCCGCGCGACATCGAGCGGTTCCTTTCCGAGTGCGTCTCGGACTTCACCGACCCTGTGGTCGTGGACAAGCTCGTTCAGACCTACGGGACGGAAGTCTTCGCGGTTCTCTCGGAGCGGCCCGCCGAGGTGCAGGCTCTCTTCTCCCCGGACGACCCGGCGAGAGATAGGCTCGACCGGGCCATCATGGCGTGGGCTCGCGCGCGTAGCCTCGCCGACCTCTCGGTCTTTCTGACCGAGTTCCAGGTCGATGCCAACACCATCCGGGCGGTCTACGCGACGTTCGACTCGAACGCCATCCGGGTCATCACCGAGAACCCCTACCGGCTCGTTTCGGTCAATGGTTTCGGGTTCGCGCTCGCCGACAAGCTCGCCTTCAAGCAGGGCTTCGGTCGAGACGCGCCCGAGCGCATCGAGGGGGCCGTCCTCTACCTGCTCCGGCAGGAGGCCCAGAACGGGCACCTCTACATCCGGCGCGGCGACCTCCCCGCCCTCGTGGACGACCTCATGCAGAGAGAGTTCATGGAGGCGTTCGACGTGCCCGACCTCTCACGCGCGCTTCTCGCCGCCGTGGACCGGCTCGTCGAACGCAAGGACGCTTACCTCGACAAGTCGGCGGGGGTCTACCTCCCCGTCCATTGGAAGCATGAGCGTGAGAGCGCCGCCATGCTGGCGAAGTTCATCACCGCCTCGAAGCTCGACGTAGACCTCGCCGCCTTCGTGGCCGAGTACGAGCGGGTCAACCCCATCGTTCTCTCTCCGGCCCAGAAGGACGGCATCCAGAAGCTCATCGAGAACCGAGTGCTCGTCCTCACCGGCCTTCCCGGCACCGGCAAGACGACCCTCGTCCGCGCGTTCGTCCGCCTCTTCCGTGAGAAGAAGCTGACCCACACGCTCATGGCTCCCACGGGCATCGCGGCCAAGCGACTCGCTGGCGTCACGGGCACCGAGGCGTACACCATCCATCGTGCGTTCGGTTACGACGGGGACGGCTGGCAGTACCACGGGGCTAACAAGTTCCAGACGGATGCGGTCATCGTCGATGAGATGTCGATGGTGGACCAAGAGCTATTCTTCCGCGTCCTCGACGCCCTCCACCCGGATACCATCCTCGTGCTCGTCGGCGACGACGCCCAGCTTCCAAGCGTCGGGCCGGGCAACGTCCTCCGTGAGCTTCTCGCCTCCGAGCACGTCCCCAACGTGCGGCTCACCCAAATCTTCCGGCAGCAGCATACGAGCGAAATCGTCGTCGCAAGCCACACCATCAACCGAGGGGAGACGCTCTCGCTGGAGAAGCGCCCGCCCGAGAGCGAGTTCCAGTTCGTTCACCTGACGGACGAGGAGCAAATCTCCGAACTCATCGTCAAGATGGCCCTGAAGCTCAAGGCGCGCGACGCGAACTTCCAGGTGCTTACCCCCAAGTACGACGGCTACGTCGGGGTCAACAACCTGAACGACCGGCTGCGCGAGGCGCTGAACCCCAGCACGGGGCAACCCGAGTGGAAGGCCGGGTACTTCCACAGCCGAGTGGGTGACCGGCTCATGGTCATCAAGAACAACTACAAGCTCGGCATCTACAACGGCGACATGGGTAAGCTCGTCGAGATTCAGCGCGAGAACCTCATGGTCCGCATCCACGGCATCGGGCCGGGCGCGGTCGATACCCTGGTCGCCATCCCGAAGGCCGACGCCCCTGAGCTTCTTCGGCTCGCCTACGCCATCACCGTCCACAAGTCGCAGGGGAGCGAGTTCGACAACGTGCTCCTCCCCATCGTCAAGGGGCATGGGAGGATGCTTCAGCGCAACCTCTTCTACACGGCGGTCACGCGCGCGAAGAAGAAGTGCTGGGTTCTCGGCGACCCCTTCTCGGTCTACAAGGCCATCGGCAACGACAAGGTGGTGCTGAGGAACACGGCGTTCGGCCGCGCTGTTTCCGAGGCGGTTGTCTCGCTCTCCGGTGTAAGAGAGGGGCATGACCACCCCCGAGAAGAAGCCCGAAGGCCCGCTGTCGAACCTGACTGAGAAGCAGAAGGCCCGACTGAAGTCGGTCAGCGGCGCGCTCCTCATCGACAAAATCACCGTCTCGCACTCCATCGAGGAGCGCAACCGAGACGGCCGCAAGACGAGCGCGTTCTACAGCGTCACCGCATCCCGTGGTACGGGGGCCGAGGTGAACCAACTCTCGAACGACCACCACGAGCCCTCCGGGTTCAGCCCGGACGACGCGAAGCTCGCTCGGCTCCTGCTCGGCAAGCACGTCGTCACGGCGACCTACGACGACGCCGTGAAGCGGGGTATGATGGCAGCCTCGTCGGCGCAGGAGGAGCTTCGGGCTGTGCTGACGCGCTACGACAACGGCATCGCGAAGCTCCTCAACGTCATCGAGGACGACAAGTGAAGCTCGACCGCATCAAGGAAGTCTACGCCGAACTGGAGCAGTACCTCGTACAGCTTCACCCCGACCCGCGCTCGCTCGGGCCGCTCTACCTGAACGACCTCATCGCGAAGACGCGCAACTACCTGAACGCCGTCAGCCGCGTCCAGCTAGAGGTGCATCGGGAGAAGCAGGTGCTCTCCCGCGACCTCCGCGCACGAGAAGCGGCCTACCAGTTGAGCTTCGACGACCTGCTCGCGAACGACGACCGTGTTCGGCGGCTACCCAGCATCGAGGACCGCAAGGCCACGGTCGGTGTGTTTCTGCGGGACGAGCGGCAAGTTATCGAGTCGCTGAAGGCCGCCCTGCAAGACTTGGAGTTCGTCGATAAGGCTGTCAGGCACCGGCACAAGGAACTGACCGCAACGATGTCGGAAATCAAGCTCCAGCGGAGTCTGATTCGCGACGAAATCGACACCGGGGCCATGTACGGCGACGAGCGTGCTTCCCCGCACGAGCGTCGTCCCGTGGCTCCGGCGTTCGGGGATGACATGACCGAGGAGGAACTGGAGCGGCTCATGGCAGGCACTCCGACGCCCCCGGTCAGCCTGCCTCCCGCCACGCCTGCGGCTCCGCCCCCCGTGGCGGCTTCCGTCGAAGAAGCCCCCGTACCTCAGCCGTCTGCCCCGGCGGACCCGGCCGCCCAGGCCATCGCAGCGTTCCTGGGCGACACGGATGATGACGCCGAAAAATCGACCTCGCTCGATGACGATTTCGCAGAAGTCTTCGCGAATATCTGACCTCGGCCGGTGTATGATAGGAGTTGAGCGGCCCCGAAGGCAAATCTGATGGGCCTTCTCCCCCAGCGCCCGCCGGAACCGGCCAAGGGGGCCGCTCGTTTCAACCAACTGGCTTGTCCTCACCACCCGCCTGACCGGCAACTGTGCGTGGGGCAGCCCCAAAGAAAGAGAGCAAGAACATGGCAAGCCACAATCCGTTCGACCCCGACTACAACCTCGACGAGGACGTGGGCCTCGACGAGGACTCGAAGGTCTACAACGACCGCGAGAACTGGTTGAAGATGACCAAGGGGCAGAACATCCGCGCCGCCCTCGTCTACTTCCACCCCATCGACCTCAACGCCGTGGCCCGCCTCCGTGCTGAGGCTCGTCGTCGGGGTGAGACGCCCTCTGCTGCGGACCTCCGTGCGGTGGCCCAGAAGGCCCTGGAGGAGCGCGCTCAATCGCTCGGCAAGAGCGTGGACGCTCTGACGCAGGTGGACCGACTCGACCTCTCCGAGGCGAAGTTCAAGCGCATGATGGCGAGCTACCAGCAGGGGCTCGGCTTCGTCATCAACCGCAAGGGCAAGGACGGCCCCGACGCCGATGCGGTCTGGAACAAAATCGCGGAGCCGAAGCAGTACCACACGACGCTGCTCCTGACGTACCCGACCGACCGCGCCGGGAACATCGACAAGGACCGTCTCCTCACCGACTGGAACCTCATCCCCTGGCGCTTCGGCAAGCGGGTCTACGAAGACCTCTGGAAGCTCAATGCGGGGCTGAAGGACAACGGCATGGGTCTGCACTCGCAGGACATCAAGCTGGAGTGCAAGGACGCCCAGTACCAGAACATCGCGGTCAGCTTCGTCGGTCCTGCTCTCTGGCAGAAGTCCGAGAAGTTCCGCAACGTCGTGCTCGCCAGGGCGATTCCGATGTTCGAGAAGCTCGTTCCCTTCCGCGAGATGACGACCGACCAGCTTCGTGCGAAGCTCGGCCTCGGTGGTTCGGCGGTCAGCGACGTGTCGGCCGCTTCGGCGGGTGACTTCGCGGACGTTCTCGACGGCGTGTGACCGGCGACTGGGGGCCGAGTTGGGTGAAAGCCCGGCTCGGCCTTCGGTGTATCTATCGCCATGCTCACACTTGGCCTCGACCCGTCTCTGACGGGCTTCGGATGGTGCGTCCACGACTCCGACGCTTCTGGTGCCGCGCGCGTCGTCGCGAGGGGTAGGTTCTCGACCTCCTCCAAGGCGATTTTCGTTCAGCGGTACATCGAGCTTCGCGAGTCTGTGGGTCGCGTGCTCGACGAACACCCTGCCATCGCAGCGGTGGGCGTCGAGTCACCGCCTTTCGGCGAGCAGTACAGCGAAGGGCTCTACGCCCTCTTCATGATGGTGAACGAGGCCATCTACGTCCGCCGCAGGGACGTGGTGTACTTCGACCCCGGCACCCTCAAGATGCTCGCGAAGGAAGACCCGTCCGTTCGCACCGGCAAGATGTTCAAGGCCGACATGGTTGAAGCTGCCAAGGCCGACACCGGCATCAAGGGCAAGTTCAACCACAACGAGGCCGACGCCTATCACCTCGCCCGCTTCGCCGCTCGTTTCTTTGGGTTCGTGCGAGGCGACATCCTCGAAGCCGACCTCACCCCTGCCGAGCACCGCTCTTTCGCCCGCGTCCACACGTTCACGCGGGGTAAGAAGAAGGGCGAGACGGTCCAGATGGGCGCGGCCTTCAAGGAAGGTCAACGGTTCTTTCGCTTCTCGGAGATTCCCAAATGAGTGCAGCCAAAGCCAAGAAATCTGACAACGCACCGAACGCTCTTACCGCCGCGAGGGCTCTCATCCTCAAGGCGACCGGGCAGAAGCCCGTCGAGGCGTCGTTCTCGACGCTCCCTCACGTCGATTCAGGCAGCATCATCATCAACGGGCTCATCGGTGGCAGCCTCGCGAAGGATGGCAAGGGCCTGACGTGCCCCGGCTATCCGCGCCGCAAGGTCACCGAAATCTTCGGGCCGGAGTCCTCCGGTAAGACGACGGTGGCGCTCTCGGCTGCTGTGCAGGTCCAGAAGGCTGGGGGCACCGTCATGTTCCTGGACTTCGAGCACGCCATTCACCACGGCTATGCCCAGAGCATCGGCGTCAAGTACGACGACTCCTTCATGGTGTTCGCACCCGACACGATGGAGGAGGGCCTGAAGATGATTTGGGTCGGCATCAACACCGGGGTTGACCTCATCATCGTGGACTCGGTGGCCGCGATGGTGCCGAAGGACGAACTGGAGAAGAAGCTCGACGACACCGCCAAGGTCGGCGCGGTGGCGAAGAAGATGGCCGAGACGCTCCCCAAGATTTGCGGGTGGCTTGCCACCTGCCCGAAGACCGGCTCTGGGGAGACGAAGAAGATGGACCCCACGAAGCTCGGTACGGCGCTCATCCTCCTGAACCAGGAGCGCGCCGTCATCGCGACGGGTGGGCATGGACCCGATACCAACACGGCGGGCGGCAAGGCCGTCAAGTTCTACGCGAGCCTCCGTCTGCGGTTCATCCGAACGGGCTCGGAAATCATCGAGAAGAAAGACCCGATGTCGGGCAAGACCAAGAAGTTCCCGTATGGCAACAAGACCCAGGTGAAGGTCGTGAAGAACAAGCTCGACGGCACCCAGGGGTCGAGCGGCGACTTCTTCATCCGGTACGGGTACGGGCTCGACAACTACTTCAGCATCATCGAGACGGGTATCGCGCAGGGCATCGTCAAGAAGGAGGGTGCCTACTACGCCTACGGCGAGCACCGGACCCAGGGCCGCGACAAGTTCCGTGCGCTCCTCATGGAGAACACCAAGCTCTACACCGAGGTCTGTGGTAAGGTGACGGCTGCCCTCGGCGCTGCTAGCACGGTCGTCAAGGACGAGGACATCGGCGAGGAGGATAGCCTCCTGTCGGACATGGGGCAGGAGTTCGACGACTCCCCCGACTCGCCCACCGAAGAGGTCGTGGAGGATGCCGACGCGGGCGCGGAGTAACCGTGGTCGAGGTCGAAGTCCGTAACTTCCAGTCTATCGAGAAGGCAGCCTTCCGCATTGACGGGTTCACCGTCATCGTCGGGCGCAGCAACATCGGTAAGAGTGCCCTCGTGAGAGCCGTGAAGGCGGCCCTCACGGGGGCACCTGCGTCTTCGTTCGTCCGTCACGGGGCAGCCTGCCTCCGGCGCACCAAGAAGGCGAAAACCTGCAAGTGCTTCGCCTCCGTCCACATGGTCGCCGAGGGCTTCGACCTCCTCTGGGAGAAGGGCGACGCCATCAACCGCTACACGTTCAACGGGGCGGTCTACGACAAGGCCGAGCGCGGAACGCCGGACTTCCTTCAGCCCGACTTCGCTCCCGTGAAGGTCGGCGACCGGCAGGAGATGCTCCAGGTCGCCGACCAGTTCAGCCCCATCTTCCTGCTCGACCAGACGGGTGGGGCCGTTGCCGATACCCTCTCGGACGTGGCGCGGCTCGACCGCATCAACGCGGCCATGCGGCTCGCGGAGCGTGACCGCAAGGAAGCCGTCTCGACCCGCAAGGTCCGCGAGAAGGACGTGACCGACCTTCGCACCAAGCTCGTCGCCTACGACGGGCTCGATACTGCTTTGGCCGATGCCCAAGCCATCGCTGACCGTCACGTTGCCATCGAGAAGCAGGAGCGCGCTCTCCAGCGGGTAGACGAGTTCCTCGGGCAACTGTCGTCGCTCGCAGGGGTAGTCCGTGAGCTTGGGAAGGTCACGGCCATCGTCATCCCCGACCCCTCGACGTTGCGCGCCGAGGAGGAGCGGCTTGATGCCCTCGATGAGTTCCTGGCCCGGAAGCTAGCCCGAGAGCAGGAGATTGCCCGCCTCTCGGGTGTCGAGGACGTGCAGGTGCCGTCCGCCGCCGCGCTCGGTGACGCATCCAAGGCTCTGACTCGTCTCGACGGATGGGTCGCCAAGCTCGTCGAGATGAAGGGCTGGCTTGGCCCCTGGAAGGCGGTTGAGTCGGCTCCGGTGCCCGAGGCCAAGGCGCTCACGGAAGCGCGCGACCGGCTCACGGCCCTCGACGCCCTGCTCACCAAGCACACGAACCTGATGGCTCTGGTCAAGAGCCTGGACGATGAACTCGCGGTCGTTCTGACAGAGGAAACGGCCATCAAGGCAGAGCAAGACGAACTTGGCGTCTGCCCGACGTGTGCGCGCTCCGTTGCGGAGTGCGGAGGTGTAGAGTAGCCTCATGCCCCGGCTCGCCTTCCTGTTCCGCACCGATACGCACGTCAGCGACCGCAGCCCGTCCTCGTGGAAGGGGGATTACCCCTCCGAGGTCTGGTCGAACCTGGAGCAGGTCGGTCAGCTTGCGCGGAAGCACGGCGTGAAGGCCGTGCTCGACGGGGGCGACTACTTCCACGTCAAGGCGGCCACCCGGAACCCTCACGCGGTCGTGGCGCGGACGGCCGAGGTTCACCGGGCCTACCCTTGCCCCGTCTACTGCGTCGAGGGCAACCACGACATCGCCTACAACAACCTCGACTCCGTGCCGAAGCAGCCTCTCGGTGTGCTCTACGCCGCCAAGGTCTTCGAGCACCTCCGAGAGGCCGTATTCGAGGACGGGGGGATGCGTGTCCGGGTGGTCGGTGTGCCCTACAGCCCGTTCCGCAAGCTCGACGAGCTACTCGCCATCCAGAAGCAGCCGGGGGACGACTTCCTCATCGCTATCGTCCACGCGCTCGCGGGGGCCGACCCGCCTCCGAGCGTCGAGGATTTCTTCGGCGAGCCCGTCTTCCGTTACCCCGACCTCGTGACCCCCGACGGTCCCGACGTGTGGTGCTTCGGGCATTGGCACAAAGACCAGGGCATTATCGAGGTCGGAGGCAAGCAGTTCGTCAACCAAGGGGCGCTCTCCCGAGGAGCCCTCATCCGCGAGAACATCGAGCGAACCCCGAGCGCCACCCTGCTGGAGGTGCAGCCGAGCGGCATCGTGACGGTCACGATGCCCATGATTGTTGCCCCTGCCGCCGACGTGTTCGACTTCGAGCGCAAGGAGCGCGCGGAGGCCGAGGGTGTCGAAATCGACAACTTCGTCGCCACCCTCCGTGCGAGCGCCGAGTATGACCCATCTCTGAGCATTGAGGCCAACTTGCAAGCTCTGGACTTCGCCAGGGAAGTGCGGGACTTGGCTCTTGGGTATCTCGAACGCGCTCGCGCAGAAGTGGGTTGACGTGTACCTCTCCTACTCCGGCCATAAGACGTACAAGGACTGCCCCCGGCAGTACTGGCATCGCTACATCGGCAAGACGAAGCTCGACACCCCCGATAACCGGGTGAACGCGCTTTACGGCTCGACTGTCGGGACCATCTTCGAGGCGTTCTATAACGAGCGCATCTGGATGCAGAAGGGGGTCCAAGAGCTTCTCGAAGCGATGGTGGACCCCACCCTCGACAGCATCATCCGGCGCGAGAGCGAGACGGGGGTCTTCGACTGGGAGGACAAGAGGGCCAACTACAAGTCCCGCGACACGCTGCGGCGTGAGGTCATGAAGGCCATCCCAAGAGGCATCGGCATCGTTCGGCACCACCGGCTACTCGGCCAGCCCGCCGACGCCGAGGTCAAGCTCGACTCGCTCATCGACGGGCACATGATTGGGGGGCGCGCGGACTTCATCATCCGGCGCGTGAAGCCTCACGGGGATTTGGTCATCCTCGACGGCAAGGGTTCGCGGCACCGGGACAAGTACGTCGATCCCCAGCAGCTATGGTGGTACGCGATGCTTCACCGTCGCAAGTTCGGGCACGCGCCCGACCGCCTCGGCTTCGTCTACTGGCGGCAGGAGCCCGAAAACAGCCTCGATTGGGTAGCCTTCGACGAGAAGTCGCTCGATGACCTGCTGGCCGGTGTACTAGACAGCGTGCAACACATCGAGCAAGGCAAGAGGCTCCTTGCTCAGTCGGAGAACCCCCTGCCCCTGCTCCCCACGACGTTCCCTGCCCAGCCTAGTGGTAAGTGTAACCTCTGCGCATACCGGCCGGTCTGCATCGACGGCGAGACATTCCTGTCTCGCCAAATCGATACCGTCGGTGATGGCGTAGGTGTAGAAGATGTCGGCTTCTAGCCTCACGGAGATGCGATGACCCCGGAAGAACTACGTAAGAAAATCGACGACTTGGCGAAGCGAACCGAGGTCGTCAACACGAAGAAGTCGAACCTGAGTGGCAAGCTCCAGGCGAAGAAGGAGGAGCTTGCGCAACTCATCGTCGAAATCAGGGCGGCTGGCTACGACCCCAAGACGTTGCGCGAGGAGCGCGACAAGGTGCAGGGGCAGTTGACCGAGATGATTGCGACTTACGAGACGGACCTCGTAGCCGTCGAGGCCGCGCTGGCGAGCTACGACACCAAGAAGTGAGAGGAACACCCAGATGAAATTTCAGGCCAAGGCTGCCGACCTCAACGCGGCCCTCGACATCGTGTCCATCGTCCCGCCCCGCCCCATCACCCCGCAGGGTGGTAAGGGCTACCTCTTCGTCATCCGAGGGGAGACGTGCTTCGTCTACAGCCGCGACTCGCTGCACGTCGCGCGGGCGGACTTCCCCGTGTCCGATGTTGAAGGCGAGGGGTCGTTCATCTACCCTGCCGACTACATCGAGGGCTTTCGGTTCCTTCAGGACGAGGTGCTGACCTTCGAGGCCACCAGCAGCGGCGACGTTCACACCGTCAAATACACGTCGGGCAGCGGCGCGGGCTCGGAGCGCACGAGCTACGACCCCAAGCTCATGGCGTCTTGCGATAAGGACGTGGAGGCAGCCTCGAACGAGCGCGACTTCTCGGTCGCTATCCTCCGCGAGTCCATCAGCCTCGCCAAGCCCTTCCTCGCCAAGCCCCAAGACAACAAGGCCGAAGACCAGTACAAGGCCATCCAGGTTTTCGACGAATCGAACGAGGCGTGGGCGAAGGGTGACGGCACGCTCTTCGGCGCGAACGGCACGCAGGCGTTCTACTTCTACTGCGACGCCTTCAAGGGCAAGGGCCTCGGGCTTCACGGGCAGCACCTTCCCTTCGTGTCGAGCTTCCTCGGCAAGTGCGAGAGCACGGTCACCATCAAGACCGGCCAGAACATGACCTTCGCCATCGACGGCAAGGGGCGGGTGCTCGGCTGGGCTCACCACACGAAGACCCACTCGAAGTACGCCTACTACGCGCTGAAGAACGACAAGTTCGTCTTCGACGTGCCTGTGCGCGCTCTCGTGAACGCGCTGAAGTACACGAAGACCGAACTCGACGCGAAGCGGGACAAAATCCGCCTGACCTACACGGCGGCATCGAACGAACTGAGTTTCTCGGTCGTCGAGGGCAACTCGAAGGCAAAGAGCTTCCCGGTGCCCGTGCTCCCCAAGGATGGTTCCGAGAGCCGCGACTTCACCTTCGGGGTCAACCTCTACCACCTCATCGACCTCCTCGAAGGCGCGAAGGGCGACCGTCTGGAGATGCGGGTCATGATTCTCCCGGCTGACGAGCGCCGCCCGAAGGACCAGGCGATGCTTCGCACCATCGACGAGTTTCTCATCGACGGTGATGGCAAGGTCATCGGCGGAAGCGGTGTAGAAACGCAGCCGGAGAACACGTACCGATGCCGAGTGACCCGGTTCATGCCCTCGAAGGACTGACGGCGCGTACCCGCGAGCTATCCCGGAGAGCCCTTCGGCTGCAAGTGGCGCGAGACGCCCTTGTGGCCGAAGTGGCTGAGAAGGAGGCCGAGGTGGCGAGTCTGTCGGAGAGCATCGAGAAGCTCACCAAGGTCGGCGAGCTTCTTCGTGTGCTGATGGACAGGCTCGTGCTCGACCAAGTGAAGGGCATCGAAGGCATCGTCACCGAGGGCCTTCACACCATCTTCCACGACCAGTCGCTCGCCTTCGAGGCCGAAGTCGGGACCAAGTACAACAAGGTCGCCATCGACTTCTTTCTGCGCCAAGGCGCGGACGAAACGGTCATCCGAGGGCACCCTCTGGAATCCTTCGGGGGTGGGCCATCAAGCGTTGCGTCGCTCGTGCTCCGGCTGCTCGCGCTTCTCCGGCTGAAGAAGCGCCCCCTGCTTCTTCTCGACGAGACGTTGGCAGCGGTCAGCGACGAGTACACCGACCAGGCGGGCAAGTTCCTGTGCAAGCTGGCGGACTCGACGGGCATCGACCTGCTGATGATTACCCACAAGCAGTCCTACCTCGACCACGCGCACACGGCCTACCAGGGGACTGAGGACACGCAGGACGACGGGACGTGGAGCCTGGGGCTCAAGCGCATCCGAGGGCACCGATGAAGAACCGAGATGAAATCCAGAACCGCATCCACACCCTGCTGCTAGCGGAACTAGACCGGCGCGTAGCGGAGGCTAACCAGCGGCTACCGGGACGCTGCCAGCACAACCATCGTCAGCCGCTCGACTCCCGCAAGGAAGTCGCTGGGGAACCGAACGACGGCTTCAACCGGGTGGACCGTCGGCATTTGCCGGTCGTGCAGACCATCGGGCTCTGTATGCTTGGTGCGGACGACCCCGCCGAGTGGCAGGGGGACATCTGCGACGAGCCCCTCGACGCCCAGCGGTGCCCGAGCTTTACGCCGACTAGGACGAAGGAGGACATCCTCGCTGACTTCCGTCGAGAGGTCGAGGACGAGGTGTGGCTCTCCGCGAACTTGCCTGCCGTGGCCGCCCTTCTCTGGGCTCTGGACGAGAGCACTCCGAACTACCACTTGCCCTGGTGGAAGCGGCTCTGGTTCCGGTTCCTGCGCCTTCGCACCGAGCCCGTCCGTACCGTGGCTGGGCTTCTCCCGGCTGAGGGCGACGATGGCGTTCACGGCTCTTGAGCGGCTGCTCGCAACCGAGCGCGTCCGACAGCGGGCTGCCCGGCAAGGGGGCTTCTCCATTCCTGCCCTCGGGGAGCGCGTCGCCGACCCGACCGACGGGCCGTTCTTCGTCACGAACATGCGCGGCATGTTCCTTCAGACCCGACCTTCGCGGGAAGGCATCGTTCGGTACGGCTTCTCGCCCATTCCCGTCGGGCAGGACGACGCCCTCCTGGTCGAGCTTCATCGTGTGCTTTCTTCGCGACCGAACTGGCCTGGCCGGTGTACCAATGTACAGGAGGCCATTCACCGGCTTCAACTCAACAGCATGGAGCCGCACACCATCGTCGCATCCCCGAAGCTGCTCGCCGAAATCACGCCCGGCTTGGACGTGAACCTCGATGAGGCATGGGCGGCCATGCGGACGCGAAGCGAGGTGGCGGTCGTCTCTGGGGTCACTGTACTTCTGGCGGACCTGCCTGGACGAGCCGGGTTCGTCGCTGCGATGCCCGCGTTGGTGGGCAGTTACGTCCGCACCGGAGAGCACCTTGGGGTTGTGCTTCAACGCGCCGACCAGGCCCTCATGGTGGTGACGTGACGTGGCTCGACGACTTGACCGCGCACGCTCAGACGAACCTCACCGACGGGGTTCGTGAGGCGCTTTACGCGCGCGGCGTGTCGGACGACCAAATCGCTGAGTATCGCATAGGGTATCTCGACCGAAGCCTTCCCGACCTCGATGGGATGGAGGACTTCCTCAAGTGGGCGCACCAAGGAGCGCGGCTCGACGACGTGCTCGTGTTCCCGCTCACCAGTACCTTGGGGGTCGTTCACGGGTTTCAGTTCCGGCACGTTGACCGCGCGCGGAAGGGCTACCTCGACTTCATCCCCTACAAGGAGGAGTGCGTGCTCTTCGGGCTCGCGCAGGCGATGCCTCACGTCTGGCGTACTGGGGGTATCTGGCTCGTCGAGGGGGCCTTCGACCTGTTCCCCATCCAGCGACACTTTCCTGGGGTAGTTGCCACGCTTACGGCTCGCGTCCCCGAAAGCCTCATCCGCGTCATGCGTCGAATGGTGCGGCAGGTATGGGTGGGCTACGACGTTGACGCTGCTGGTCGTGCGGCGGCGGCGGACTTTACCCGCACACATGGCCGCGATTTTCGTGTGGAGACGGTGTATTATCCCCAAGCTCGTGTGCTAGGAAGCCCCAACCCGACGAAAGACCCAGGCGAACTCTGGGAGGCTTGGGGTGACGAGCAAGTTGGCCGATTCATCCAGACCGTGCTGCGGTCTACTGACCCTATGGAGTTCCCCGATGCCGAAGCTGTATTCCGACGCTGAGTCTGTCGAGGCCGTCGCCTCGAACCTCATTCCGATGTACCACCCGGAAATCGCCACCGCGCGCATCAAGTACCTGTTCGTGGACAAGGCGAGCAGCAAGGGTGGCCGCCCCGTCAACGGCAAGGTGCGCAAGGTCAGCGGTTCGCTGGAGTACCTGCTGGAGTGCGACTTCATCGTCGAGGTCGCTCTCGACCAATGGAACGAGAAGTCCGAGGAGCAGCGGCAGGCACTCGTGGACCACCTGCTCGAACGCTGCACGGGTGAGGAAGACGAGAAGACCGGCGACATGAACTGGACGACTCGCGAACCCGACGTGTCCGAGTTCACGGCCATCCTTCGTCGTCATGGTGCCTGGAACGACGACCTCGCTGGTTTCGCGAGCGTCGCCAAGACCGTGGACATCGACGGCATGGTCGAGGACGTGGTGGCTTCGGCGTCTGTCGATGGCGTGATGGCCTCGGTCTAAGGGCGCACACCGTGTGGGACACCCGCTATCGCCCCCTCAAGTTCGGTGACGTGCTCGGTCAATCGGGTACCGTTCAGCTACTCAAGGCGCGGCTCGCCAAAGGCACCGCGCTCGACGTGTCCTACATCTTCGCGGGTGGGCACGGGCAGGGGAAGACCACCCTTGCCCGTATCCACGCGCGGGCCATGCTTTGCCAGAATCTCGACAAGGCTGACCCCGAGCCCTGCAACGAGTGCGACAACTGCCGCGACGTGCTCAACGGTCAGCCGGGGGCCTACGTCGAGCAGGATGCGGCATCGGGCGGCACCATCGAGAACATCCGGGCCATTGTCGATGACCTTCCGTTCGCGGTCTTCAATGCCGCGAAGCGCGTCTACGTGTTCGACGAGGCGCACCGGATGAGCCGGGATGCTCAGGACGTTCTCCTGAAGCCGCTCGAAGAGAAGAAGATGGTCGGCGTGTTCTGCACGACCGAGCCCGAGAAAATCCGAGGCCCCATCCGCTCCCGCTGTGAGGAGTACGCCATCCGCAAAATCACGCGCGAGGACGTGCTCGAACGGATGAACCGCATCCTCGATGCCGAGGGGGTTGAACACGAGGACGATGGCGTGCTCACCGTCATCGACTACTCGGGCGGCCACGTTCGCGATGTCGTGAACCGGCTGGAGATGATTGCCCAGATGGGGCGGGTCAACCTCGACAACGTGCGCGAGTACCTGCACCTCTCTGTCGTCTCGACCTACTACGAGGTGCTTCTGGCGCTCGGTACCCCGAAGCGCGCCATCGAACTTGTCGAGGGCCTCTGCGAACGGGTGAGCCCCGAGGACGTGTCGGCTGGCCTTGCCGAGGCGGCCATGAACACGTTTCGGCTGAGGCACGGGATGTTCGCGGACTTCGTGTACGTAGACAAGAGCCTCGGGCAGCGGGTTTACGACGCCTACGGCGACAACGTGGTGCGGCTCGCCGAGCACTTCCTTCGTCAGCGGTACGCCTCGAAGGTGTCGCTCCTCTGCGACGTGCTCCGCCTCTCTGGGGGCATCCCGACGACTTCTGGTCCTGTCGCCGCGCCCGTTCTGGTCGTGGCTGCTCCGCTTCCGGCCGCCCCAGTGACCCCTCCGCCTGCCCCGGCGGCGGTGGCTGCACCTCCGCCTGCTCCTGCTCCTGCCCCAGTTCCGGCTCCTATTCCTGCATCGAAACCTTCACCGAATGGGAAAGGTGTGGTACGCACCGACGGCATCGGGAGTCTCGGCTCTGGCGACATCGCCGCGCTCACGGACTTCGACCATCAGGCAGTCGCTCGTCAGAAGCCGAGGGGCCGTGACCACGCGCCGCTGGCGCTCAACTTTGCCGGGGTCGAAGAAGCAGATGGGCACCAAATCCTCACCCCCGAACAATGGCGACGCGAGTTCGAGCTTACTTGGCCGGGGAGAGGGTAGGGATGTCTGAGTGGGTCATCCTAGAGCTAGGGCCTATGGCCGAGGGAGAAGACCCGGCGCTGATTCGGTCGGCGATTCGGGCGACCATCCGCGATGCCGAGGTGTTCGTCCCTGCTTCGGTGACCCAAGTCGGCGAGGATAGGGTCATCAACTATCTCGTTGATGGTTACGCCTTCATCAAGCGCGCCCACCCTGATGAGAAGTACTTTCGGCTTGAAGACACTCGCTACGTCCAGGCGGTCGTTCGCGACCCCGGTTCCCGAGGGCGTCGTCTCGCGTGCGTGACCGACCGTGACATCGACAAATTTCGGCGGCAGATTCGCGCGCACTCAGACCAGGGTATCGGCGTCGGCGACACCGTGGTCATCAACTCCGGCCCCTACAAGAATCTCACGGCGGTAGTCATCGAGGACATCCCCGAGCAGGATTCCGTGCAGGTCAGCGTCGAGCTTCGCAGCAAGGATAGCCTCATCACGTTGCCGCGCTCGTTCCTTCACCTGCTGAACAAGGTGTCCCTCCCGTCGTTCGTGCTGCAAGCTCGTGAGGCGCGTGGCTGGTTCAATGCCGCTCTTCCTTTGCTTCGTTGGGAGCCTCGTTCCATCGAGCCGCTTCGGGAGCGCCTTTTCGAGGTGCAACGCATCGACCGCTGGCTCTCGAACGGTCGCACCATCCAGGCCGAGATGCGGCTCCAGTCGGCTCCTCAACTTCTCGTGGAGATGAAGCGTCTCTACACCCGGTACCATCACCTCACCCGGTGGTTGAGGCAAGGCGCGCAACTACATGCTTTCCTTCGCGCTTTCGAGCACCCTCTCAGCTTGGGGTCGGTGCTCGACACGCACTCTAACTTGGAGAGGCTTCGCGATTGGGGGCAACGTCTGGGGCAGTTGAATCGGGTCGTGGAGCAGACTGACCGCAACCTACCTTGGGGTTCACTCGAAGGGGTGGCGCAATCTTTCAGTCTGCTACACTCGGCGGTGCTGCGCTTCCTTGACATCGAACGGTCGGTTCTGTCTATTGAGCGCCGCATGAAAGGGAGCACCGTGACCGAGAACGTCGTCATCGACGGCATGAACATGGCGGTTCGGTGCTCGATGGCACCGGGCCTTTCTGACCTTCGCGACGCCAAGGGACGACCCACGGGGGCCATCGTCGGGTTCCTCAACAGTCTCTCGGCGCTCCGCAAGCGATACCCCGAGGCCGAGGTGTGGGTCTGCTGGGATAGCCTCTCGACGCGCCGTAAGGAGTTGTTCGCCGACTACAAGGCGAATCGAAACCCTCTGCGCGTGACCTTCGAGGTCGAGTGGCTCAAGGCGAACCTCCCCTCTCTTGGCGTTTGGCAAGCACACGCTGAAGGCGAAGAAGCGGACGACGTGGTGGCTTCGTTGGTGCGCGGTCGGCTCGCCGACCAGCACAACGTCATCGTCTCGAACGACCGAGACTTCATGCAACTCGTGACGGACACGACGCACGTACTCGTCCCGGCGGTCGGTGTTGGCAAGGAGAGGCTCTGCACCCCCGAGGTCGTGCAGGCCGAGTACGGGGTAGCCCCCGAGCGGATGGTGCATCTCCGCGCGCTCGGTGGGGACACCTCTGACAACATCCCCGGTGCGCCGGGCTGCGGAAACAAGACTGCCAGCAAGCTGCTGAACCTTTACGGGACCGTCGATGGTATCTTCGTCTCGAACCTTGCTGGGCTCTCGCAGTCGCTCCGCGAGAAAATCCGGGCGGCTGAGAAGCAAGTGCGCCTGAATGTGCGTCTCATGACGCTCGTGACGAACCTCGACCTCCGGCTACACTCCCCGAACGCCGACCAGGGCGCGTCCAGCCTCGCGTTGGATGACATCGGAATGAACAAGTCGCGCGTGCTCTCGGCCTTCTTCTCGGAGGCTGCCTCGTGAGTTGGGAGGACAAGATGGTGGCATCCGGGTACGTGATTCCGATGGACCCAATGGCTTTGGCGAACCGCTTGGTCACGCCGAGCTTGGATTCCGAGGCCGAAGAGGAAGGCGTCGAGACGCTGTTCGCGGAGGCCGACTACGAGAGTCGTATCGCGCCTTTGCTCGACCGCATCCCGCGTCGGGAAGCCGACCTCATCTACCTGTACTTCATCAAGCGCAAGAGGCAGGCGGACATCGCAGCCATCTTCGAGGTCACCCAGGCAGCCATCAGCTATCGGCTCGACCGGGGGCTCAAGCGCATCAAGTTCCTGCTGTCTATTCCGCAAATCACCGTGGATGAAATCCGCGAAGACCTCGCCGACGTGTTCGCCCCCATCGACGTGGACATCCTCGTCGGCATGTGGGAGACGACCTGCCAGTCCGAGGTCGCCACACGGCTGAACCTCACGCAAGGGCGGGTGCGGCATCGCTTCTTCCGCGCCGTGAAGAGCCTCGAAGACCTCGCCCGCGCAGACGCCAAGTACTCCCCGTACCAGAAGGTGTTTTCGGCCATCGCGAGCAAGCGTTTCAACATTCTTCGCGAGGTGCGTCTACCACAATGGCAAGGGAGAGGTATGGATAAATGTTTCTAAACATTCTCCATCGCGAGGTCAACTAACACGTTGACTTAGTGGTGCAGAGTGCTTAGATTCCGGCCATGTACCTCAAGCATGGTCGATCCCAGCTTCCCGAGTACAAGTGTTGGCAGCAGATCAAGCAGCGATGCTTGAACCCTCGTCACCTCGCCTACCCGAACTACGGGGGCCGAGGGATTACGTTGGCCCCCGAGTGGGCTGCGGACTTCGAGGCGTTCTTCGCCCACGTCGGCCCCCGTCCCTCTCCGAAGCATAGCCTCGACCGCATCGACAACGATGCGGGGTACGAACCCGGCAACGTCCGGTGGTCGCTTCCTACCGAGCAGAACCGGAACCGTCGGCCGCAAGGTGCGGGGGCACCTTCCTCGAAGGAGCCCCGCCCCGGATGGCCCACCAACTTCAAGCATGGCCTCATCCATACGCCGGAGTACCGCGCGTGGATTTCTATGAAGGACCGCTGCCTCAACCCGAAGAGCAGCAACTACTCCGGTTGGGGTGGGCGCGGCATCGGCGTCCACGCGGGGTGGGTAGACGACTTCATGGCGTTCTTTGATCACCTTGGGCCGAAGCCGACCCCGCAGCATAGCCTCGACCGCATTGACGGTTCGCGTGGGTACGAGCCGGGGAACGTCCGGTGGGCGACGAAGAGCGAGCAGAGTGCGAACCGCCGCCCGATGCCGAGGGGGTCCGACCACGGCAACCACGTCCACGGACGCACGGGTAGCCCTGAGTACAAGACGTGGGTCAGCATCAAGACTCGGTGCTTCAACCCGAAGCACGGCCGCTACGAGGATTACGGGGGCTCGGGCATCACGATGTGCGAGCGTTGGCGGGGGTCTTTCGAGGATTTCTTGACCGACGTGGGGGTGAAGCCCGCCCCCACGTACACGCTCACCCGTGCAAATCGCGGAGGGCACTACTCGTGCGGCAAGTGCGCGGACTGCCTTGCGCGTGGGTGGCCTGCCAACTGCCGTTGGGCCACGAAAGCCGAGCAGAACCAGACGCGCCGCCTCTCGGCACGTTCGGGTAAGCTCACGGTCGAGAAGGTCACGGAGATTCGTGCGCGGCTAGCCGGAGGGGCCACGCAATCGTCGGTGGCCGCTGCGTTTGGGGTGGGGGTGTCGCTCATCGGCAAAATCCACCGAGGTCAGGTTTGGGTACGTTGATTCTCGATGGGGCCACCTCGTAGAGGAGGCATGGTCCCCCAGAACGCCCAGACGAACGAGACGGTGGTTGTGGTCGAGTGCCCGCGCTGCGGCGGGCATGGCGGCTCCGACCACTGGCATCCCGACAACGGGGTCTGCTACCTCTGCTTCGGCAAGGGTAGCCTCTCGGTCAACATCGACCGTGGCGAGCGCCACCTCGCGGTGCTCCGCCGCGAGTGGAAGGCCGCGAAGGCGGCCGGGGACGAGGAGGCCGCTGAGTACATCGCCCGCAAGGGGGTGCAGAAGAAGGCCCTCGTCGAGGCCGCGAAGGCGACGCTCATGGCGGCCTTTTGAGCCTGCGGTTCTTCTTATGGGCGGGCTATCGTGAGGTAGCTCGTGCCTTCTGCCGCCGCCCTTCAGTTTCAAGACTACCAGTTCCAGCAATCCACCCCCCGTGGAATCTGGAAGTGGACGACGCGCATGGACGTGTCGGGGCCTGCACCCACGTACTCGGTGCGGGACATCCTGAGCCCGTACGGCGTGCTACGGGATAGCGTGCCCCTACCAGGGATGGTCGTGCAGGCGATGGCCGACTCCATCTCGCAGTTGCAGGCACAGTTCGCGCCTCTCTTCGTCGTCAGCGTCGGCGGTCTTGTGTTCAACCTCGACGAAGGCCGAGGGTACGGGCCGGTGCAGACGTTCCAGGTGTCGAACGGTGGCGTCTTCGGCAGCCTCCTCGACGCGAGTTCTACCTCGGACGCGCCCTACGTTCGTGTTCGACCCACTTCCATCGGCAACTTGGCTGCTGGGGAAAGCGGTGTGTTCGACGTTGCGGTCGATTCCTCGACGCTGCTCGCGTCGAACAGCCCGTACGCGCAGGTCGTGCTCCTCCAAGACCCCACCGCGACCAACAACCCGGTTTCGGTCCCCATTACCATCAACATTCGACCCAAGGCGACCATCACGGTCAGCACGGCGAGCATCACGTTCTTCGTCTCGAAGCCGTTGACGGGTCCGTTCCCTCCGGTGCCCTCGCAGTCGTTCATTCTCACGAACACGGGTGCCCCCACGTCTCTGCTCGAATACGAAGTCCGGCGACTCACCAACACTTCGGGGGCCTGGCTTTCGGGCGTGACTCCGTTCCAGGGGTCGTTGGCCGGAGCGGCTTCGCAGTCTGTGGTCGTGCAGGTGACGCCTAACGCGAACTGCCTGCCCGGCACGTACTCGGAGATTCTGCGGGTCAGCGGCTACAGCACGAACGAGTACATCGACGTTCAGATTTCCCTCGTGATTACGTGAGGTCAGGCATGTCGTTCTTCGATTTGGGTCAGTTGGAAGTATCCGGGGCGACGGGGCTCGACGCGCTCTTCGAGCGAGAGCCCGCCATGCTCAAGCCGCTCCAGAAGTCAGCCCGTGTTCGGGTGGCCTCCGTTGGGCAGCTTCAGCCCTTCACGCGCCTCTCGACCGAGACGCTCATTCACAAGTCGAACCGCGACCTCTGGAGTATTCAGAAAGAAGCCGACGGCCAGTTCTACATCGAGCGCCTGTTCGACGACAACGGCCAGCCGCTCAAGGGGTGACCATGAGCGCGCGGGAGAAGGTAGCCAAGGCGTTCGGGGAAGTCGTAGAAACCCGCGAAATCACACCTGTTTACGGGCGTGATGGTCGGGTCACGGACCTGATTCCCGGCCCGATTGTTCGGACGGCGGCCCAGGAGGGTGGTGGTTTCGTGCCCCCGCACAAGCGGGAGGTCGCGGCTCCGGCCCAACGGAAGATTCCGGCGAACCATGCCTTTGACCCCAAGGCTATCAAGCCTCTCGTGAAGATGCTGTGGGCTACGAGCGTGGCGCTCGGCCACACGCTCACCGCGCACCGGCAGTTCAGCCGGTTGAAGTCCGTGGCGTTCTCGCCCGACGGCATGGTCGGTGGGCGGGGCTACGTCATGGGCGTGAAGGACGTGCGGGCCAAGCTCTACGAGGCGTCCGAGCATCTCTCGACCATCTGCGACGCCATCTACGATGAAATCAACGGAGAGCACTGGAAGCCGAAGCTCGCCGACCTCGAAAAGCGCGACATGAGCGAGGTCAAGAAGCTCCTCTCCGACGCCACCGACTACCTCGAAGACCCCGAGGGGGAGGCCGAGGAAGACATGAGCGAGGTCGAGGACGGCCCTGCACCGGAGCACGAGCCCGCCGCGTGGGCACCCGACCGCTACAAGAACGAGGAAGACCCCTCGAAGGGCTCGAAGATGCCCCGAGGTGGAGGCCCCGCCAAAGAGCAAGGGCCGCAGCCTGCGCGTCAGAACCGCCCGTCTCTCACGAAGCAGTCGAGTGTCGGGTACGGCTACGACCGCCGCGCGAACTCGTCGGTCAACGTGGACAGCCTTCCTGGTCCGCGTGTGAACCATCTCGACCGTGGTGAGCAGACGGGGCCGTTCGGCTCTTACAACCGCGAGGAGAGCCTTCCGACCGGCGACCAATGGAGCCGTGACGAAGGCGCGGGAGACGAGTACAACTACCCCTCCGCTTGGGAAAACGACTTCTCGGGTAAGTCCGCCAAGTCGAACGTCCCCGATGCGAATACCGACCGCACGCCGACCGAGGCGTGGGACTTCGGCATCGGTCGCGGCAACGGCGATGACGCCCACGGTCAGGGCGCGGGAGGCTACGGGGAGGCCAACCCCTCTTCTGGTGGGCGTGGTGTTTACGGTCCCCGTTCCGGGCTCCCGAACGACCCCGGTGGCAAGACACGGGACGATACGAGTGATTCGACCGCTATCACGGAGCGCGCCACGTCTGGGATGGGGATGCCCGTGATGTCGAGCGCACTTCTGCCCCTCGACGTGGTATCTCCGGTGGCACGCTCAGACTACTACGCGGGGCCAAAGGGCAACGACTTCAACGGGGTCGTTGGTGAGTCGAACCTCCCCGGAGATGGGGGTGGGGCCTCGTACAACTCGCAGAAGGCACCGGGGCCGAACCTCGGCTACAAGTACGAGCGCCCTGACGTGCCTTACGTCAAGTACGACTACAACACTCCGCAGATGCGGCCCGACTGGATGAACCAGCGCCCCCCTCTCCAGGGGCCATACAAGAAGTGAGGAACTGCGATGGCTGACCTTGGTGATTTGGGCGCGTTTCTGAAGGAGGGCTCCGTCCCCAACCTCGACTGGTTGGAGGTGGACCCGGCCGAGTATCGCGCGCAGGACACGCTGCCCAAGCAGAACCTCGACGTGGTGCCCGACCTCGAAGCTCTCTGGAGCCACGAGGACAAGCCCGCTTCGTCGTACGTCGAGAACAAGGGCAGCCTGCTGCACACGATGGGCGACCTCTCGGCGGAGCACGGTCCCCTTCGAGCCAAGCCCGAGGACATCCGCAAGGTTGCGCGGTTTGCTCTCATGCAGTCGCCTGACCTCAACAGGCTTCGGGACGCGCTCGCCAAACGGTTCGACCGTGAGAGCCTTCGTGCCGCTCGTGTCGAGCTAGAGGAAGCCGTTGCGGAGCGCGGCCTCCTCGGCAAGCTCTACATCGACGCCTCGGACTTCGCGGGCTGCCACAAGGGTGCTAGTCAGCCTGCCGAGTTCGTGAAGCGGTACGCGAAGGAGGCCCGTTTCGTCGTCGCCAAGCCGACGTGCGCGGGGTGTGTCCACGCCATGAAGACCCCGACCGGCGGCGACAACTGCGCGGTCTTCCACAAGGAAATCAAGATTCAGGTGCCCTACTCGGACGCGCTCGCGGCCGAGGTCGAGCAGCTTCAACGGTCGAAGGGCAAAGACGTGGTGGCATCCGGCCCCCTTGCCACCGTGACCTCGAAGCAACGCATCCGGCTCGCCATGCTGGCCGAGGACTTCGAGGCCCCCGGCCCGGCTCCGATGCCGAAGCCCATCGACAACGTGGCGCGGCTCATGCGCCCGGTCGAGGCCCACGAGGACTATGTTCGGCCCGTCGATTTGACGGCTGCCCGTGAGCAGGCGAAGATGGCCGTCAAGACGGCGCTCGCGACTGGCCGCATCACGGTCCAGCAGGCCCAGTCGGCCTACCGCATCGTCGCGTCGGCCACCGACGAACACACCATCGCCACCATTCGCGCGAAGGCGTCAGGGCTGGAGGCCCCCGAGCGTTCGACTTACGTCGGCGCGGGGCAGCAGCGAGTGGCGGCTCCGGTCGCCGCCGAGGAGGCCGACCAGCAACTCATCGCGGCCAGCAACCTCACCCGCAAGCGGGACGAGGACGCTCGGAACGTCATCGCTGCCGAGAAGGCTCGCCCGATGGTCGCCCTTCTCCGACGCGAGATGTTGAAGGGTCGCGGCCAGGACGAGGTGCTCTCGGTTCTGAAGCACGCCTTTCAGACCACGGACATCGAGCTTGCTCGCCCGCACCTGGAGCCGATGCTCCGCGAGGCGGGCCTCTACGGCGTCATCTACTCGACCCAGGAGTCGTTCGATGACTGCCGGACGGGCGCGGACTTCTTCGCGACCTACAACCCCGCTGTTCGAGGCATTGTCGCGGGCTCGAAGTGCTCGGGCTGTATCTACAGCAAGATGTCCCGCTGCCTCATGTACGGCAAGCCTCTCGTGAAGGAGGCGGCCGAACTCTACACGCAGGAGACGGTCGAGCGCGCCGCCTTGGAGTACCGGACGGCGGGCCTCTCGGTCGTTCCGACGGGCGAGGACGTTCGGAGCGTTCTCGCCTCGATGCACGCTTCGGCCCGCAGGCAGGTCATTCAGGGCCAGCAGACTCCGGCAACCCGCATGGCCCAGGCGCTCGCTCAGGCTCACACGATGAACCGAAGCGGGGAGGCGGCGAGCACGTCGAGCCTCACGAAGCGGGAAATCGTCAAGACCGCTCGGCGGTTCCTGAACGAGGGGCTTTACGGGGCTGACCTCCTGGCCTCCCTCAAGGGGCGCTTCGAGGTGCGCGACCTGACGGCTTCCGCCGAGGAGCTTCGTCCGGTCATCGCCGAGCAGGGGCTCCAGGGCATCCACTACGTTGACCCGACGGCCTACGACGACTACGGCAAGGGCTGCAAGGAAGCCGCGAGCCTCCACCGGACGCGACTCGTCCCCTACCTCAAGCAGGGCTCGAAGTGCGGCTCGTGCGTTCACCAGTCGCGGCCGGGCTTCTGCTCGGTCGTCAACAAGCCGCTTGTCGAGGAGCCGCCTTACGTCAACAAGGCCGCGCAGCAGCGCGAGGTGCTGGCTTCGGGTAAGTCCACCGAGGTCAGCTACGAGAGCCTCATGAACAACGGGCTCACCATGATGGCTGAGTACCAGCTTCAGAACGGCGGGCTCGACGTGGAACTCGACCCCGTGAAGGTCGCCGACACCATCGGCGTCGAGTTCGGGGGCGCGGGGCAGGGGGTCAAGCTGTGAGCCAAGTCACTATTATCGACCGTGGCAAGTTCATCGAGCTTGAGGGTATCGGACTCGCCGACGCCGAGGACATCTTCGGGGAAGTCGAGGAGCAATACGGCACGATTCGCGTGAAATTGCCTCTCGCCAAGGTTAGGCAACTGCTGCGCGACAAGGGCGGGCACGCGACCAAACTAAAGAAGGCGACCGCTTCACCGCACCGCGTCGTGGCTCGCTTTCTTCAAGCCGACCAGCCTCCGAAGGCGCGGCAGGAGGCGGTCAAGCACACGCACCCCATCAACAAGCCGAAGGGCATCGACAAGGACATCGTGAAGGAGCACGCACGCGGCGTGAACCATCGCGAGGACATCGTAAAAGACCATCGTCGAGATATTCGGCCCGAGGACGTGTTCGCTGGAACGCCGAACCAGATGGGGGTACGCAACTTTGCGGAGACGGGGAAAGACCTCCAGAAGGCGCTCGACAAGCAGGTGCCCAAGGACAAAGGTTATGATACCGTGTCCAACCTGTCCCAGTACCTCATTCGCACCGAGGGCGGCGGGGGCACCCCGCCCGTGGGCAAGAAGTAGCGCGAGGCTCGCATGATGACCGACAAGTCCCCCGTGGATGAGACGACCGACACCGAGGTCGATGCCGACGACGAACAGGATGACGCGGACCCCATCGGCGAGACGGCCGAGGTCAGCGAGTCCGGCAAGGCCACGAACGTCCTTCAGCTTCTCCCCGTTCACGCTGCGCCGACGCTTGGTGGCAAGGGCAAGCAGGGGAACGCCCTGAAGGTTCAGCGCGGGCCGGGGCGTCCCCGGAAGGTCGAGCGGATGCCGACGACCTCCGACCTTCAGTACCACGCGCTCATCAGCGAGGAGAAGGCGAAGTTCATCGACTCCGATGCCGTCGTTCAGGCGACGCGCGGAGCAGCCGATGCGGCCCAGGTGCTCAAGCTCATCCGAGCCGAGGTCGCCAAAGAGGCTGCTGCCTTGCACTTCCAGCGCATCGAGAACGAGAAGTACGGCAAGGATACGGCCCAGACGAGCACTCGTCGCATCGACGCCCTGACGAAAATCGCGAACATCGAGCTTGAAATCAAGAAGCTCGGCAGCGACGCCATCGACCTGCGTGCTGAGAAGTTCCAGAAGGTCTTTGCCCTCTGGATTGAGATGATGCGCGAGGTCGCTGCCGACACTCTCACGCCCGAGCAAATCGACCTCTTCTTCAACCGTTTCTCGACGAAAATCGAGGGCTGGGAAGACCGAGCGGCCGACGCGGTTCGCTGACGCATGGCTGCCCCCAAGGCTCAACAGAGCAAAGGCCCCGCCCTATCCTCGCTCATCCGCCAAGCGGGCCAGCAGGCTAAGGCGACTGTCGAGCTAGCGAACGCTCCTGCCGATGCGGCAGCCGTTCAGACGGGACCGAAGCGCCCGCGCATCTTCAACGTCCTCGACTACATCGAGCAGTCGTGGGGCCTTGGGATGCGGCTGTACCCGGTGCAGCGCGCCATCGTCAAGCTCTACTACCACATCCCGCTGGAGGATAAGGTCAAGACCATCGAGGTGCGAGACATGTTTCGCACCAAGGTCTTGTACCACATGACCGAGAAAGAGTACGTCCGCTTCCTCTACGAGGAGGGGAGGTGCAACGTCGGGGAGCAGGACCACGAGCGACGGGAGCTTCTGCTATCCATCGGCCGCCGCGCCGGGAAGACCACTATGTCTGGCATCTTCGCCAGCTACGAGGTCTACCGGCTCCTGAACCTGGAGCACCCGCAGGGCTACTACGGGCTCCCGAGCGGCAACCGCATCCAGATTATCTCGGTCGCCACCGACAAGGACCAGGCGAGCCTCCTCTTCAACGAGGTGACGACCCACCTCAGCCGGTGCGAGTACTTCAAGCCGTACATCGCGAACAACACGCTCTCGCACATTCAGTTCCGCACGCCCTACGACATCAAGAAGTACGGCGAGACGGCGCGGCACGAGAACGGCAAGTTCGTCTCGTTCAACGGCAAGGCGACGATGCGCGTGACCTTCAAGTCATGCGTCGCCAAGGGCCTTCGCGGCTCCGGCAACATCGTCATCATCCTTGACGAGATGGCCCACTTCCAGGACAAGGGCAACTCGTCGGCCGAGCAAATCTACAACGCCGTCACGCCGAGCGCGCTCGCCTTCAGCCCCAAAGACCCTGCCGACACCACGGTTCCCATCGGCCCGGTCGAGTCGCGCATCATCTGCATCTCCAGCCCGCTGAACAAGGCAGGCAAGTTCTACGAGCTTTACCACCTTGCGATGAGCAACGGGCCGGGCTCGGCCAACATGCTCGCCATCCAGGCCCCGACCTGGGAGGTGAACCCGACCGTCGAACCCGAGTTCCTCCGGCAGAAGTACCACGCCGACCCGGCGACCTTCATGACGGAGTACGGCGCGCAGTTCAGCGACCGTGTGCGTGGCTGGATTGAGCGTGAGGTAGACCTCACCGACTGCATCGACTCTGCTCTCCGGCCAGTCGAGCAGGGCATCCCGCGCTACCCCTACTTCATGGGCATCGACCTCGGCCTCATGAACGACGGCACAACCGTCTTCATCACGCACGTCGAGGGCGACAAGGTGGTGCTCGACTACCACGAGACATGGTACGCAGGGGTGGACTGGCGGCAGGCAAACCCGCACCTGCCGAACTACTCGTGCGACTATGCGCGGCGTATCTCCGAGGTCGAGCGCCTCGACTTCGAGGAAATCGCCAACTGGATTACCGGGCTCACCAAGCGGTTCTTCATCGTCGAGGGCATCTTCGACCGCTGGAACGGCATCCCGCTGGAGCAGGCGCTCCGCAAGAAGGGCCTGGGCCAGTTCAAATCCGAGTTCTTCACCCGCGACTTCGCGAGCAAAATCTACCAAAACGCGAAGCTGATGATGTTCGACCGCAAGCTCCGGCTCTACGACTGGCCGATTGGTGAGCAGGCGGGCATCAAGGGCAAGCACTCGCCGTTTATCCAGGAGCTACTCACGCTCCAGGCCGAACAGTCGAGCAAGAACGTCGTCACCGTGCAGGCTCCTCCGAACTCGGGTTACCACGACGACCAGGCGGATGCCTTCGTCCGTTCCGTCTGGCTTGCCGCGCAGAGACTTACGACCATGAAGTACGTCGCTTCCACGAACCCTCACGCGGGGCAGGTTGGGGGCGGTATGACCTTGGCGCGCTACCAGATGACGCGCGCGAAGGCACACGGTGGGGCCGGTGACCGAGTGGCTCCTGGTCGAGGTAGTCCCCAGCGCGGTGGTGTTCTCCGAGGTAGGGGGCGGTAAAGCCCTTCTAGGAAGCCCCAAGCATGGACGAGAACAAGTCGCCCCCCAAGGTGTTCGCGAACCATGTGATTCGCCAGATGGTGGACCACATGTTCGGCGAGACTCTCGTCACCGAGAAGACCGACTACATGGTCATCCGCACGGCGTTCCGGTCGCTCGGCGGCGCGTGGGACCAGATTAGCCTCGGGAGCTTGCCGCACCTGGAAATGCTCAAGCAGGTCGTGACGACCTGGGGGCAGACGCCCGGCCGCAAGAACACGACCCAAGAGGTTGTCTGATGGCTGATTTCCCGCGCACCCGCGACTCCATCATCCTCGTGAAAGGGGATGCTTACGCGGTCGCGGTAGACCCCTCGCTCGCCGCTTCTGGCTGGCGTGGGGGGCAGGGCGTTCAATGGACGCCTTCCACGAAGGACCTGCCGACCGTGAAGATGTCGGACGGGTACTACGCGGGCTTCGCGCTCTGGGGCTCGGATGAGTCTGCCGACCAGTTCACGTCGATGACGAGGCAGTTCCCGACCTACCAGTACCTCGTGTTCGGCGCGGGCGGCTGGCTCATTTCGACCTCGACGTACGAGAAGTACACGTATCTGAGCCGCATCGGCGGCGGGCCTCTCGTGCCCATCGTCTACAGCGCGAGCGACCGGCTCGTCTTCAGTCTCCGGGGGTATTGGACGAAGGAAGACGAGTGGACGCTGAGTGGTGACCCTCGCGCTCCGAACAGCTACTACATCGGCTTCTGCGCGCAGGCTCCGAGCCCCTCGACCGATGGCTACATGACCATCCAGGTGAGCATCTAGCCATGAGCGAGATTCTGCGCGGCCGAGAGTGCGTCGTCCTCTACTACGGGGACCGGCAGACCGTCGCCGTCGATACGTCGATGCTCGCGGGTGGCTGGCCTGGTGGTCAGGGCGTCATGTGGGCGAACGTCGTTCCCGATGTTCGGACGGTCACGTACTCGAACGGGCTCTACGGCGGGTTCCTCGTCTGGGGTTCTGACGAGCCCGGTGATGGGTACGTCAGCATGACCCGGAACCAAGTGGTCTACGCCGAGGCGACGATGTTCTCGGGCGGTTGCCTGATGATGACGACAAGCTACGAGCGGTACACGTACGCGAGCCGCATCGGGGGTGGCCCCCTTGTGCCGCTTGTCTACGGGCCGAACGACGTGCTCTACTTGTCGCTGCGCGGCCTCTGGACGAAGGAGGACGAGCTTACGCTCTCGGGTAGCCTCCTGGCTCCGTGCTTCTTCACGGGCTTCTGCGCGCAAGTGCCGAAGAAAGCCAACCGCTACTACCTGGGCATCCAGACGAGCATGTAGATGAGCCGTGACCCTCGAAATCTCGAAAGCGCCGAAATCGTCCGGGAGATTCACTCCGTCCGGGACGAGATGGACCGCCTTGCGGCGCGCATGGTCGAGCTTTCCCAGGCCCTCTACAGCAAGGTCCGGCGGGCTCCGGCTGACACCTTCACGAGCCGGTACGTGACGTTCGCGAACGCCTGGACTCGTTTCGGCAGCATGGTTGATGGGGGGATTCGTCGCACGGCGAGCGTTAGTCGCCTTGTCGAAACCATCCGACGTGAGCAGGTCGAAGCCGAAGAACATGCTGAACGAGAGGCCCGTCAGGCTGAAAAGCGCGCTGCCCAGCAGGCGGAGCCCCAAGCTACGCCCGACCTCGTTGAGCTTTACGGGCAGGAGATGGTGAGCCATGCCGCGAGGTAACTTCACCAACGTCCGCACCGCTGTCGGTGTTGACGTGCCCCCGAAGGCTCGTCGGTCGCCTTTCGTCACCAAGACGGGCGCGGGCTCGTCCATGCCGCTCACCGACAAGGAGCGTGCGGCCCGGCAGCAGTACCGGAACAAGACGGCCATGTACGCCGGGGACATCGGGGGTAACACCGTCCTCTCTGGCAACCAGTCGTTCTTCAGCCCCCAGCTTTCGACTGACTTTCTCGAACTGCCGCAGTCTCTCCGCGAAAAGCGCGAGATTTACCGGCACTTCTACAACACCGACGAGATGGTCGCACAGGCCATCGACCTGCACACGGAGCTTCCGCTCTCGAAGGTGCGGCTCGCCGCGCCGAAGCCCTCGACGTGCCCTGCGGGCTTCGACTCGCCGGACGACTACGGTAAGTACATCCTGACGTTCTTCGAGCGGATGACGAAGCGCATCAAGCTCTTCCACCGGCTCATCACGCTCGTCCACCACTACTGGCTTGACGGAACTGTCATCGCGTTCGCCGAGGACTCCGAGGTCAGTATGCCGGACGACGTGGGCTTCGAGCGCCAAGTCAACCGCAAGTCGGTCCTGACCGACGAAGGGGATACCAAGGAAGAGGACGAAGAGGCGTGGGTCGAGAAGTCGAACCGCGAGGACGAGGAGCTTCGGTACTACCAGAAGCACTATCAGGGGTGGGACCGCCTCCTCATCTTCCCCATCGACCAAGTGAAAATCACGACGTTCAACTACACCGACAAGGTGCGGTTGGACCTCATCCCGTCTGACCGGGACCGCGCGCTCATCGAGCAGGCGAGCCAAGGCGACCCGATGGCCGAGGAGATGGTCAACGAGATTCCGGCCGAGGTGCGGGAGTACATCGCGAGCAGCCAACTCATCCCGCTCGGAACTGACCCCGACGAGGGGAGCTTCGCGTTCCTTCTGGCAGGTCGTCGTGGCGCGGGTGACGACATGGGGCAGAGCCTTCTCGACCGCTGTCTCCGCACCCTCTACTACCGGGAGAAGCTCCGGCAGGCCCAGACTCAGATTGCCAGCCGTGCGATGACGCCGAAGCGCATCGTGTGGGCCGAGGACATCTCGCAGGCCGACGCCGAATCTCTGCGGGAGCAGGTGGACTTGGCGCTCGTGGACCCCGACTACTCCATCATCACGAACTACGAGGTGCATTGGGAAGAGATGGGGAGCCGCGACCGCCTCCTCGACCTCTCGACCGAGTACGAGCAGACGGAGCGTCGGTTGCGCACGGGCCTCGGTGTGACCGAGAGCCTCATGTCGGGCGAGACGCTCTATTCGGGCGACCGCTTGAAGCTCGAAGTCATCAACCAGCGGTACCTGTTCCTGCGCGAACTTCTCCAGGAGTACGTCGAAGAGTACCTGTTCAAGCCGGTCGCGCGCCGCAAGGGCTTCATCGAGAAGGACAAGTGGGGCGAGGAGGTAGTGCTCTACCCCCGCCTGAGCTTCACGCGCTTGCCGCTCCGCGACTCGCAGGACACGTACGACGCCTTGTTCAACCTCTACCAGAAGGGCTCGATTTCCATCGACCTCATCCTGGAGATGTTCAACGTGGACCCGCACGACACGCGCATCAAAATCGAACGCGACATGTTCACGGTGAACGACGCCACCTTCAACGAGGTGCTCCGTGGCATCTACGGGGCTATCGGCGGCACCATCGCGGAACAGTCGGACGTTGCCGACCGGGTGACGAAGTACCTCGGGCTCAAGAAGAAGGAGCAACCTGCCGAGGCCGAGAGTCGCTTCTAGCCCCTAGCCTTTCTATCAAGGGCCATGAGTGATGCACCGCTGGGCCACGAAGGACACCTACGAGCGCGAGGAGGACGAGGCCGAACGTCTTGTCCGCCCTGCGCCCAAGGTGAAGCCGCCTCGAAAGGATAAGCGGCGCGAGACAACCCAGGCCGAGCGTGACCCCGACACGGCGGGTGACCCTGACCTGAAGGGCGACCGCGACTTGTCGCTCAACTACAAGAACGTCGGGGGCTCGCTTCAGCGACGGGTTGCCGACCGCTATCTTCAGGCGCTCGCTGGCAAGCCTCCGCCGCTCATTCCGGTCTGGGATGAGCAGGAGCAGAAGCGCACCTCTGTCCCCGAGTCTCGCATCAAGAGCAACCCGAGCCGCTACAAGCGGGTGCAACCCGGAGAGGCCCCCGCAGGGAAGGACGACGAAGGCAAACCGTCCGCGCCTTCGGCTGCCCCAGAGGCCCCCGCACCCCCTCAAGCCCCCAAGCCTGAAGCCCCCAAGCCTGAAGCCCCTCAACCGGGGGTTCCGCAACCGGGTGCGCCCAAACCCGAAGGAGCGGCTCCGAAGCCAGGCGGTGAACCAGCAAAACCCGACCCGAAGCGCGAAGCAGCACGGGCGAAGCTCAACCAGTCGTTCGAGAACGAGCAGGCGCGGGATGCCTTCATCGAGAAGTTGCCCTTTGCCGAGCGCGGCGCGGACGGGCAACTCAGGGTCTACGACAAGAGCCAGAAGAAGTCCGTGCCGGTGGGCGAGCTTTCTTCGGCCGCTCTCGAAGACCTCGTTGAGCGTCGCCGTGTCGAGAAACTTGGCGACGACACGGTAGCGGCGTTCCGAGAGCACTCGGAGAACGCTGAGATTCAGGCCGCCCTGAAAGACCTCGCGTTTCTCGGGGGTGCCACCAAGGGGCCTGGTGACGAGGAAGGGCCTCTCGCTACTCGGCTTCGCGCTCTCCAGAAGGAAGGGCACCCGCTCGAAAGCCTCCCCCTCTCGAAGCACATTCCCGAGTTGAAGGGTGTGAAGCTACCCGAGGACATCCAGTCGGTTGATGACCTCATCAAGGCCACCAAGAAGCTCCATCCGAAGCCGGAGAACAAACCGGGTGCGAAGCCGGAGAGCAAACCGGGTGCGAAGCCGGAGAGCAAACCGGGTGACTCTGAGTCAAAGGCGCAGGCACAGCGGGTTGTCGAGCGGTTCTTGCAGGAGGGTAGGGCAAAAAGCGACGAGTTCCGCGCCTATGCGAAGGGACTTCCCACCACCACGGAAGATGCCGCTGGTGAACCCCTCTTCCTCGACCGCAGCAAGAAGCCGAAGAAGCGTGTCCCGTTCGACGAGCTACCCGATGACGCTAAGGCTAAGGTCATCGAAGAGTTCGAGGGGAAAGAGCAGAAGAAAGTTCGTCGCGAGCAGATGCAAGTGCTCGTTCGACAACATCCCAACGTGCAGTCCATCTTCGACCAAATCGCGGCCGTTATGGCGGGCGGTGAAGGCGCTACCGGCGACGTTGCACAACGGTTCCAAGAGTTGAAGAAAAGCGGGGCTCCGCTCGACGAGCTACCTATCTCGAAGCACTTGCCCGAGTTGAAGGGTGTGAAGCTACCCGAGGGTGTCGAGTCTCTCGCCGACCTCGCCGAAGCCTCAAAGGAAGTGGCTCTACCCCCTCTCAAGCGGCGCAAGGTACCTTCGGACGAGAGGCAGCAAATCGACTTCGACTTGCTCGCTACGATTCCCGCTGTGCATTACGGGCAAATCTCCAAGCTCCACCCCGACGACCAGGCGGCGATTCTCAACGACATCAAGACGTTCCGTAGCACCAAGCCGGAAGATATGGATGCGTTCCGCGACCGGCTCCAAGCGGTCTATCAGACGGACCCGGCGAAGATTCCGCCCCCCGAGACAGTCGAGTGGAAGGGCAAACAGGTGTCTTTCGCCGACCTCGAACCGAAGGACAAGGCGCAGGCGCTCAACGACCATCGGAATCGTATCCTCGCCATCAGCCTCGCCGGGCAGGGGATGGTCGCGAAAGACATGTCCAAGAACGGTGTTCCGGCCGGGCTCTCCGACCGACTCGTAGCGATGTGGGGCAAGCCTGCTCCGCCCCCACGGCAGACCTACGAGGAGGTTCTGGGCGACGGTAAGGTCGAGTCTCCGATGGATTCTGCGGCCACGAAGAAGCTCCTTGACGGGCTCAAGACCGACGACGCAAAGGCTCAGGCGGTGGCTTACCTGCAAGCCCGAGACTACCAAGACATGCGTCGCCGGTATCTCGAAGCGCCGACTGACTCCGATACCGCCATCAACGAGCATGTGCCCACCGGCAAGCTCCTCAAGAACCTCGAACGGGCCTCGAAAGACCTCCGTTCCCGAGACGCCCTCTACCCCGAAGAGGGCAGGGTCAATAGCGCAAAGCTCTTGCGTGAGCGGCTACGTCAGAGTTTCAAGGACGCCCCGGTATCCGCCGACAAAAGGGCGGCTGTCGAGCGGTGGATGCAGGAGCAGGACGCCGACGACTACGACGCCGAGTACAAGCGGTGGCAGAAGGAAACCAAGCAGTACGAGTCCGACCGCAAGAAGGCCGAGCGGGGCAGAGGCCCCTACCGTGATGGGCCGCTACCCGACCCGCCGCGCGAGCCCCTCAAGCCCTTGGGCTATGACGAGGTGCGAAGACCAAAGCCGTCTCGGGGCAACAGGCTCATGGACTTCTTCCGCTCCCTCGGCGGGAAACCGACTCCTCCCGTGGTCACGGCTCGCGTTCTCGACCGCTATCTTACTTGTACGGCAGGCGATGTGATGGCTTCCGAGCACGATTTGCGTTCGCGCCAGGCGGTTTACTGGGGCGTCGAGCCCTATCCGCCGGGGCATGAGGGCTTCGCCCCCTACAACGAGTGGGAGCAAGCGCACGCTCGCGACCTTGACGCGGCAGATGAGACGGCTCTGCTCAAGGCGGCCCGAGACTGGCTGGGTCAGTTCGTCCTCGACCCCTCGGTGATGGGGGACGGTGTGCCGGACGCACGCTTCCGTGCTGCGCTTGACTACGCGGTCTACACCCTCGACAACGGCAAGTACTCGGTCGGGCTCCACCCGGCCCTCTACAACAAGCTCCTGGCTCGTCTCACGGGCCAGCCCGAGGACGAGACTCTTCTCACCGTCCGCAAGGCGGCGAGGGGGTCAAGCGAATCTCCTTATCACCCGACCCCAGAGAGGACGACCACCATGCACGCTTCTGCTCGTATCCGTTCCTACGCCGCCAAGCTCGCCAGCACCCAGCCGCACATCGCCTTCGACCTCATGAAGCTCGCTGCCGAGCAGGATGAGGCCGAGCAGGGCCAGCAGGACCAGGGCCAGCAGGACCAGGGCCAGCAGGCTCAGGGTCAGAAGAAGCAGGGCGGGCAGCTTCCTCCGGCTCTCAAGGAGCACATGAAGAAGAAGGAAGAGAAGTCGGACGACGACAAGGAGCAGGGGCAGAAGAAGCAGGCGTACGCCGCTCTCCGCCACGAGGTCATCCGCGTCGCCAGCGAGAACCCCCAGGCCCGGATGGCCCTCCAGCCGGTGCTTCGTCTCATCAAGCAAATCGGCTGAAACCCTCCAACCGCCGGAGAACACGACAATGACCCCCAAGTTCGCTTCCCAGGACGCCGACCGCATCCTCGCTCGGCTCGACCGCATCGCTGCCACCGTGCAGGACAAGTACGCCTCGTGGGGGATGCCCTTCGAGCAAGCCAAGCAAATCGTCAACGCGCTCGACAAGACCGCTGACGAAATCGAGGCCGCGTCGTTCGGCACCGATTCGCTCGCGCGCCGTCAGGCCGAGGTGCTCGGCAAGACCGCCGCCGTCATCGAGCGCAACGCGGACGAGCCCTACATGGACACGTTCAAGAACCCGATGCAGCCGCATCAGGTCGATGCCGACGAGAAGTACATGAGCCTCTACAAGGACGACCAGTCGAGCGCCGTCGGCTCGGGCCAGTCCACGACGGGCCGCAAGCTCGCGCCGCAGTACTGAGTCACTCCTTCGTCGAGGTACCCCCACCGTGATTGACTACTGGGAGCTAGCCAAAGACTTCAAGCCCGGCGACACCGTGCAGAAGTTCATGCCTGGTGATCCGGGGATGCTCTCCCCGTTCATCGGGCGTGTTACGTCTGTTCACCGTGGCCTCGGATGCCTCGACGTTCAATGGCCCTTCGGTGTCGAGCGCGTGCAGCCGGACGAGGTGGTGCGAATCAACCCTGAAATCAAGCGGTACCTGCCGCCGACGCTCGACCAGTCGTACGACTCGTACGACAATCGGGCGGGGAAGCAGGCGTCTGAGGCGACGGGTGCGTGGCGAACGGTGGAGCTTCCGGCGGGGTTCCACCGTGACCTCGCCTTCCTCTGGGCCAAGCGCGCGGGGGAAGTCGAGGCGTACGACCAGTTGTGGCGGAAGTACTCCGCCCTCGGGGCGCACGACGACACCATGAAGGACGAGGTGGGTAAGTTCTACCTCGTGGCTCGCAACCTCGTCGAGCTTCGGTGTCAGCAGCACGCGCGTAAGACCGCCGCTTACTGGGTTGCTCAGAACCGCCAGTACCGAGCCACGCAGGAGGAGTTGAACTCGCGCAAGCCGTTCTGCCCCAAGTGCGGCACGAAGATGAAGCGTACAACCTACAAGATGAGCGAGGGGGCCAAGCACCGGCTCTGGGCTTGCCCGAAAGACCTCTTCCTCATCAAGCAGGACCACATGCTCGGCCCCGGTGGCGAGCCCGTGGAGTGGTGATGTACAGCTACGACCGCCGCACGAAGCTCGCAGGGGTCTACCAGACCCCGATGTCGAAGCTCGTTCAGGAAGTGGACGAGTGCGCGAAGGCGAAGGATTCGGCCCAGAGCGCCCTGCGGGCTCTGGCAGCGGTCGAGAAGCTCGTCAAGAAGGACGCGGGGGGGCTGGTGAGTGCTCTACATGGCCTCGACCAGTATGCCCCCGAGCAGCACACGGTTCGTTTGCGCGAGGCTCTTCAAGCCCTTCAATCGGCGGCCACCGAAGTTGGTTCCCTCTACGACGACATGAACGCGGCGTTCCTCCGCATGGGGTTGAAGTAATGGCCTTTCGCAAGTTCGCCAACGCCGCCATCATCAAGCCGGACATCCATTTGACCGGATGGGCGGAAGTCCGCAACCATGCTGTGAAGGGGCCGAACTTCGCGCAGCGGGAAGCCACCAAGGTCGTCCTTCAGGAGTTCACCCCCAAGGACTTCCTGCTCACTCATTGTACCATCATCGCGTCCGTGGACGTGGAGCCGGGTGGGCAGCCCATCGGCAAGCACATGGTCGATGGGTTCGAGGTCAACCGCAAGTACGCGGACTACCTCATCACGCCCTCAACCACCAAGTACGTCAACAACAACTTCGACGCTTGGGAGAAGAAGCTCCTCCTCGCGTGTTTCCGCACCTTCGTAGGTGGTGAGAACTACGTCGAGCACATCCAAATCCCCGAGCTTTCCAAGGGGAAAATCATCGACGCTGCGGCCCGTGACATCGGGGACTCCATCTACGTGGACATCCTCGTCGCGACGAACCGCAAGCACGCGCCTCTCATCAGCGCGATTACTGGGGGTCAGCTTCAGACCCTAAGCATGGGATGCCAGGTCGAGTTCACGACCTGCACGAAGTGTGGCAACGTCGCCTACGACGAGACGCAACTGTGCCCCCACATCCGGTACTACAAGGGCAACAAATTCGTCGATGAGGCGGGTGTCGAGCGCAAGATTGCCGAGCTTTGCGGGCACATCACTGAGGAGCCCGGCTCGGTCAAGTTCATCGAGGCGTCGTGGGTTGCGAACCCTGCGTTCCCCGGTGCGGTGATGCGGAACATCCTCAACCCCGCCGACGATGCCCCTGGCATCGGCAAGAAGATTCAGGTGGCGTTCTCGCAAGGCACGCGAGTCGCTGACCCCACGCTCCTTCAGAAGGCCGCCCGTCAGCGTGTGGCGTTCGGCGAAGAGGAGCAGTTCCCTGGAGGAGGTCAAGGCGGAGCCGCTGCTCCCGCTGCACCTCCCCCTGACCCCCTCGACAAGGCGGTCGGGGAGATGGCCGACCTCATCCGCGAACGCGCGCTGGAGAAGGTGCGCGGGGAAATCGGCAAGCAGGACGTGAAGGGGCTTCCGAGCGAGAACCAGAATGGCAACCTCGTGAAGGAAGCCATGCGGCACCCGGCGTGGCGGAACATCGCGCGGGTCGTGCTCGCTCAAGTACGTGACCCGAAAATCGCCCGCCACCTCCTTCTCGGGATGGTGCTATACAAGCGCGGCGGCTGGAAGGCCGTGCAGGCGTCGAAAGCCCTCCGTGGGCATGAAGTACTTGCTCTCGCTCGCCTCTTCGAGATGTCTACTCGAAAGGCATCGCGAGCAGGCGATGGCAGAATCTATCGAACGGTTCTGGCTGTCGGTGGCGTCAAGCAATACCCAGATGAAGCAACCTACCTGGCGGCTTGTCGTCGGGTACTAGGACGAGAGGTGACCGACTCCGAGCGCGTAGACCTTCTGTGGAAGGGCTATCTCTACTCGCTTGGGTCGTGAATCTTTCTATAAACCCTCAGACGACGAGGAATGGAGCCCAACCATGCGTGAGCGCACCACTTGGAACCGTTCGGCCGCCCAGATGAAGAAGGCCGACCCCTACCTGATGAACCAGGACCACGTTTCGCAGCAGCCGTCCGCCGACGACTACGTGATCGGCGACCCCAGCACCTTCGCGGAGGACATCCATCCTTCCAAGGACACCTGGGAGGCCGAGTACGCGGGTGGTCAGGTCAAGCGCAACGAGATCGGGATGGCAGACATGCGTAAGGACACGTTCAACCACCCCGAGAAGACGGCGGCGGACCACGGCCTCCTCCTCAAGAAGGCCGACCTCTGCATCAAGACGGCCAGCATGATGGTCGGCGCGGCGGGCGACGCTGCGGTCGAGGACCAGGCTGTCGCTCTCATGCACATGCCGGACGCCGACCTCATCAACACGTTCAACCGTCTCGCCAACGGCCCGCAGGCTCAGGTCGCCGGTCAGCAGACGGTCGCCCAGCAGGTGCAGGCTCAGGCGATGCAGGCGCAGGAGTGCCTCGCGAACGGTGACGTGCAGGCCGCTCAGGGCTGCATGGCGACGATGATGCAGCAGGCGCAGGAGTGCATGGCGCAGGGCGACGTTCAGGCGGCGCAGGAGTGCCTCGCTCAGGTGCAGCAGGTGAAGGCTGCCATCGAGGCCGCCCAGCAGGGTCAGGCCCCGGTTGCCGGTGGCATGTGGGCCGGTAAGCTCGCCCAGCAGAAGGAGCAGGGCGAGAAGAAGGAGCAGGAGCCTGCCAAGGAGCAGGAGTCTGCGAAGGCTCAGGGTCAGCAGAAGAAGCAGGCCCAGCAGGACGAGCAGGGCGCGAAGGAGCAGGGTCAGGGCCAGAAGAAGAAGGCCGACCAAATCCAGACCGCCGTGCAGCAAGCTGTGGCGCAGGCGATGGCTTCCATCCAGGCGGGTGGCGGTCAGACGCAGGTTGCCCAGGCTGTCGGTCAGGCTGTGGCTCAGGCGATGGCGGCCATCCAGGCCGGTCAGATGCCGATGGCCCAGCAGGCCCCGATGGCGGGTCAGATGCCGATGGCCCAGCAGGAGCCGGTGGCTTTCGAGGCCGAGGCCGATGACGCGGCTCTCGCCGACATGCTCATGATGGAGCCGGGCGACGCCGGGCTCGCGGAGATGGGCATCGAGATGGAGCCCTCGCCGATGGACGCTGGCGAGATGGGCCTCGGACCCGAGGACGACGTGCTCATGACCCTCTTCGCGGCCGAGCAGGGCGAGAAGAAGGAGCAGGAGCCTGCGAAGGAGCAGGGTCAGCAGGGCAAGACGGCGATGGCCCGCACGGCCTCGACCCGTACGGTCGGCACCCGCCCGACGCAGGGCGTCAGCCGCGTTGGCGGTGGCCTCGGCGGCAACGCTGGCGGCGACGTGAACAAGCTGGCGGCTCTCTGGCCGTCGGCCCCGGATGTCTCGGACGCCTTCCGGTGACTACCCCTTCCGGCAGCGAGGCTCCCTAACTCGGAGCCTCGCGCCGCAGACTTCACCGAGTCCGTCGGTGCCTACATCGAATCAGACCAGAAGTCCCAAAGCTAACGCCCATTGAGGAGAGTTCACAATGACGACCTACGCAATCGGCGGACAGTCTTCGGGTGACTTCAAGGAAACGTCGAGCCGTGTTCAGCTTCTCCACGTCGTGACCCGCAACTCGCTGGGTCTTCTGACGCCGGACGCTTTCACGCAGGCGAACCCCCCTGTCGTCACCACGCAGAAGTCCACCACCCTCACCAACGTGACCAAGGTCGGCGTGCTCGGAAGCACCGTCGCCTTCACGCGCCCCGACTACGGCAACGGCTACCACGGTGGTCCGGTTGCCCCCGGTGGCGTCTACAACGCGAAGTTCCTGCCCCTCGGCATCTTCCTGAACGATGCCATCGGCAACGCCTTCGAGAACACGCCCGGCGTGGCCTCGGGCCGTGGACCCTACGTGTGCGGCAGCGGTAGCTGTGTCGGCGTCTCGCTCTACGAGACGAAGGTGCAGCTTGGCGGTGGCGCGGGTACGCCCATCACCTACGCCCCCGGCGACAAGCTCTTCGCTTCGGTCAACGGGCTCCTCACCAACGTCTCGGGTGACGCTTACGAAGTCGCTGCGGGTGGCTCTGCCACTCTCATGGGCGTCGTGAAGGTTGCTCCCGACGCCAACTCCAGCCTCCTCGTCCTCGACCTCCGCGTCTGACGAGTCAACCGAAGGAAGAGGAGAAAGAGCCCATGAGCACCACGGTTTCCAACGAAGTCAAGCAGCAAATCATCAGCGAGTACATCAAGACGGCCGCTGGCCGCGCGAAGCTCGCTGCCTCGATGATTCAGCCGCTCCGTCTCCGCCGCGACTACACGGCGGTCGGCCGCAAGACCTTCCTGGTCGAGCAGCTTCCCGACGGCGCGCTGCCCATCTACGACAAGGACCCGGACGTTACGGCGTTCGTGGTCGGCGAGGAGGGCGAGAACATCCTCGCCATCCAGAAGCCGCGTCGCGTCATCTTCCCGCTGTTCGAGATTGCCTCGAACCCGGAGATTCCGCTGACGCAAATCAAGGAGCGTCGCTTCGACCTCATCGAGCGCAGCCAGGACCTCGCGAAGGCGCAGATTCAGGCTGCCGAGGACGAGCGCGTCTTCGCGGTGCTCGACAGCATCGCGGTCAGCGGTTTCGACACCCTGCCCGGCGGTACGAACCCCGACGTGGCCGTGGTCGCCCCCATCTCGCCGAGCGTCCTCGCGGATGCGTTCGCGGAGATTGAGCGCCACGACCTCCGCGTGGCTCGCATCTACATGAACGCGACGGACTACGCGGACATCCGCAAGTTCGGCCGTGACATCCTCGACATCGAGTCGCAGGCGACGCTGCTCAAGACCGGCCTCCAGGCGGTCCTCTGGGGCGCGCAAATCATCACGAGCCGTCTCGTCCCGGTCGGCTTCGTGTACGTCTGCTGCGAGCCGGAGAACTTCGGTCGCTTCCCCGTCCGCACGGAACTCACCGTGCTCTCGGCGGACGACCCGAAGGCGCGCACCATCGGCTTCTCGTGCTTCGAGAACGTCGGCATCGGCGCGTTCAACCCGAAGGGCCTCACCCGCATGGTCGTCACCCGCGTCTGACGCTGGTGACCCGTGAGGGTCGGTCAGAAAGCCCGGTTCCCGCAAGGGGGCCGGGCTTTCGCCTTTCTTTCAATCCTTCTGCCAGAGTACAACCCTACCTTCAGGAGCACCCCCATGAACGAGAACCTCAAGACCAACCAAGCGGGCCTCGACCTCATCGCCAAGTGGGAGGGTTGCGTCCTGAAGCAGTACATCTGCCCGGCTGGGAAGCCGACCATCGGGTACGGCCACGTCGTCCTCCCTGGCGAGAGCTTTCCGGCTACCATCACCCAGGAGCAGGCGATGGACCTGCTCCGCAAGGACGTGGAGCGGTTCGAGAAGGGTGTCTACCGGAACGTGACTGTGCCGCTGAACGAGAACCAGTTTGCGGCGCTCGTCAGCTTCACGTTCAACGTCGGCGAAGGTGGGCTCGTGAACACGAACGTCGGCAACGCCGTGAACGCCGGTCAGTTCGACCAAGTACCGGGGGCCTTGCTCGCCTGGTCGAAGGCTCGCGTGAAGGGCGTCCTCCAGACGCTTCCCGGCCTCTACAACCGCCGCAAGAGCGAGGGAGAACTCTTCGTGCAGCCCGTCGTGGAATCGGACCCCGCTCAAGCGTTCGTCACTTGGACGAAGGACCGCCTGATTGTCGCCCAGCGCAAGCTCCAGGCGCTCGGCCTCTACACCATCAAGGTCGATGGCCTCTGGGGGCCTTCAACCGCGAAGGCCGTGGACGACTTCGCGGCTCAGTCCGGTGTTTCGGCGGGGCCTACCCCCCAGGTGGGGGTTCCCCAGGGCTACCTCGATGCCCTGACGGCGGCCTAGAGCCGGACCACCGTCACCTTGGTCCCACCCGCATAGCGGATGTTGACCAAGGTGATACCGGCGCTTTCCGCATCCTCGTTGTTGATGGGCTTGCCATCCCAACGAGACGTGGGGTCGCGGAGGATGAAGTCCTTGCCAGCGGCCCAGGCGGCCGAAGCCGCCTCGCTGGAGGTATAGTCGCGGCCGTAGGCGGGGGTGACGACGATGTGGCTCATGGTCCCTCTACGAGGTGAGCCCGTCTGGAATCAACGGGCAACCACCTTGTCTTTGCGGACCCCGTGAACGTCCCCGCCCGTGAAACCGACGGTGACGTGGAAGTCCTGACCGTCCGGTGAGAGCCCGAGCTTCTCGCGGATTTCTCGCCCACCGGGCCAGTCGATGACCACGAAGTAGGCTTCGTTGCCACCACCCTCGGCGTGCCCGAGCCCCTTCACGGTGAAGCTCCCACCGCGCATCCCGGCAAGGTCTTCTTTGATGGCCTTCTCGGCGGCACCCTTCGAGAGCCCGTCCTTCGCGGCCTTCTGGGCTACCGCTTCCTTGGCGTCCTTCGGTCCCGCGATGGTGACGTGAGCCTTCTCGCCGTCGCGCGCCTTGCGGGCTTTGACCATCTCGTCGGCCTTCTCCTGCCCGATGAGGCGGGCGAGGATTTCCTCCCCCTTCTCCTGGGCGGCACGCACGGCGGGGGCCGAGAACATGATGGCCCCCTTCATCTCGATATGCTCGCTGGCTTGCATGAACCTGTGGACTACTCTCTGGGCAGCGGTCTGACGCATACCCCTCGGGAAACGACAAGAGGGCTAGGGGTCATCCCCAGCCCTCTCAGGTGAACCGCTCAGGCGGCCTTCGCGACCGAGGCGGCCTCGAAGCGCGCCATCGCGAATCGGGTGATGGCCCCGATAGCCTTCTCGCGGGCCGCGCAGACGGCCTTCCAGTCGGCCTCGACCTCGGGGTCGTTGTTGTAGGCCCCCTCCCACGCATCCGTGCGGGGGAACTTCTTGAAGTGGTGGCGGGCTTCCATCTCGGCCACCGCGAGGGCGTCGAGCAGCGCGGCCACGTCGGCCTCGACCTCGGGGAGGTTCGCGGCCTTCGCCTCGGCCTTGCGGGCCTCCGCGACGAGGGTCTGGACGTTGGCGAAGAGGGCGGCGGCGAGGGTGTCGAGGTTGCTCATACTCCCTCTACGAGTCGAGCCCCCCGAGTACCAACGGGGGCCGTCGCATTTTCACTTATTGCTTTTCATTAGGGGGCACCCCTTGCCCTCACGAGGAGAATCAGACATGGATCAGATTAGCTACCGCTCCGGCGAGATGCAGCACTTCATCGCGACCCGTGGGTTCGCGCTCGGTTCGACCGGCCTCCAAATCAGCCGGGGCATGGACATCCACTTCGACGGAACCAAGGTCCAGGTGGACGGTTCCGAGGTCACGATGCCGCAGCTTCGCGGCGCGGTTCGGTCGGGCTGGCTCGTTCCGGCAGCGGCCTTCTGGGAGGGTGCCGAGGAGCAGCGTCCCGTGTCCGCCAACATTCAGGTTCGCCACCCAACCCAGGGCGGCAACCCGTTCGAGGGTAAGACCCCGACCAAGAAGGTCGCCGTCGTGGCTGAGACGGACGAGCGCGAGGTCGGCAACGCCGTGAGCCATGCAGCAGCAGCCCGACAAGCAAACGCGAGCTACCGTCATGGGCAGCCCCTCCGCAACGAAGTCGGTGGGTCGGTCGAGATGCAGGACGGTGTGCCCGTCCGCAGGCTCAAGACGGCGGCCGGTGAGCGGGCCAAGAACTCCCGTACTGTGCTGACGGCCGAGTCCGTTGGGACGGCGCTCCGGCAGGCGGACAGCGTGCAAATCGACGCCGGAGAGGGGCTCTCGGAGTCGGACTACCTTGCTCGTATGAGCGAGGAGGAACGGTCGGAGTACCTCGCCAAGAAAGAGGCGGCTCGCTCGAAGTACGCGGACGCGACTCCGATGGCGAAGCCCGTCGCCAAGGTCAAGACCGCGAAGGCCGAGACGCGCGAGGGCGTCACCGCCAAAGTGACAACGGGTGGAGGCATCGAGACGGCCGACCCTGTGGACTTCGGCGAGAAGGCTGCCGTAACCGAGCACGTCGAGGACGGCATCGTGTTCAAGAACACGAACGGCCCGAAGAAGAAGGCGGCCGACCCCCACCCCAGAAGCGAGGAGGCCCAGAAGCCCGTCATGCTCCGCGACGGGACGGCCGACGCGCGCCTGAAGGTCGCCAAGGCCCTCTGCAAGGACTTCCCCGCCAACTACGACTTCTCGGCACCTGACCGCAAGAAGCTCGCTCGGCTTGCGGCGGATTATGAGGACCGGGAGGACATCCTTCGAGCCGTGTTCGCGGCCGAGTCGGATGCCTTCAAGGCCAAGCTGCTCGAAGAGTTCCCCTCCGTCTTCGGCGCATAGTCCTCTTGTGCGGCGTCTATCGGCGTGGAACCTACGCCGAACGGGTGCATGAGCCGAACTGCCGGACGTGACGACAAAATCGCGTCCGGCATCGTGGTCTACCTCATGGAGGAGCTTGGGGATGCTCGCCTGCGCGCGGCGCAGTTGAAGCAGTACGTCGCCAAGGCCCTCGAACTCGTCGAGAAGTCCGAGAAACGTGACCACTTCTTCGAGGTCGCGGCGGACTTGATTCACGGCATCCCCGACGTTCTCTTCAAGCTCGACAAGGCACTCGATGCGGCGGCGATGGCTGCTGCCCGCATGGATTACGAAGAAATCAAGCAGGGCTTGAAGCCCGAGAAAGCCGAGGAACTGGAGCGCGTTCTCGACGACGTGCGCCTCCACTACCTCAAGCGGAGGTCATCGCAAATGAACGCCAAGGAAGCTGCTCGTACGCTGGAACTGTTCGCCAAGGTCACGGAGGCCAAGGGTTCCGTCCCGACCGCCGACCTGGCTCGCTTCATCGCGCGCCTCGAAGGCAACGCGAAGACCGCCTCCGAGAAGAACCCCGTCGGGTACTTCCGTGAGGCTGCTGAGTACCTGCGGACGACCGAGCACCCGAGCCGCAACGACCTCGTTGCGAGCCTTCGGCGCGTTCTCGCGGATGCCCTCGTCGCCGACGAGAAGCTCGAAGCCGGTGCGGGCGAGGACTTCAAGAAGGTCAACCCCGACATCTCGGACGAAGCGGTCGAGAAAATCGACGAGATGCACGAGAAGAACAAGGACGTGGTGAAGGACAAGTCGGCCGCAGAGGATGATGACCTCGACTTCAGCGGCTTCGGTGCGGGGTCGGCGGCGCTCATGGCCTTCAACCTGGCGGCGTCAGATGCCAAGCGGGCAGCCATGTCGGCGTCTAACGGCCACGACCGCTCCGCAGCCGTCCACGGGCTCAACACGATGCAGTCGATGACGAAGGCCATCAGCCTCGTCTCGCCCAAGTACGCCGACAAGCTCCTCGGGTTGAGCGCGAAGGTCGCCCAACTCTCGACGGCCATCAAGCAGGATGCCTCGAAGTCCGACGTGCTCCAGAAGCAAGCGGCCTACGGCGACCCCTACTGGATGACCGCCAAGTACCCCGGCAAGGACCAGGACGGCAAGCCCTTCAAGAAGGGCGACAAGGTGTTCTACTACCCGCGCACGAAGACCATCCTGACGGGTGACAAGGCCGAGAAGGCGGCCCGTGAGTTCGGCGCGATGGCGGCCGACGAGGACATGTACGGCTACCGCGCCGCTGCCGTCACGGCGGACGAGCCCGCCGATGAGGGCCTCGAAGACGCCTGCTGGAAGGGCTACGTTGCCGAGGGCCTCAAGCCCGGTAAGGGCGGCGAGATGGTGCCGAACTGCGTGCCCGTGAAGACCGCTGAGGTCAAGACGGCTGCTCGCATCGTTCCCATCGAAGAGGCTCAGAAGGGCGACATGGTGGAGATGGAGTTGGGGGTTCCGTGGCCCAACTCCCCCAAAAAGGAGAAGTTCACCGGCAAGGTCGTTCGCGTGAAGAAGGACGGCGTGGTGACTGTGGACTTCACCAAGAACCGCGCGAACCCCGACGGGCACTCCAACGAGGACGTGGCTTACATCGACGTGCGTCCGAAGAAGAAGTCCGCCTCCTCCGAGCCCGTTGCCGACGACTGGAAGGCCGCTCGCTTCGAGAAGGGTGTGCCCGCCGACCCGACCGAGAACATGTCCGAGGAAGACGCCGCCGAGTGGAAGGCGATGACCGAGGAGCACGGGGACAAGTTCAAGACTGCCTCGAACCCGAAGGCGGAAGCCCTTGAGGTCATGCAGCAGGTGATGCAGGCCATCGAGAAGCACCTCGGCAAGGACGACATGAAGGAGATGTTCGAGAACCCCGAAGCCGTGAAGGAGCGTGGGTTCCCTCGCCTCAAGTTGGTGCAGAACAAGCTCGTTCACGTCACTTTCGCCATCGCGGAAGCGTCGAAGTGGGATAGCCCGCCTCGTCAATCGCAAGTGACGCAGCTTGGGCTCTCGGATGCGAAGATGTCGGCCGAGGCAGGCGAGTGGTACACGGACCAGACGGACGCCGTGCAAAACACGATGGCTCGCCAAGTCCTCTTGGCCGAGGCCAAGAAGCTCGGCATCAAGCTCGACCGCGCTCACACCGTCTACGCCTCCTCTGACCCCTGGAAGGCTTGACCATGCAGCAGCCCCTCGTGACCCGACCGGCGTACGGTCACGGGGGGCTCTCCACCGTGGCTGAATCGAAGCTCCCCTCGGGCGGCCCCGGTGGGAAAGGGATGCCGCTCGACCCGAGCATCCCCGGCACCGCGACCTACGCGAAGCCCGAGTCCGACATTCGCGAGCCACGGAAAGACGACGAGCCCATCAAGCGAGTCGATAACGCCGATGACTTGACGAAGGAACGCTCCCGCATCGACACCCGCGAGGACAACGCCGACAAGCACGACGGCATCGGCGCGCTCGGCAAGGGTGAGTGGGACACGACCGTCAAGACGAAGTACCCGTACCGCGACAAGCGGCCCCACGAGCACTACGCCTCGGTAGACCCCGAGTTCGTGGTCGCTCTGTTCCAGCTTCGTTCCGCCCACACCCTCGTTCTGCCGCCCGAGCCAACCGTCAAGGTCGCGCTCCGGCTCGGCGAGGTCATGCAGGGGCTCAACCCCAAGACGCTCTCGCGAGCGAAGAAGTGTGGGGTCACAACCAAGCGCGTGGACGTGCCGAACCTGCGGTGGATTTTCGCGGTGGATTGCGGTAACGGCCCGAAGGCCATCAAGCTCAAAGCTGAACGCAAGGGCAACATCGTCGCGATGACGAAGCTGGAGCTTGCCCTCACCTGCTCGTGTGAGGCGTGGCGGTGGCTCGGCTCCGAGTATCACGCCAAGCAGGAGCGGTTCATCGACGGCAAGCCTCGGGGCACGGCTTCGACGCCCGACATCAAAGACCCCGAGCGCATCAACCGCGTGTGCAAGCACGTCGCGGCGGTGTTGAACCACATCGAGGGATGGTCCATCCCGAAGAAGAAATGAGAATCAGATGCCCACCTACGCAACCCGCTGCGAGACGTGCCAGAAGAACCATGACGTGCGCCTGTCCTTCTCGGACTACGACGCCGTGAAGCTCGGCACCAAGAACCTGGAGTGCTCGACCTGCCACGGAGCCGTGAACCTCGTGTTCTCGCCCGGCGACGTGCGGTTCGTGCTGAAGGACGGAGAGTCCGGCGGCTGGGTATCGAAGGCCATGAAGGAGAACAAGTACCGCGCCGCTCGGCAAGGGGTGATGGAGCGACGGCAGCGTGACCACGCGCCGAACCCAAAGCTCGTCCCGAACTTCGCTGGGGAGCAGACGGGAACGTGGGCCGATGCGAAGCAGGCGGCCTTCGACAAGGCCCTGACCGAAACCCAGGACGTGTCGGCGGCTCGCGAGGCGGCCTCCACCTATGATTCCCTTGTGAAGCAGGAAGGTACGCCATGAACCGCATCTTCTCGGTCGCTCGTCGTCGTCCCGGTATCGTTGACCTCTTCACCAAGCGTGTCGCGGGTGTCGAGGGCTACCGCCTCAAGGCGTCAGCGAACTTCGACGGGGTGTTCGCAACCATCCTGACGGCTCCGAAGTTTGGCTTCCTCGACGACGTGGGTGTGGACCGACGAGTCATCGAGACGCAGCCGACGGGAGGCCAGGTGCGGGTCGTCTTCAACCCGACGACTTACGGGCTCACGGACGCCAACCAGTTCTGGCTTGAACTGTTCCACGTCGATGGGGCAGGTGTCGAGACGCAGGTGAGTGCTCCAACGCTCGTGCTTCCCGACCAGACGCAGTTCCTCACGCGCGGGTACGGCCACATTCTCCTGCGGGGAAACGCCCCCAACGCGGCGACGGTGGCGGGCTCGCTGCAACTCGACCTCCCCCGTCTGCTCTGCGACTGGCGCATCCTCAACGAAGAGGCCGGGACGGATGCCTTCGTGGCGTTCGAGCCTGGCGGGCCGGAGTACCTGCTTCGGCAGAACTCCATCCAACCCCAGTTCTCGACGTTCACCGCGAAGGCTGCAAGCCTCTGGGTGCGCGGAAATGGGGCACAAGCCAAGCTCTCCATCGAGGCAACCGTCTCGAACCCGATTTGACGCTCGCACTTCTTCTTATGCCGCCGTCAAATCGACTAGCCCGTAACCCACCAAGGAGCCTCGGATGCTGCGCTTGATTCACAACCAGTCCATGAACTCGCCGATTCTCGTCGATGACATCGACGATGGGCTGCCGAACAAGCAGACGCATCGTCTTGGCTCGACGGCGGACCCGAAGGCGTACGACCGCGACGGGTACGCCAACTACCCGAAGCAGCCCTGCTACATCCCGCTGACGAAGCCGACCGACCCGACGATTCCGGGCTACCTCGACCTCCGCCAGACGGAGCGGGTCAACTTCTCGGCGGGTAAGGGCAAAATCAAGAAGCTCGCGGACTCTGGGTTCATCTCGGTCGTCAGCTTCACGATGGCGGACGTGGCGGCACCCACCGTGACGAACGCGCAGCTTGGTGTTCCCGGCGCGGGTGACATCACCATCACGGGCACGAACCTCGTGTCCCTCGCCCCGAACACCTCGACGGTGCTCGTGACCGGCACGGGCGGCCCGCTGACCCTCACGGAGGCGGCCATCATCGCGGGTGGCGGCACGGTCGCCAACCTGTCCATCTTCATCCCGGCGGCTCTCGTGCCGGGCGTCGCAGCGGGCACGACTTTCGTGCAGGTTGTGGCGGATGACCAAGCCTCCACCCCCTTCGCTCTGGTCTGATAGTGTGGACTACCGGCTCCTCCCTTGGCTTCTCGAAGAAGAAGCGGGCGACATCAAGCCCGTCGAGAAGATTTGGCAGCCGAAGGACTTGCTCTTCGTTCCCCAAGCTCAAGCCCTTCTGCGCGACGTGGTGCGCCGGTACACCCATCTTGCCGCAGCCAGCGATGAGATGGAGTCGCTCGACCGAGGGAGCCTCTACATCAAGCATCTCACTCGGATGCGGTTCGCCGTGCGGGAGGCGCACTTCACTTGGAAGGGGGACCAACTCAAGTTCGTCCGCGCTATCGCGGCGTTCTACAGCGACTACGGGGCCGTCTTGCGGCTCCTCAAAGAGGACTCGCAACGGGGGAAGCTACCCGCCGCCGAGTAAGAAACAAGGAGCCTGAATCATGCGCGTCGGAGTCATTCGCGGAGACATTCCCAGCCCCATCTTCCTGGCTGACCTGGAGTCAACCAGTCAAGCCAACTTCCCCACGGAGCCCGAGGGGCAGACGCGCTACCTGTCGCGTCCCACGGCAATCACCGTTGGGGCGATGATGGCAGCGAGCATCCCGGCCTCTCTTCAGAGCGCCCCCCTCGTCTTCCCGCTCGCCATCAACCTCGGCGTGAATGACGCCCTGAAGCTCCGCGATTCGGCGGCTGGCGCTTACACGACGTTCACGATTCCGGCGGCGGTCTACGCGAACATGACGGCGCTCGTCGCCGCTCTCAACGCGCTCTTCGTGACGGCCAACTTCACGGCCATCGCGGGTTCTCCGGTTCGTCTGTGGCTTCAGACGAAGACGAAGGGCACGGGAACCTACCTTCAGGTGGACTCGGTGGCCGGTGGCTCGACCGCCAACACGCCGCTCGGGCTCGCAGTCGGTGGTGCCAGCAAGACGGTGCCGACCCCGGCAGCGTTCATCCTTGCGACTCTCCCGGTGGGCGGCCCTCTCAACGTGTCTTCCGCCAACGTCAAGCTCCAGCTTGGTGACGGGCTCACCCCCGCGCAGGTGGACGCGGCGGCCGACGCCATCGCGCCGCAGTTCATCGAGACGGACGTGGCGGTCAAGAGCTTCCTCGTCGGCGACATCGCGAAGGCGCGTAGCGCCAGCTTCAACCCCGACCCGAACCGCATCCCGGCCATCGTCTCGGGTCCTGCGGTCACGGTTGTCGAGGATGACGGCTCGACGCTGTTCTCGATTGCGAACACGCTTCCGACGCTCTTGAACGCGCAGTTTGGCGTCCCGGTTCCTGGAGCGGTCACGCTCACGGGCACGGGCCTCGCGAGCTTTGGCGTTCCGAACGCCGAAGACCTCCTCACCAAGGTCAAGTTCATCCTTCCCTCGGTGACGACCGGCTTCGTGACGCTCAACCAGTACACCATCACGGCAACGGCCGGTGGCAAGGTGTCCGACACGCAAATCATCATCCCCGCCGCGCTCGTCCCGGCGGGTGTCGGTGTCGGCACCAAGGTTCAGGTGCAGTACACCAGTCTCGTCAGCAACGTATTCACCCTCGTCTGACGACGGGTGCCCTAGATGGAGATGAAAATGTCAAGCAAAGGAGCAGAGTTCAAGACCAGCGACCTCTACTTCGCGGCCTACCTTCAGACGGCAGGCGTGGAGTTGAAGCGCACGGACAGGCACGTTGACTCCGGCAAGGTGTTCTTCGTGTTCGACTCCAGCGTCTCGAACGTCGATGAGTTGAAGGCGGCGTGGTTCAACAACACCGGCAAGGTCGCCGCGAACCCCTACGCCCACAACTTGAAGACACTCAAATCGCTCTGCCACATGAAATAACTCGTTTCTCTCGACTAGGAGAACCCGCACATGGCTGCCAAGTCCTACACGCTCGACAACTCCATCCTCAACTTCTTCCTCCGCGCCGACGTGACGGGGGAGACTTCGCCCGCGACGGTCGAGGTTGCCCTCTACACGGTGGCCCCCACGGCGAGCGGCGGTGGTACGGAGGTGAGCACCATCGGCACGGGGTACGCGCGTCAGGTCATCACGTTCGACGCCCCGGCGAACGGGGTCACTCAGAACTCGGCCCTCGTGACCTTCCCGGTCGCCACGGCGCTCTGGGGCACCGTCGTCGCGGCGGCCATCCACGACCAGGGTACGGGCAACATGCTCTACTTCGGCAACCTCGCGGCGTCGAAGACCATCGACCCCGGCGACACGGCGAGCTTCGCCGTCGGTACGCTCTCCATCACGGAACAATGAGGTGACACATGGCCGCTGAAGCTCTCGACGCGGCCATTTCGGCCGACTCCTCCGTCGTCGCGCCGCTCCTTGGGGACGTGCCTCTTGGGGCTTCGTGGACGGCCGATTCATCGGTCGTCATGGGCCTCACGGTGTCTTGTCCCCTCGGGGCGACGTTGATGGCGGACTCATCCGCTACCATGCCGCTTCTCGGGGACGTTCCCTTTGGGGCGGCTTGGTTGGGCGACTCAGCCTCGGCTTCGTCGCTTCTGGGGGATTGCCCTCTCGATGCTGCTCTCTCAGCGGGTTCCGTTATCTCTGCGCCGCTTCTCGGGGACTGCCCCCTTGCCGGTGTGGCGATTACGGGGTCGTCTGAGATGGGGGCTCTGCTCGCGGATGTGCCTGTCGCTGCATCGTGGTCGGCGAACTCTTCGTTCGTCGCTCTCGACCTCACCGTCAAGCACGCGCCACCGCGCAAGTTCGTACCTCCGCCGCCTCCTCCGGTGTTGCGTCAAGTCCCTCAGCCCCCAGCAGTCCCCCGTCTGACGGTGCGGACGAGGCAGTAACGTGGCGAAAGTTGAACTCGAAGCGGTACTTGAGGCCGAGGCTGATACGCGCGTTCTTCTGGGGCGCGCGTTCGGTCTTGGTTGGTCTGCAAAGGGAAACTCGGGACAGGCGCTTGGTCGGCGGGCCGTCCCTTTGCCGAAGCCGCTTGCCCCCAAACCGACGCTTCGAGTGCAGGAGTTGACGGTCGAGGCCAAGCGGGAGGATTGAGAGGGAGGGATGAGTGCGCCCCGTAAACTATCCCTACCTTGCTCGTTTTATACCCACATCCCGCTTCCGAACAGGTATCTCGCTTTTCGGGGTCATCGACGGGTCGAATACCTCGTTCACGGTAGCGCCGGAAGAAAAGTTCGTTCACGACCCACCCTATATCCAGATACGCATCTTCTATAATGGAATCAGACTGTTCTGGCCCGACGACTACACCCTCGACGAGAGCGAAGGCGACGGGACCGGCTACGACATGGTTGTTCTAGCTGTGGCCCCCAAGCCCGGCGACAAGCTGTTCGCGGACTACATCGTCACGCAATAGTCTTCTTTGCGTAGGAGTTAGGCATGGGTCGCACATTCATTCGGCAAGACACGCAAATCCGCAAGTCGGACGTTTACGACGACACCATCGCGCCGTCGTTGGCGAACTACGAGACGAACACCGTCCATATCGAGGACGACCTCAACAGTCTCCGTTCGCAGGTCGCGAGCATCATCAACCGGAGCGGAGCAGCGTTCCCCGGTGGTGACTGGTACACGGACATCTCGGCTCCCAGCACGTTTGAGAACGGCACGCAGCGCGGCATCAACGGGCTCAACCAGCAGCTTCACGACCTCGAACGCAAGCGTGTTCTCGTCACGGCCTACCAGATTGTCGATGTCACGGTCGGCGCTGGCAACAACTACGTCGTCCTGTCTCTGGGTCAGCTTCCCGCCAACACGACGGCAGCCATCGGTGCGGTCACGACCCTCGGGACGGTGGCGGCTTACAACGCCTCCTTCGGGTCACACTCGCTTGCCGAGGTCACGGGTTCGACCAACATCAGCCCGAAGAACCTGTGCCAGGTCATTGATTCGGTCACCCACGACCCGATTCTTTCGGACCAGCGGCAAATCTTCGCCCTCTTCCAAACGGAGTCGAACACCGACGGCTCCACGATGACGGGCACGTCGCCAGACCGAGCCCAGCTTTCGTTCGTTCGTGTCAACGCTGCGGGTAACGACCTCGAAGCCGTCCCGGTGGCGGACATCGAGAACAAGGTCATCCACTTCGCGTCGGCCACCCGCAAGGCGCTCGAAGACCTCAACGAGCAGGACTTCCTCCGTGGCGCGGAACTCGACGTGCCCTCCACGTCGTCCTCGACCCGTCAGCAGGTCTACAACAACCAGGGCACGACCCCGGTTGAACTCACGACGAACGCCATCCTCGACCTCAACTCGGCGGGCATCTACTGGACGATTCGCGACCTCGCGAACGCCGCCCTCTTCACCCTCACCGAGAACTCCGGTACGAGCAACACCGAGTTGGCTATCGGCTCGGACGTGGATTCGTTCGCCAACAACGCTCAGTCCAACGACTTCGGTCAGGGCATCCGCCTGGCGTCGAGCCTCACGCGACCGATTCTCATTGGTCGGACGGATGGTGTCGTTGAGTCCGAGGCGGGCGACCTCGAAGTCCGCGCCTTCACGGAACTCTATCTCGACGATGGCAACCAGACGGGCTCGACGTGGGCGCAGACGGCGGGTATCAAGCTCTCCGATAGCACGGCGGAGTGGGATGCCTTCGAGGTGGCTTTCGGTAGCGAGGT
>Ga0129333_10000027_pt1 | contig 78327 bp, 84 predicted proteins | sample CPB6_08_DNA_FD_94474 | JGI IMG/M metagenome (GOLD analysis project Ga0129333, IMG submission 94474) | Freshwater to marine salinity gradient microbial communities from Chesapeake Bay, USA - CPBay_Sum_0.6_0.8_DNA | ecosystem: Environmental > Aquatic > Marine > Coastal | place: USA: Chesapeake... | reverse complement strand
TTCTTGCTAGGCTAGTCATTAATGTAAATAGATATACTACGTACTTATAGCAAAAAACTAAGGAAATAAAAAATGTCTAATTTAAACATTTTACAAAAAATAACCAAAGCAAACGTAATCATGGATCCTTATCCTCACGTCATAATTGAAAACGCACTCCCAGACAATTTATATCAACAACTTGAAAATGAGTGGCCTGAGAGATTTTTAAGTAGTGGCCATGAAAGTTTAACTGACGAAAAAGGGCATACTAAAAGATATCTAAGTTATCGTGCGATGAACGAAAATTATATTTCTAATCTATGGAAAGAATTTTTTGCCTATCATACCAGCAACGAGTTTTATCAATATGCCTTAAGTGTGTTATCAGATGCCATCACACACTATTATCCAGATCATGCAAGTAAAATTTTAAATTCAACGGCAGTACCGCGTACAGAAGTAAATCAAAAACAATCTAATACACCTTTTGTTACAGATTGCCAATTTGTTATGAACAATCCCCTTAGTAGTGATCAGACTAGTCGTACTGCTCATTTAGATAACCCTCAGGAAATTTATGCAGCACTTTTTTACATGAGACGCAAAGACGATCGAAGTACAGGACGTGATTTAGAAATTTTTAGTTCTCCTACCCTAACGCCAAAGTTAGGTAAAAAACGTATGGTCACTGATGAAATTAGACTGGTGAAAACCTGTGCTTATAAACCTAATTCAGTTTTGCTTTTCTTAAATTGCAGACACGGCATTCACGGAGTTAGCCATTCTCCAAACGCCAAAGTTTACAGAAGACACATAAATGTTATTGGCGAATTTGGTGACGGTACGAATTTATTTTCTTTATAGTTATCTAGAAAAGATATAATCAATAGCAGACGCTTGTTCTACTAATTTGTAACCGTAAGACTGCATTATATCTAGCGCATTTGGCATGTCTGCACGTTGTCTCTTTAAAACTTTTGGTTTGTGTTCAATCATTACTAAAGGATTATTAGTTTCAAAAAACTTTGTAGCCCCTTGTAGTAAAAAACCTTCATGACTATCTACATCAATTTTAATAAAATCAATATTTGAAAAATTAAAACTATCTAGTGTTACGGAATCAACAAAAATATCTGCATGTTGCTCGTCAAGAGTATCGATCCACGCCGACAATGTAGATTTAGGAAATCTAAAAGGTACTGTGCCTTGTTTGTTGCTAATGGCCAGTTTGTGCAAAGTTACATTGGAAATATTTTTATTTTTTAGATTTTTTTCACAACACTCATAAACCATAGGATTTGGTTCAAATGCTATTACTTTTTTAAATCTTTGAGAAATTAGTTCTGTGCTATCGCCAATCCACGCACCAACATCAATAGCCGTGTTAAAATTTTTTGTGTACGTAAAACACTTATCAAGTGGCTCTCTACATGTCCAAATTTCGTTTTGGATTCTGTTGATCACTTCTTGATCATTCTCTGTATCTGGTATCCACCAATTTTTAACTTTTTTCATATCTAGATTTTATTGATTCTTCTGTGATTGCATCATCGTACATATTTTGAAATGGCATCTTAAATTCTTGACTATTTTGTTTTTGCATGATTGCTGTAACTAATAAATTTTGATTCCAATTATTCATATCAAATCTTTTTAGGAAGTCATTGTTTTTATAATAGCCATTCAAAACATCAATTTTTTCAACTCGTTTTCCGTCGGACGATCCAATCCATAGGTGTTTCATCGTATACTTATTTGATCTAGCTAGTTCGACGAACAGGTTAGGTTGGAAATTATAAAAACCATGATCTAAGTAACCTGTAAAAGGCAAGTTATGAATCATGATCCCCCCAACTTTACAAAGGTCATGAACATTTTTAAAAACAGTTAATTGATTGAATATATGTTCGCCAGTACCATTATTGGTTACAAGATCATATTGTTCAGTATAATTATATTCTTTTCTAAGATCTAAATTTAGATCTAATGCAATAGCATCTTTTTCCGTATTAACATCTATTGCTAGATATTTTGAGAAGCCAATACTTTCATAAAATTCTTTTGTGCTTGTAGGATTAGAGTTAGGCAGTCCAAGCATAGGATAGACTCGATCTTTTAACTTCTTATCAATCCTTAGTCGTTGATTGCCTAGTTCTATTACACTAGGATTTTTCTTTCCTGTTACTACTTCTTTTCTTACTTCAATCACCGCTAGTGTCATCAACGAATTGAACGCCATATTTCCTCCTAAATTCCTCTATCGTTTTATTCAGTGTTTTTAAAATAATTTCTTTATTGTTCATAAAAAAATCATTAGATACTAATCTATATTTCTTATCGGCCTTAAATTGTCTAGAATACATTCCTTTTGTAGTACAGTATTCTTTATAATTCCTAAGTTCAACATTTATTCCGTTGTGTAAAAAATCTGCGGTAGGTCTTCCAATTTTATTATACATGTCAAGATAACCGTAGGCATCGCCGTTCCAATCTTTCTGTGTAAGATCAAAGTGTGAAAATGCTTCTTCTAAAAAAGGCAAAGACTTTTTTGTACATAATTTCCATGCTGGTGTAACTGGAATAGCATCATGTCTAAACAATAAAGCTAATTCTCCTTTGAGTGGTTCCAACTCAGACACTAATCTAGAATCTGGTTCTGTGAACCAGTATACTGTGTCGTCATCTGGTTGTAGTTTGAGATATTCAATAATTGTTCTTTCTCTATTGTAAATAACTTCTTGAGGATTTCCGTCAAAGAAGTAATTTTCGTCACCCCACCCTTCAAAACCTTTTAACGTAAGGTGTACTAATTTATATCCAAACGAATTTATATTCGTCTTTAGACTTATAAAAAGATCTTTGTACAGTCCTTTTACAAAGGTATCCGCCTTAGGACCATCTGCATGGAATACAACAACTTTCATAATTTTAAAATTTCTATTTCGCAATATGTGTTGATTTTGCCGTGCTTGGTTGTGACGCTATATGAATTCGTGTAAAGTATTTCAGCCTTATTCCCAAGGACAAATTTAATTCTATCCACCCACCATTTTGGTTCTTCTATTATAAGATGACAATTTCGTCCGTCTGGTAAATTTTTCTTAGCAGGATGACAGGCAATTAGATGATATTGATGTTTAGAATCATTAAGAAGCTTTAATAATACATCATCTAAAAAATTTGGTTCAATGTGCTCTAGAGTATCTATAGAATAGATAAAATCTACACTATCTGGATATACATTAAATTCAGCAACACCCGGATCATAACCTAAAACATTTTTATTAGGAAAGTGTTCCTTTACTTTGTTTGCTATATCTCCTTTAGCGCAACCAAAGTCTAAGATATTTACATACTGGTACTGTCCTAAAATTTCAATAAGTTTCTCTGGAGGTTGCTCACCAAAACCAATTTTCTTTTCAGGTTTATTGTGTAACTGTCGTAGTTGTTCAGCGTAGGTATCAGTAATAATCATAGTTTATCTATTAACAGAGTATTTATTAGTTAAATATTTGATTATGAAATATGCTATATGTTCTGAAGTTATAGATATCAAAGGATCTGATTGGATATTTGCTCCTTGGAAGAAAATGGGTGCCAGAGTGTTTGCATCTGTAAAGGATATACCCAACGATTATGTTCTTATTTCCTGTCACCACCCGCCATGGAGAAGTCCATACAAAGAATGGATAGATAAGGGTAATAATCATATCGAAATTGACTATGGATATTGGGGTATCAACAACCCAAGAAGAAACACAAGGCGTGTAACATACAATGGCAGTCACAATCTCAAAATTAAAAAACCAAGTTTCTCTCGATTGCAAACACTGGACCCAAAGGTAGAAGATTGGAAAAAAGTAAGAGGTGAATATCTACTTCTTATAGAACCACAACCTAAGATTTTACATGAACGTACAGGCAAAGAATTTGGAGTATGGCAAAAAGAATTTTTAGAAAATCTCAAGCCGTTTTGGGACGGTCCAGTTAAATGGCGTCGAAAAACTGGCGGAAAAAATCCAGACAGATGGCCAAGTTTTCTTAGCGATCTAAAGGGATGTCATGCTGTTCTTGGAGAAAGAACTATGGCCTGCGTTGAAGCTGTTATGCTAGGATATCCTGCTTATACAGTTGACTATTCAGCTGTAAGTATTCTAATGGGCACAGATTTATCTATGTTAAAAAATCCTGTATTCCCAGACAGAACACCGTGGCTGGAACACATCGCATGGAGTCAATTCAGCCCGGAAGATTTTAGCAAAGGATCTCTAGTTGCAGAGCTAGTTGAACAATATCAAATTAAAGTTTAAATTTTTTCTTTAATTTGTTTATAGTCCATTCTTTTTTATCGCCTTTAGCGTGTGCGATATATTGTCCTAAAATAGAATTATGAAAAGGATTTTTATCAGTAGTTGAATCTTTGTTTAGATCTAAAAATATTTCTGGCTTATCCATAGTTTTTCTAATATAATCAAAAGTCCAACTATCATGAGTCTCTGGTAAATTAATAAATTCACCTGACGTGTAAAGATTTTCCCAATCTAGCAGAAACTTCCTTGTATCCGGATGACTTAAATTGTAGGCAACAAATCCACATTCTGAATATTTGCCTTTTCTACCAAGATAAGAAATAGCCTTTTCTTGAGGACAAACTTTTTGAAAAAAATCTTTGTCTAAATTTTTAAAAATAATTGCATCACAATCTAACCAAATTAACCAACCGTTAGATTGCTGCTTGGCTGCATGCCATATGGAAAAAGTCTTATGACAGAACTTTATAGCATTCCATCTGAAAGAATTCTTTTTTCCGCTAGCCCCATTAGCACGTAGATCATCTTTCCATTTCTCAGCAAAACTTAATAAGTCAGGACAATGATGGTATAAATCTAACCATTTAACTCTATCAGAAAATGTTTTATCGATATCTGTTAGTTGATGATACAACAGAATATTTTGCGCCCCAGGCCAAAACTCATCCATTTGTCTTACATTATCTTTGGCAATTGTCTGCCAGTATTTTTCATTGAAGCTTGTTAGTAGTGTATACATATTTTTAATTACAAATTACTGCAACTGATCCTTTGAGCATATGTACAGAATCAACTTTTTTATTTGTGTATTTTTCAACGACATTTTTAAGAGTATATGGTGTATACCAACAGTTATGATCTGGGTGGACCATCTCAACAAACATATTCTCGTAATTACGAAATGATTTGTCTGCATGATAGTATGCACACGGAGCGGTAAAAATTAATTGCGAAGAAAATTTTGATAAGATAGACAAAAAATCTTTTACATTATCAACATGTTCTATTACTTCCGGAACTATTATTACATCATAGTTGTCTTCTAACTCTGTCCAATCTCTGTAAATTTGACCGTTTGACACAGTCAACAAATCTACAATCTCGTCAGTTAGATTTGTATCTATCCCATCTAATCTAAGACAGTTGGTAGAAAGTTGGATATGCAAATTATTTTCTAAATTAGTAATAGGATAATCTGCAAAACCAACATGTAAAACTCTTTTTGAGTTTGTAAGTTTTTTTATAAATTCAATTCTGTCACTATTTTTTGTTGTTGGTTCAATAGAGACAACTTGTTTAAAAAAACTCTTATTCTTCATTTAGCAAAGCCAACGGTCTCACGTTCAATATCGTTATGATCAAATTCTGCCCAGTACAATTCAAATGCTACAGTATCTTCTACAGCTTCAAATTGATGATATTCACCCGGACCCACTTTAGTATATTGTCCTGCGGTCAACACGGTTTCGTCAACTAGATCATAATTATTTTTCCACACACGTATAATCATTTTCCCAGACTCGACAAAAAATCCGTTCCACTTAAACTTGTGTTTGTGTTTGCTGCAAACACCGCCGGCCTTGGCCTCAATTCTATGAAATTCTAAAACTCCATTAGCTTCTAATAGTTCTGTCTGTCCCCAAACTTTTCCTGCTTTCATATCTTCACCCATACGTTGTTAGGACCTACATCGTAATACTTTACGAGTTCTTTTACTGCTCGATTTACTCCCGGATAATCGATGTCATGTCCAGTAAGCAAACCAGTTGGTCTCAATTTTGGACTGTATTTAACAATGTCCTTATAAACATATTCATAAGAATGATTTCCGTCAATGAACACAAGATCAACTGAATTATTTGGAATTTGATCTGCTACGATTTCACTGAAACCTTGAATAGGAATTAATCTTGTACCGTATTTTTCTTTAACTGTATCATTGTAAAACTGGCTGATATCGATATCTATGCCGTAGATTACTAAATTAGGAAATTTATCTAAAAGATGAAATGTTGTACCCCCTCGACGTACACCCACTTCAACCATTGTAGTATAGCTATGTTTTTGAATTAAGTATTCTAAAAAATGCCTACGAGAACTCTTAGGATGATCCCATTCTAGAGTCATTGGAACCGTTAATCTATCATTTCTTTTCATTATAAAATTTTGTGTAGTTGAATTACTTCGCTTTGTCTGCTAACTTCTTTGACAAAGTAAGCACATGGTGGATTGTCTCCGTCATGCAAAGGCACACTGAGCAATTGACCGTTTTTCATTTTTGGGAAATACCAACGAACGTCTTGAAAAATATTTACAATTTCGATGGGCATGTACTCGCATTTGAATCCTTTGATAGGATTAAAAATAAAAGCATCAAACCCACGTTCATTTATACTGGTTAGTGGCAATACTTCAGGATCCATTCCGCAGTCTTTGTCGCCAACAACCATGCACCAATCTAGGGGCATTTGAATTTCATGTCCGCCTATATTAAGTAGGATAGCTGGACTATTAAATGATTCTAAGAAAATCAATGGCATGAAAAAGAAATCTGGTTCTTGTGGATTTGAGTTATCCAGTACACTGAATCTTGTGTCTTCATCAACTTCGTCTGGCAATTCATTTAGATCAAAGGATCTATTGTTTAGAGTTAAAATTTTCATATGGTTACCTTGGTTACGGCAAAAGGATATTTTGCTTCTTTATAATATTTCTTTCGCTCTGTTAAATGTCGCTTGGCGTACTTGCACGTGGAGGTAATATCCCAGATTTGGACAAAGTCCTTATCCTCTGCCTTACGGATTCCTCTGCCAATAGATTGGATAACCCTAACAAAGCTCTTTCCGGGTTCCAAAAGAACCAGATTAAAAATCCTAGGGATATTAATACCCACAGCGGCCACACCGTAAGTCGCCACAATAATCTTGTTATCGCTAGTTTTAATTTCATCGTATTCTTCTTTTCTATCGTTGAGTTTTACAGATCCACTAATAAAAACACTTTCTGGTATAAGAGCAGTAAGTTTATCTCCGGTATCTATTCTATTCACAAGTACTAGAGTGTTACCGCTGTTAGAAATGTTCTTAATATTTTTGGCCAACCATTCAATTCGTGTTTCATCAGTTACCAAATAGGTATATTCATCTTGATAACTACGAAACTCTTTTACGTCTACGGTTTGTAAAATTTGAATGTCTAATTGTGCTAGTACATCTTTCTGTTGAAGATCATGTGCGCTAACACGATTAATCACAGGGCCAATGCTGGCTAAAATCCCTTGAAATTCCCATGCTTCTTTAGGAATGGTTCCTGTGAGACCCCATCTGATTGCACAGTTTTGAAAGTTTTGAGTTAACAGTTTTGTCAACACATCGGCCTTGGCCTGATGGACTTCGTCAACTATGATAGCACATACGCCTTCGCAGAATTCTGCCAATGAAAGTGTATCGTCATCATAACTTTTTTTGTCTAAAACATTAAGACTTTGCCATGTACAGATAGTATGAGTTCGATTTAATTCTTTACGATCACCAAAATACACACCAACGTCTAATCCTAAATTTTTATAATCTTCTTCAGTTTGTACAACTAGACTCTTATTTGGTACAATGACCATTGTGCGGCCATATTTTTCACAAATATGACTTAGTGTGGCTGTGGTTATGGTTTTTCCGGCACCTGTAGCAACTTCTTGTAAACTCTGAGGAGTCTCTAAAAACTTATTAACTACGTCGTATTGATAATCTCTTAATACAATTGGTTGTCCTGCTTCCGGATGACCCTTGGGCCATGTTTTACCTTTACTGGCCCAATAGTTTTCGTCTATGCTGTCAAATTTTACTTCTTTATGTTGGCGAAGATCTTCAACATCTATCTCGTAACCAGACTCCTCTATTATAGGTAGTATCACATCTAGATGAGCTAGGTATCCTGTGCCGCCAATACCAAAATAGGTTTTTGTACCATCCCATCTGCCTAGCTTATATGCAGGCATGTGTCTAGCATAAGGAAGATCAAATTTAAGTTTGTTTACAATTTTACGCCTAGTCTCAACAGCAAGGCCTTCAAATTTGATGTTAACTTCATCTTTAATAACAAGTTTACAGGCTGTCAATGTTTTTTACTCTTTTCAGTGTTGGCTTTACATCGCTAAGATAGATTACACAGGGATGACTTACAAACCAGTCATTGACCCAGGCGTTAGAATTTATGTAAAGATTATTAGTTACAATTATTTTAACATCTACGTTGTCTCTGAACAACCACTTTGCCGGTTTGTTTTCAAAAATTAAATATTTTCCTGAATCAACACTTCCGCCAAATCCGTTATCCTTGACCCATTGATTAAATTTCCCATTAGAATTTTTGTCATCCCTAAAGCAAACCTTTATCAGTTGTCTTTCGGCTGGAAAATCTGCAGAAATTTCAATGAATTTTTTCAACCACGTTTCTCTCTCGCTGGCTCTGTCAATCAAAATACAAATTTTTCCTTCGATGTGTTGAGCAAGTTGGAAAAATCTTTCAATTTCTTTGATCCAAAAAATATTTTCTTGGCTACAACATAATTTTTCTAAAATTGTTTTTGGTTGAGTTTCTAGTTTCAAAGGAAAATCCATAATTTTTGCCAAAAACAAATCATGTGCTAAATTTCCCGTCCGGTGAGATTCAAAAAAATTGTCCGCATCATCTGTGCTGTTACAAATTACCACAGAATTTTCAAAAACCTTGCTATGCGGCGAAATCTGTAATTCTTGATTCCACACATTTTCCACAAAATTTACCAACTCTAAAAAATCTTGAGAAAATTCAAAATTATTTACTTTGGCCCATTCGTACAAATGAATGACATTGATAGAGTCAACAGGAATTTTTCTAACTTTCTCGTTAGCATCCCAAAGTCTAGTTGAGAAATGTCCGTCTTTAGGAGGAAATTCTAGATCAAATACTTCTTTTAGTTGATAAGGAAACTTAGCACAAATTAAGATTCCATTTTCTCTTTGCTGTTGAAGAAATATTTTTCTTGTTAGGTCCAAAACTCTAAAAGGTGTACGCCAAGTTGGATTATTAATTTGTTCTTCATAGTCAAAATTGTGTGATTTTGCAATGGCCTGGTATTTTTTTAAGATTTTGATTAACAAATTTCCTTGGCTCTGTGTTAATTGCTCTTTGTTTTCAACTATGGTTTGAAAGTTTAGTAAAGTTCTAAATTCGTTGTGCATGTTAACATAGCCATGTATAGAATGCAGGCGACAGAACTCTAAAAGAATGTCTTCTATGAAGAGATTTTTTATCATTTTTACATTATAACAGCTTTAGATTTTTTAAGCAACTTTTTCTTTTAAAATTCTTTGCAATGGTTCTCCAGAAGCCAATTCTTCACAAGTCCACTCAGTGTGAGTAAGTCGTTGAATCCACGATGTGCGATCCTTTAGTTCAATTTTTTCTATATTTTCTAACACATCACTTACATCAAAGGCTAAACTTGATTTATTACAGATGATTGGTACGCCTTTCATGGCAGCTTGAATGCAAGGTCCACTGTTGAAGTTGATTACACAGTGGTAATTGTAGTTGATATCAAAATCATCATATGAATTTACAATTTTTTTTGGTGTTTCAATAGTTGCCCCAACGATAGGTCCCTTTAGGTTACATCGAGGATGTGGTCTCACAACAATTGGTCTATCAGAATATCCACGTATGTCAGTAATAATCTGATTGACCCATACATGTAATGGTGGTTGATTGGCCCATTGGAGACTTTTATCATGTTGGCAGGCAATTAAAATTTCATTTCTTCGTTGATGCCTTGGAGCATCTAACATTATTCCTAATTTTTTAGGTCTATCAACATCTATGTCCATTTTGTTGCCAAAAATACCGGCTTGGTTAACATGATCCATAGACAGTTTCCAAGTTTTGCCCCGGTTAAAGGTGCCAACTTCTAAAATTAATGTTTGTCTACTTTCTTTTTTGTTACGTTCGTAGATTTTTTGATTATTTGCCATACGGCCGTTCCATAGCACAGACCAAATAACACTAACGTCTTCATTTTGTGATACTTCGTGGTGTCCAAGAGACAAAATTCCCTTTTGAAGAGCGTCAAATACTGGTGGGCTGTTGAGAGCACCGTATTCTCTATATAATTTAAATTTCATTTTGGCCGGCAAATAAATATATTTCTATTTAACTACAAAAAATGTCAAAAATAGTAAAAAGGATAAAAAAAACTTTTAAGAATCCCAGGAATGTGTTAATTGTAGGAACGGGTTTTGGTTTTTTAAATGAATTGTGCGATCATTTTGCCAATGTTTTTATAATCTCAACTCTATCTGACCCAATTAGAAGAAAAAATCTTATTTACAAAGAAGATTTTGAAGGAATTGAGTTTGTCCCGGACCTCGATGTGATTTTTATTGATAAAAATCAAGAATGTAATGTTGAAAAACTTAGACCAATATTGGCTAGATACCATCCTGTGCTGTTTGTTGAAGGTGACGAGTTATTTGGACGTTCAGAATACAAATTTTTGAAGGGTTATAATTTTTCTGTGGTTGAAAGGTTTGGAATTTATCACATATGGAAGTACGACAAATGAAATATGCAGTAGTGACTACGTTTCACGAAGAAGGTTTAAAAAAATATGGTCAACGTATGATAGATTCATACATAAAGAATTGGCCTAAAGACATTCAGCTTCATCTATATCCTGAATTATGCAATCCTGCCATAAGAGATCACAGTCAGGTCACTCTTAAGAGATTAGAAGAAGTAGACCCACTAATGGTTTTTAAAGAAAAATGGAAAAATGTTCCCAAGGCCAACGGCGATGTATCCAACGATCCTGTTAGATCAAAACGTAAAGATGCAGGTAAAGGTTTTAAGTGGCACGCTATAAGATTTGCTCATAAAGTTTATGCTATTTTTGATTGTGCTAAAAATACTGATGCAGATATATTAATATGGATGGACGCTGATACCGTATGTCATAGTAATATAACAATTGATGATATTAAACGTATGATACCGCAGAATTCTGAATTGTGTTATCTAGGCAGAAAAGGCAAATATTCAGAATGTGGATTGTACTCATTAAATTTAAGATCTGATAACGTACAATTATTCCTAAGAGAATTTCAAAGATTTTACGATGAAGCCGAATCTGGCATTTTTACATTAGATGAATGGCATGACAGCTTTGTATTTGATGCTGTAAGAACAAAATTTCCACAAATGAAACAACATGACTGGGCAGCACATTTACATGATATTCGACCACGTCCAGGCATGAGTCAAGGAGAAGGTCATCCATTGATTAACAGTGAATGGGGAGCATGGCTTGATCATCTTAAAGGATCAAGGAAAAATTCAGGAAGAAGTAAGCGTGAAGACCTTAAGGTAATGCGAACTGAACCTTATTGGAGATAATCAACCACCGTATCTAGGTGCATACGGTCCTGGTCCTAAGTACCTTCCAAAAATATTTTTGTCTTTAGGTGAGTTTGGACCTTGTTTTGGAGCCCACAGGAATAATCTTTTACTTTTTAAAATAATAGTTTCATATCCTAATTGTTCCATAAATGCACAGCATTCATCAACATCTTGGTTTACTTCCCATATGACCCATGGTTGGCATTTTTTAATTGTTTCTTTAGCACCCTGTAAAACTTCATATTCCCAACCTTGAACATCAATTTTAATCAGATCAACATCAGGCAACTCTTCAGAGTCTAATGTAACAACTGGTACTGTGTAAGAAGGATTGATGCCTGGACGACATAGCTTCCCGTCTCCACAGTTTTTTCCTGCCTGATGAAATTCAGCTTCGCCTATAAAGTTTGCTATTGCTTTTGCTCTAATTTCTGTTTTGTTTTCAATGTTGGCCTGCAGACATTCTAAATTTTGTTTAGAAGGTTCATAACTAACAACCTTATTAAATTTGTTATATAGGTGATAACTCCAGATACCAACATTAGCACCAACATCTACAAAAGTTCGTTTATTAGGTATTTGATTTAATATTTGTTCCCTATACTTTCCTTCATATGAAGGATTACTTTTATCGTTATCGTTACTCAACACAAAAGTAATTTTTTTGTCATCATCTGGGACGTACCAACCATTGTGCATTAATTTCATAGATATCTCTTAAAAAACTGCCAAGCAGCACCAGAACGTAATTCGTCAAACTTCCAATGACACATTGAAATTTTTTCTATCCATTGCTGTCTATCCGGCATAATAGGATTTTCAATTTTACTTATATCAAAGTTACCTACATCAAAACTTTGACTGTTTCTAGGATTGGGATCAGTTATAAAAGCAGGTATACCTTCTATAATACTAGCTACACTCGGACTACTATTATAGACAACAGTGGCCCATGCTGAAAACAGATCGGTGATTAGACTATCATTTTGACTTATACTTACATTTTTTAAATTCAATTGTAGGATAGATTTAATTTTTCTATCTCCAGGATGAGTTCTTACAATGATTGGTCTATCAGAAAATTTCCTAATTTGTGTTATGACACCATGTAACCATGATATAGTATCTAACCCTTGCATACTCCAACCACCGGTTCGTTGCAAGCAAATCAAAATGTGATTGCCACTAGTTCTCCATGTTTTTAGAGATAAGTTTAGATCTTTGCTAACTTGATTCCATCTGTTTGAGTCAACATGTGTATCAAAATAAAATCCGTTAGTAGGGAATACACCGTCAAAACTATATCTCAAATAATGTAATGGATTAGTTTTATTAACATATAAAAATAAATTGCTGTCAACAATTAATGACTTTTTGCTTGTTTGTTTTTGTAGGTCAATAGCCTGTCGTCTTAGAGTTAGGTGAGGTGCTTGTTTACCATGTTCATGAACATAGCCTTGAATTAGAGCTACGTCGCAGGGAATAGCAGTCATTAGTCTGTGTTGAATACCGTTATCTCCGGACTTACGCACCCCTTCAATAAAGTAGTCTAAAATTTTAGGCTTTTCTAAGTTTGTATTACCGGGAGGAATACCTCCGTAGTATGCTACAGCTTTAAGTGACATTATTGTATCTCTGTATTAATTTAACCGCCGTACCATCTAGTAATTCATCAAATGTAAATTGATTGTATGTTAACCAACATAGCCAATCACCTAATGGTCCTCTATATAAATTATTAATGTCACTTATATTAGATACGCTAACAGGGTTGCTTATATGTTTATCTAATGTAATGGCAGGGACACCTGCCCATATTGATTCAACTGCTGAATTACTGTTGATACTAATTGTACAGTAATAATCATCATCTAACAATTTTTTATATAAATCTTTTCTTACTTTCTTGTTTATTTTTGGTCTAAAGAAAATCCTTTTATCAGTGTATTTTCTTAATTCTTTAACTATGTTATATTTCCATTGTTTAATGTCAACATGAAAAATAGCAGCAGCGAACGGGCCAGGTTCCATAATTAAAATTTTATCACCTCCGGTCCGCCACTCATGTGGAAATGACGGTAAAGTCCCTAACCTATCCGGTGGAGCCGTAAAGTAATTAGAATAGTGCAGATGATTTTGCACTATGCGGTGCCATTTTTTATTTGGCTCTATAAAATTTGTGTAACCACTGTCGATAAACCAAAAAGGTTTGTTTTTGTCAATCTTTTCAACTAGTAAGTTTTCGTTACCAACTGTGTTTCTTAGTAAACAATTTTCTTCAACATTATAATAATTTTTTCTTCTAATTAATTTGGCATGAGGTTCTAGGGCTAGGCCTACTGATTTGATAAAATATTTTTTATCACTGTGCTTATAGGCATTTATTAAAAATTCTTCTCCAAACTTATCTACAAAATAATCCATCTGTTGGTGCATATTCGTCTGGAGAAATTTTTGTTTATTTCTTATAAGATCTTTAGCTGCTCTTTTCCAAATTTCCAAATCAGATCTTACCCCTGCTGTAACCTTGTCTACAACTTTTGGAGCAAACTTTCCAGGCATCTGTCCCTTCTTATCCTTTCTAATTAGAGCCCATGCTATGGCTTCAGCTGTATGGGTTTCTTGGATAGGGATGTTTAATGCTTCCGTCTTTAAGTCAAGTAAGCTAATTAAAAAGTTTGCCAGTTCTTTATCGTTAAGTAATAAATTCATATTATCTCTTTACAGTTTTCCAAGCCGTACCGTTGGCTATTTCTTCTGAAGTAAATTGACCGTAGGCCAATGAACAACAATGTTTATGAATAAGTTTTTCATCTGGACGATGAGGATTTTCTATAACAGATAGATCATGATTAGCTAAAGGCCATGCCGCGCATGAAACTGAAACAAAAGCAGGCACACCATATGCAATGGCTTCAATGGCTGCAATACTGTTAAATGCTACAAGAGAATGTACGTCATTATCTAGTGCATCATATATGCTGTAAGTATTTCTATCTCCTCTAGATCCTTTTTTCCTTTCGATAATTGGTCTATCGGTGTGTTTTCTAATTTCTTGTATTACGTTGCTGCGCCAGATATCAAGTTCGGTGCCAAAGAAGTGACAGGATTTTGGATTAGGTAAAATTAACAGAATATTTTTTCCTGGTTTTTTCCAACCTTTCCATTGCAACCGAGGATCAATTTTTATAAGTTTTTTCCAACGATCATCAGGCCAATCTTCAAATACAGATTTTTGTAACTCATTACGAACTACTCTATGGTATATTTTTTTCCCGTTTGGATTACCTTCTGTTTTAAAATTGCCAAAATATCCAGTATCCATGTAGAAAAATTCTTGATTATTTTTTGTGGCTTGGTGAATGTGTTTTCTTTTTACAATGCCTCTATAGACAAGAGGTCGAGGATCACCTGCACTACGAGCAAACATTTCTTCATATGAAACTTCTTTTACCATAATTCCTCAAGCATTGTTTTTGCTTGACCTGTTTTTAATTCTTTTACACTAAACTGTCCATAGGCAAGATGGCACGCCCATTCATACCGTTCGTCTATACTTGCATAATTTGGTGTTTCTATCTTAGACAAATCGTTAGAAGCAACCGGAAGAGCTGCACTAACTGGTGCCAATACAAATGCTGGTATGCCGTACAAAATAGATTCTGTAGCAGCGTTTGAATTAAAGGTTACTAACGCAAAAACATCGTCGTCTAGTGCGGACTGTAATGTATTTGATACTGTTCTGTCTATACGTAATTTTGATCGTTGACGTACCTCAACTGGTCTATCTGTATACTTTTTAATTTCGCTCACAGTAGTCTGTAACCAATTTTCTAAATTTATATCGTAAAACTTACATGGCTTTTCATCAGGAGCAGCGATGAGAATTTTTCTTCCCGGAGTTTTCCAAGGCAATATTTTTTTATTTAAAGATTCCCACCTATCAGACGGACGTTTCACTACAAGATTATGTTGTAGATTATTTTTTACGATCCGGTGCCAAATTTTATATCCGTTTGGATTTGAGGCAGTTGATTCGTTGCCAAAATAACCCGTATCCATAAAATAAAAATCTCTACGGTCGTCCCAACATTGTTTGATTATTTTTTTCTTTAGTATACCTCTAAAACATAAAGGTGACGATGATTCTTCATAGACAAAATTTTCTGTGTCTAAAGGAGTAGAGCCGCAGCCAGTTGCAAACTGATTTATAAAGGGGTCTGTGCCGTGTTTACTTAAAAAAATCCAGTTACTCATTTGAGCATTTCACGCAGATACTGCTTCCAAGTTTTATGATATGGACATCTTCTATATTCTTTGAACCAAGGTCCTCCCTCAGTGTAATGAATAGCTTTAGGAGTTCCGTCGTGAGGTTCTTTATACCATCCAGCCAACCAGTTCCATTCTGGTTTTAGTTCTCCAATTTCATTGTCATTTAACCATTGAAATCTATGTAAGAATTGTCCTGTCTGCGAATTAACAAGATCAGGAGTGACCTGTCTGTTTGATGGGTGTCCGCAGTTCCAAAGAATAGTTGAACTCCAATTTTTTCTTGGATACGGTAATTGTTTACAGCCATCCATCTTTAAATCTTCTTTAGGTGTATAATCATGTTTTACTACCATAACTGCGTAATTGTCATCGGCAACATCAAATAATTTTTTGACATCGTCAACAAATACAAAATCACAATCAACGAAGACGGCCCATCCTTTATAATCAGCAAGGTATGGGACTAGGAATCGTGTAAATGTAAATTCAGTAGAACTTAAAGGATCAATAGTTCTAGTGTATGTACCTGCTTCTCTCAGTTCTTTTTGTTTAAGTGGTATTACTTCGGCATCAATATTATGCTTTTTAATACTATATTCACAAACCTGAAAGGCAATATCTTCTCTAATATCGTATCCAACAAAAACTTTCATCGGCGTTCAATGTCCTCTTCTATACAGTTATTTCCATATTGAATTTCTATTAGTTTCAAAGGAAGATTAGTTTCATTGGCTAATTGATGCCATTCTGTTCTTCTAATGTGTACATGATGAAACTGTTCGTACACTCCAACTACTTCGTAATCTGATTTTACATTTATTCCATAGACGGTAGCACGTCCCTCTGCAACGAACCAATGCTCGGCTCTGTCGTTATGACGTTGCATTGATAAAGACTTGCCTGGTTCTACTGTTAATTCTTTAACTTTTACAGATTTTCCATTTTCATGTAACACACGATAATAACCCCATTGCCTTTGTGTTTTTGGAGCTTTCCATTCTTCAAGTATCCACGAACTAGAATTCTTTTTATCTTCTCCGCCAACACCAAAAGCAAACTCAAGATTATTGTCAACAATATCCATTTCTGGAATATTAGCTGCTGTGCGATCACCCCCATTGGCAAATATTAGTGTTGCATCGGGATAATGTGCTCTTACCTGACGGATAAATGATTTGGCAGAACCGTCTTGGTCGTCAAAAGTATAAACTTCGTCAACCATTGTTAAATTATTAATAACACACAGCCGCTCGTTCCACGGCATGAATGCTCTGCCTTTTTTTCTCTCTAGCCATTCGTCTGAATTTAATCCAACGATGAGCATGTCGCCAAGAGTACGTGCTGCTTTGAAATAGGCAATATGCCCTGAATGAATAGGGTCAAAGCCCCCTGTTACTAAGACTATTTTCATAGCCTTATTTATATGGGTATATTATTGGTTAAGTAAATTAAATGCCAACCCAGATACCATTTCTTCATCTGTAAATTGGCAATAACTTAAATGTCTTAACCAGCGTTCAATTAGGCTATGATCTAAGTCCGGAACATTATCAATTTGTTCTAGTGTAAACGGGCTTACTTGTTTAGTTGCTGTAGGGCCTAAACTTACTACAGGAACTCCATGTATTACACTTTCTACGGCACAATTGCTTGACCAAGCAATGACCGCATGAATATCCTGTCTTAATGCGTCAAGGAAAGTATTGTGTACTAATCGATCTGCTCTGTTTTTAATTCTTTCTCGTATAACAATTTTTCTATCTGTATATTGCGATAACTTATTTTTTACATCCGTAATCCACTCATCAGCTTTGATATTTGGATCCCAACAAGTTAAAACTTTTTGATCAGGTGGAACAATTAAGATGTTGTTACCTCTCTTAAAGATTTCATCATTAAAATTAAGAAGTGCCAGCCTATCATTTGGACGATCAATTATTGTGCGATCATCATTAATATTGTTTTTGGTAATGCGTTTATAGGTTTTTAACTTTTTATTACCAATATATCCAGTATCTATGTAATAAAAATCTAAATTGTTTTTTTCTAGATGTCTTAGGATATTGTGGTAGCCAACACCCGACCATGCTACTGTATGTTCTACATTTGAAAATACATCTTCGTAAAAAATTTCCTTACCGCCTGCACCAACAGCAAATTTAGCGGCTCGGCCATATCCTAATATCATAATGTTGCATCTTCTAACCCAGAAGTTCTTAACTTCACAATATTAGATAACTGCCACTGTTTAATATCGAGGGCCTTGATTACGCCTAACCATTTATTGCGTAATAGGGCAAAGTCGTTGATAATTTTTTCAAAATCTACAACATCAGCTTCGCCTTCTACAAACTTTTCACAGTCTCTAGAAGACAAAGCACGTTGATAATTTTCAAGATATTTGCGGAAATGCTGACTGCGAAGTCTACGTAATTCGATGTTAAGATATTCAAGAATTGCTTCAATTTCTTGAAGTTGATTAAATCGGTTTTCTACTATACCAGGCATTTGCGAACTTGCCTTCTCAATGTTTCCCGCTATGCGGACATCTTGTTTTGCTGAAATTAATTCAGCTTCATAATAAGCCACGGCATCAGGTATATTTGAAATATCCTTAGAAACCCGATCGTACCAATTCATTTATTCCTCATCTTCGTCGTAGTAATCTTCATCCTCTACGTCGGCTTCGATGTCTTCCCCATCTATAACATATTCTATAGCTGTATCTAAATAGGGGTCAACACCCTGCAATCCTTCTAAGACACTTTCTTTAATACCGTAATCCATCAATGTATTGATAAAATCAGCAGCCACATCCTTACGATATTTCTCAGGGATATGTTCAATGACAAGTGTCCAGATATCTGCAATTAAATCTTCTTTCATTCAGCTCCCTCCGTTTCTGATTCAACTGTATTAGTTATCTCGGAAACAGATTTTTCACCATACTTTGTAATATCTTCCATTAAGGTATCAAGGGATCCTTGTTCGTTACGTTCCCATTCCTTACGATAGAATTTTAGTATTTCTCCATCGCTGGTTGTAAATGATAAACGATTACCATCTTTAACCAACATACCTTTACCTTCAGCAAGATCAACAATGCCGCTATAAGGATTCATGCCGGTTTCGTAAGGAATTTTAACCTGAACTGATTCAAAAGGTTTTGCGTAACGAGTTTTCATAACCTTACAGGCAGCACGAATACCACGTACTTCTGAAATCTTGTTACCATCTTCATCTTCTTTCAATTTAAGTTTTTTCATAGCAACAACAATACTTGATGCATAAATGAAACCTTGACCACCACTAATTTTGTCATCTGGATCAAACATATCTTGTGAAGCATATGTATGGTTAGTTGCCACCAAACCAACATTGTAACTACCAAACATATTAACGCAATTACGAACCAGTGCTGTTAATGCCTTGGGCTTACGACCCATGTCACCTTTTAAGTCGCCTGCTTCAAACTGATTAATATCTGTTGGCGTCAATAACATTCCAAGACTATCAATCACAAATAAGACCTTAGGACGTTCCTCCATGGCCTTGTATTCTTTCATAAACTCAACAATAGTTTTAGCCACGTCATCAATCATGGCCATGTTAAGTTTAAGAAGTTTATCTTCTGCTGTGTCAACACCCAATGCTTCGAGCCAATTACGATCTAAGGCATTTTCTGAATCAACAAGTACAACAAAAATGCCTTGTTTTTGCGCATTTCTTACTAGATTGCCTGAACAGATAAAACTCTTACCTGCACCAGACTCGCCCGCAAATACTGTGACCTTACCTAATGGAACACCACGATGAAAGTCGCCACTGATTAGGTAGTTAAGTGCATAGTTACCAGTTGATACCCAGTCTGTAGGATCATTAAAACCTACACCAAGACCTTCAATGCTTTTTGTAATGCTTTTTCTAAATTTACTAATATCAAATGCTTTTGCCATATTATTTTACTCCCTTGGGATATTCTTTTGGTGAGACTTCAATGTCTGCGCGGCCGATGGCCTTGAGCCAGGTGTTTAGTCGATGAATTATTGTACTATCATCTTTAGGATTGTCAAATGAAATATTACAATCCATAACAGTATCACCGCTGTCAGCTTCACGACTACTGTAGTTTAATGAAAAATTTTCGTTAATTTTGATTTGTTTAGGCATGTGAGATCCTCATGTGAGAGAGAGTACGAGCTATGAAACTCGTACTCTCTTAGTTTTTACTGGTTACGAGCGCGGATCTTTGCAAGAATATCTTGCGCACGACTGGCGCTGTCTGAACTAGGAGCAGGCTTAGCAACAGGTGCTGCTGGCTTGTTATCAGGTTCAAACGGAGGATCGTCATCTTCTGTTACTGGGGCAGATGCCTTGGGACTAGTTTTTACTGGATCACCAGTAGCACTACCCATACCAGCTGGTTTGAAATATTGACCCCAACGTTCCATGTCATATGCTTCACCGTCAACTGACGCTTCAAACATTTCCTTCATTACCTTGAGTTCAACATCAGTTGGCTTCTTGGGCAGGAAGTCTGATAAGTCAAACAAACCATACTGTTCGATAGCTGTCTTTTCAACGTCGCTCAATGCACGTTCGCGTCGACTCCATTTTGAAGTAGAGTAATCAGCAAAGCCGCCTTTACTTGTCTTAGCAATACGGAAGTCAACACCACGCAGGTAGTCAGTTGGCAGTTCTTCCAACTCTGGATCCATTAGAGCCGAACGGATGATTTGATATATTTGAGGACCAATGATGAATCTACGAATTGGATTCTCTGGCGTCTTTTCTTCTTTAATAGGATCTTCAACAACAAAGCCTTGGAAGATGTATGAACGCTTTTTCCAATACTTACGACCCATTTCCTCTAGACTCTTGTCTTTGAACCAACCGCGTACTTCTGAAAGAATTGGACACACGGTACCGTCATTGTACATTTCCACGCAGGGAACTTGTACTTGTACTGGACCGGAACCTGCCTGATCTTTTAGACCGGCAAACGGCAATTTAATCATTGCACGTTCAACCCAAAAGAATGTGTTCTTAGAGTTGCCGTCTGGCAGTAAGCGAATAACCGCTTCTTTGCCTTCTTGCATGTTCCAATGGGGGTAAATTGCGTTGTCGCCGCCGCTTGATGTAGAGCCTGTGCTCTTGTTTTGTGCTTCTTGAAGTTTAGCACGAATTTCTGCTAGTGTTGCCATTTTATAGCCTCCTTATGCCTTTAATGTAAATGACTTATATGCCTTTCGCATAACAACTATTATGCGCTTTTTATTTAGCAAGGTCAAAGCCTATATGCTCAAATAACGAAAATATTTTTACCAAACAAAAAAGCCCATTATGCATGGGCTTCCTTGTTTTTCAGCATTATCAAAGTTCTAGCTAAAAATAATTTCCAACGTATATGTTCTGGAATATCATAGTCGTTATCTACATCATCGTGTACTACCTGCGGTCTACGATAAGATCCATAAACACTTTCATCATCGATACTTTCCGGATCTTCCCCGGCTAGTAACAATAATTTTCTAGTTGGATTACTTCTTAGGAGCTTCGGCTTTGGTATCTGCTTTTTTGTCAGCAGGCTTAGCTGCCTCGCTTTTTGCAGGCTCTGCTTTTTTGTCAGCAGGCTTGGCGGCAGGTGCTGGTGTAGCAGGTGCTGCGGCAGCAGGCTTGGCTTCTTCTTTCTTAGCGGGGGTGGCAGTCTGTGCGGCAACAGCGGTTGCAAACATAGCAGCGATTAGAGTAGCGATAACTTTCATAATTTTTCCTTTTTAGTTAACATAGAACTTATTGTCTATGTATAATATATAACGCCTAAGGAAACAAAAGCGTTGACAAGAAAATGGGCACCTTAGTGCCCATTTTGTTTAGAATCCTGCCAATTCTCGGATCCTACTTAATTCCATCATAGTTGGATCTTGTTGTTGAGGTGCCATTCTTTCCATCATTTTACGAGCAACATGTTCTGCCTGTTCGCCAAACTTTTTGCCTACCATGATTGCAATGCCTTCTGGGCCTTTTGGAAACGTGCCTGAATCACGATCGTAGAAACTGTGGAGATATTCTGCAAGAGCTCCTACATCTAATCTCTTATCCATTTGATTATCAAATTTTTCATCTGTATTGTCTTGGCTAAGTGGACTCTGTTCTGCAGATGGCTGCGAACTTTGTTCCTGTGGAGGTTGTTCTTCGCCTGCTACTGGTTCTTCTACAAAATCACCAAAATCAAGTTGTTCTAATGTGTCTGGTGCATTTGATTCTAACCAATCTTTTACAATTCCTCTTACACATGTATCCGGGTCTTGTTTGCTTGCTTCTTTGATTTGCATGAATAGTTGCGGATCATCAATAATTCCCTTTAGGCTTTCGATAGCGTTTGAGCCATCAACTCCTGCTGGAAAATGTTGCCCTACTAATTCTTGTAATTCTGAAATAGCCTGTGCTTTTTCATCTGCGTCTTCGCTAGTTATTGCACTTTCTTCACCTAATTCCATTGCCCATTGTTCAAATTTAGCAAATGGGTCAAATGTTTTAATTTCAATTTCATCGGCTGCTTCTTGAGCTGTCATTTCGACTATGTCGTCGTAGCCTATTTCATCTTCTTTCATTAATCTATATAATACTGGAAAAACTGATTTGACATCTTCTTTGAAATTTCTGACTGTAAATTGGTCAGTGAACTGTTCAATTACTTCTTGTGGCACTTCAGTTTGTTCTGTAGGAACAAAAGAATTTTTATAATTTTCGTAATGACTTTGCTTTGAAAGATTTTTAATTGTTTCTCTTAAATTATTAAGGTATGATGTGCTTTTTTCTACTATGCCGTTATTCATACTGTTCATAAGATCGTTACGAACAATGTAATTGCCAAAACTTTTTAACTGTGCAATCTCTTCACTCATGCCAACAATACTTTTACCAACATCATCGTAAGGTAATCCACCATTGGCAACATGACGCTGCATGGCACGGGCTCCTGCTAGATGAATAAACGGATACTTGAATCTTTCTCCGTCTTGATTTTCAACAAACAGAGCTGAAATATTACGTGCTCTAGCACCTGGATTTGTATCATCCATTACTGCCTTGCTATGTTTAATAATAAGACGTGTATCCATTAGTTTCTGGAAACTTACATTTTTACTTCCGTACATGGCGCTTTCGCTCATAATACCTTCTCCAACGGGTTTTAATATTGTATTTGGTTGTGGCTTTGGTTGATTATGCTGACTGAGAAACGCATAATCTCTTTGATCTAAATTATCTTTAGAAATATCTCTTGTATCAAAGCTCATAAGTCTACGCTTTGCAAACGCTCTTAATTCTCTTAAAAATCCGTACCAATTTTGTTTTTGTCCCGGATCCATTGATTCTGTAATACCGGTACTGAAATAAACTTTTAAACTGTTATTTTCCGCAAGACTAATACTTACGTGTCCTATAGCAGTTTTTTTATCTGAGTAATCAAAATCAAAAAAACGTGCTTCTTCTGGATTAATTGTAATGGCACCTGTAGCATCACCAAGTTTCAACCCGGTGAATCTACTGCGTATTTTATAAAATAAATCCGTAGCAATGTTATTGGTAGCGTCCATAGTTATATTTATCAATAACCGCTGCTTACAAAGATAGGCATTGGCAATTGGTCTTCTGTAAGTTTTTCAGTCATTTTTTCGTAGATCTTAGGATCCCAATCGCTTAGAATCTGAGCCATTCTAATAATTAATAGGCAAGCAGATACTAGATCATCGTGTTCACCTGTTTTTGCTCCAAATCCAACACCGTGGGCTACGAACGTTTTTAGTTCTGAAATTAGGGGTTTACTATATATAATCATCTTACGCTGTTCAAGCATATGCTTGAGTTGGCTACATGCAGTTATCTTAGTTCTATGCGTTGTGTTAAATCCCTTACGGAATTTTCTTACATGTCCCTTACGTATAGGTTCGCTTAAGAACAGTCCAGGAAAGTTCTCCTCTCCTATATTGTTAATGACCACGAGAGCAGCCTCACCAAGTGTGTTATTTTCTATGCTGTAATAAACCTGAGGAGTACCGCCTAACTCCTGTCCACGTTCACTTATGTACTTTAATATTTCCCGCAGGTGTTTAACTTGCGATTGCACAGGTGTTAGATTATGCCGCCATTCTGCAACCTGTTCCATGCTTGGCATTTCAAAGACCTGTATACCAGCATAATCGCCACCTGTTCCTAAGCTAGGATCAAGTGCTACAAGATATGTAAATCTTGGATCAATTTCCTTGTACCAACGTGTCTGACCCATAGTCATTACGGGATCTTTGCCTTCAAATTCTGCCAATCTAACAGAATTAATTAAAGTTTCGTCAAAGATTAAGAATTCGCATTCAAACTCTCTACGAAATCTCTCTTCTCCAATCTTAGCTTGTTCTACCCTTGCCCATTTTTCGTCTCGGTCTGGATGTTCTGACCAATGTGCAAAGTAAGGAAAGAAACCGTTTTGACCAAGCTCTGCTTCATTGCCATATTCATCAAACTTTTTATTTGCTTCTGTCCAAATTAGCGCAAATTGATCCTCGTCTGAGTTAGGTGTAGATGTAATAATACACTTACCACCAGTAGCCAATGTTGGCGAAAGAGCAGTCCAGAATTCTTTAGCTTTTTCTGGCGGCTGCACAAATGCAAACTCATCACAGTAAATTAATGATAGTGACTTACCACGACCAGTATTTTCAGTAGTAGTTGTTGCCTGTATTCTTGCACCGTTGTCATATTCAATGGTATTTCTATTATAGGTAATAACACCTGCTCTAATAAAGTCTGGCAAGTTCTCGTAGGCAAAACGATAACGGTCCATGATATCTTTAGCGCCGTCGTATTTGTGTGCAGCAATTAATACCTGTGCATCTGGTACAAATTGAGTGTACCATAATAGATATCCAACAGCACACGTTGTCTTGCCCATCTGACGCGGTAACATGGCTACACATTGTTTGTGTTTTGTATATGCTTCAATCAATCCAACTTGATAACCGTATGGGTCAAACGGAATCGATCCCTTAACAGGATGTTGTATTTTTAAAAAATTTCTACAGAAATACAATGGACCTGTGATAGGATCCATACACGCTTCAAGGTGACGTATTTCTTCTAATGTATAACGTAAAGGCGCATGAGCTTTTTTAATTAATACGCCGTCAAGACTTTTTCCCATGCAAATATTTAACCAAAAAAATAGGCCCCGTAGGGCCTATTTGGGTTAGTTTTTTAGGCTAATGTTAATGACGTAGCCAAAGTAACGTCTGTACCTCTGAAATCAATGCTATTTGCACCAACTGCTGACCCCATATTTCTAATGCGGGTTTGTAATTCACTTGCGCTGTTAATGTTTTTATCCATTACAACATAGACTAAACCAGTAGCATCATCTACAACAAAAAATGCCAAAGGATTTAATTCTTTTACTAGATATTCAACTGCTTCATCAATGGCGTCATCTTCTGCTCTTAAGTCTCTATTAGAGTTGGCTTGGTTTTGAACTTGAATAACAAACATATTGCAGTTATCCATGTACAATGTACCAACAGTATTTCTTAAACCATGAATTCTTGTTACGGCACCCATCTAAATCTCCTTATTTGTTACGTAATTTAGCTAAGACAGCGCCAGCAACTTTTTCGCCTCGCTCTTTAGAACCATATCGTTCGCCTGCATCTTTAGCAATTTTTGAAAATTGTTTTCCTGGTTTGCCAATGTCTTTACCTGCACGGGCAGCTTTAGCACTATAACTTTTCTTAGCTTCTTCTAATCTTTGTGCTAGCTCAGTTTTAATACTTTGTCTTAGAGATTCTTTAGTCATAGCCAAAGGATTATCTCCTTGTTTGTATCCATGCGGTGTCATTTGTTTAGGCTTATTCAATCCACCGGCTAGCTTGTTTACCATAAAGTCAGTGTCTTGCAATTCTGGATCAGGATCATTGGCCCATTCTTTTTTCTCATCGTCTGTGTCATCGCCCTTATCGTCATCTTTTGGTTCAATGTCATGATCATCCATGTCATGGTCGCCGTCGTTGTCCTGATCTCCCTGTGCCTTGCTTACGCCGTCCATACCATTGGGCATATTGTCAGCATCCATATCGCTTGGACCGCCCATGTTGTCTGCATCAGGTTCAGAATGTGGTTCACTGTCTAAATCTGGTAACATATTTAAAGGAGGAAGTGAAGGAGCAAGTGGTTTAACTGCTGTTACACTGATAGGATCAATGCCCATACCTGGCATAGGAGGCGACATTGGTTTCTCCATATCGGGATTGACTTTGGCAATTAATTTCATAATGTCTGCAATATCATCCATGCCTTGTGCATTCATATTAATGCTTAGACTTGGCGGTGGTGTATCTGGTTTTGGCATCATTGGACTTGGTCCTGGCATTGTATCACCGCATTCACCTACGGCCTTTTCTGCTACCGGAGTAGCAGGGGCATCTAACTGTTGCATTCTAGTTAATAGATCTTTGAAATTCATTTTGTACTCCCCACGGCGCTTTTAAGACCCAATTTATCTTCTTTGGCCTTGGGCAGCTTGTATTCAGTTGGCCCGGTTTGATCTTTCTTTTTTTGTTTTGCTGATTTTTCTAGATCTTTTAAAAATGACTTATTAAAATCATCGCCAAAATAATCTTTGTGTTTAGCGTTAGTTGACTCTTTATATGCACGATCATTTAACAAGCCATCGGGATTCAGTATTTCACCCATTGTTGCCTGTTCAATTTCAGTAGGTTCACCACTGCCTCTCACTCTGAAACATTCTTCTCTAACACCCATAGATTTTATATCATTGGCAATCTCTGGTGCTGTAATAGGATATTCACATAGAACTTCAAACACATGAACTTCTACGTTCTTCAATGTTGGAAAGTCTAAAGGCAGAGCTTGAATAGCTGTTGTATGAGTTTTTTCAAGTTTAAGGACCTTACATCTTTCCAATGTTTGTTTTAGATTTTCCTGAAATGCTTCAGGTAGATCTCCTGCAACTTTAACCTTAAAGCTAAAGTTCTTTTTGCTTTCGGCGAGATATTCTTTTAGAGTCTTCATAGCTATATTTATGCTTTTCCACCAAGTTTTTTAATCAGCTCATTGCGATCTGTAATAACGTAGCCCTGTCCATTTATAACATTATTAGGATCTGCGCCAGAATCATTGTCAATTTTTAACTTCTTTAACTGTAGATCAATGGCTTTGAGTTTTTTTTCAATCTTATTAGATTTAGCTGTTATTGCATGGCCCATCATACTTGCAGCTACTTCAAAAATACGCCCGCTGTACCTTACTTCTACATTCATACCTAGATCCATTAAGTCGTCGTAGGCTTTTTCTGCTTTGTCTGCTAGTTCATCTAACTCTTGATCATTTAGATCATTAAGTTCATTGATCTGCGGTAAACCCTGCGCTATTTGATTAGCAGCAGCAAGGCTTTCGTTAATAGATTTTACCTCTCTAGCTTTTTCTACTATTTCTTCATTTATTTCTTTAGGTACTGTGTTTTTCTCACGGTCTTCTAAATTAAACAATTCTTCAAGTTTTTTAGTCATAGATATTCCTTTAGTGGAACTATTACATTACGTATTTTAGGCCCTCTACCGTGAGCGTTATTTTTTTCTTCTCTTAGAACTTCATTCCAATCTGATATATTAAAACCCATGCTTACTCGTAATTTTGTATCAGGATTGGTCTGCGCCATGTGCGGAATTTTAGCTGACATAAACATATAGTGTCCATCACAATTTTTGAATGGTATTGGCTCAACTGCTCCTTTAGGCCAATAGTAAGTAGTTGTTTCTGTATCTTTAATTACAAAATATCCATGCCATACACCGTAATGTGTATGCAGGCCAATACTTTGTCCCTGAGGCCAAATGTTTATCCAGCTTTTGAAATAATAATCTTTATAATCATCGCCCATAAGTGCTAGACTCTGTGCAATATAAGGAAAAATAAATTTTAATTTTGGAAACTTCTCAACACAGACATAATCATGATATGTATACCAATCTGTAGTTATATAGTCGTAATCACTGTCATTATCCACGCTGAAACAATTTGGATATATTTCATTCCTTCGTTGAATTATTTCTGCGTAAATTTCTTCTATGTTATCTGGCAGCAATAAACCTTCCAATAAAGGATCTGCTCCTAACATTTTCTTTTCAACAGTAAACATCAAAATACTTATCTACGCTTTGAGCCAGTATGGAAAATGTCTGACTCGTTTACAACACGAAACTTAATGCCCTGCTGTTTACACCATGCATTGGCGGCTTCCCACTTAGCCATATTTTTTACATATTGTTCTTGATTGTAACGGCTTTTACCAACAGCTTCACGTAGAGTTTGACTAGCTGGTTTGACTTCAACAACTTCAGCATGTTTGCCTTGATTTTTATCAACGTAAACAATAAAAAAATCAGGTACATAAATTGTATTACGCCCTGTTAACGGATCTCTATAGGGAATCTGAATACTTTCGCTAGCCCAATTTTGTACGCCTGGATGTTCATCTAGCATTCTCATGAAAACAAATTCCCATGAACTACGAGCTAAGGGAGTTTTTTTCCCTACGTATTTGCTAGGGTTTTTCATTTCAAAACGACCCTGCGCAAACTTTGCCATTATGGTAGAATGTTTCTTGTTTGATTTGGTTTGGCTACTGTTACTGCTCTATAGCCCAGTGTAGAAGTGTTTAACCTATATCTATTTAAAATTTGAGCTATCACTGAACTTAATTCTAGCCCTTCAAATTCTTTGAATTGATCTAGTATTTCAAAAATTTTCACCCCGTCAATCTTAGCCTGACGCAGAAGTGTGGCCGCTGTTACTTTGGCGGCGTCGTCTTCAAAACCTTTAGATAAGAAGAAACCTATAGTAGCATTTACTTCGTTGGCTGAAAATTCCAACGGCTGTTGGCCGTAACTATCAAAAAACAGTTTTGTTCCAGCTGCACTATCTATCTTATCAACTGGTGGTAAATTTATAACTGGTGTATTGCTCATGGTCCTGTTTTAGGTCTACTATTATTACCAGATGACTGAGGGAATGTGTTAGCTGTGGGCGACGGCTGCAACAATTTACTTACTGCAACAGCACCTATAGCTCTGCCTAAGCCGCTTCCAACTTTAGGAAATTGTGTGCCAATTACACCACCGATGACATTTGCAAATCCAATTTGATTACTTGGGCTTGCTAGCTCTCCTGCAATACCTTTGAAATTTTGGCCTGCTCCTGGATTAGTTCTGGCATATTGATTTACAGAACCAATAGCAGCGGCGATAAATGCACCTGGACGTTTCTTGATATTTTTCTTTGTGATGTCACCAAACACAGATTCAATACCACCCAATACGTCACCTACTCCTCCAAGTACACCACCAAGTCCTATGTTTCCACCAAGAACGTTTGGACTTGGCACAACATCATAACTTAGGCTGGCAAATCCGTCAGGACTACCGTAACTGACACTTCCGGAGCTGTAGACTACACCTTCGTAGTCTATGGTCATTGAATTTTCAGCAGGTTCGTTGCTGTTATAATCTAATTGACTGTGCGTCCATGTTTTAATTCTTGGTGCTAAGAATTCATAGCCTAAAAAACGTTGACGACTTAATGTGTAGAGAGAAATTTTCTTAAAATAATTTTCTCGTAAGGCAAAACCCATACCATAACTTGAATTGAAATTCACTAGGCTCACAGGATGTGATAACTGTGTTCCGCCTTGATCGTCGTTATAATAGCTATAATACTCAGTCCACATTTTATTAACTAGACCTTGATTGTCATCGTGAAAGGTAAAGTTAACAGAATCATAATTCATCTTTTTATAAACATGTTTTGTTCTGTTATAGGCATTCTTAGTTACAGAATCAAAACTATATTTTGGCAGCTCTGCTGTTTTTACCAGTAGGCTGATTTCTTGATCTGCTCCTCGTAGAACAATGTAATAAAGAAATCTTGTTCGTGGTGCTAGTCTATAATAATTGTCAACAAAAATTCGTTCAGCATGTTTGAAATTAGAAACAACGCCTTTGGGACCTTTGGCAACGTTATTAATGAATCTGGTAAATTTATTGGCCATACAAATATTTAGTCATAAAAAAACCCGGAATAAATCCGGGTTCTTTTATTTTTTATAAAGTATCTTAAGCGATACCAGATGAACCTACTGATAGAGCATCAACTGCTGTTGGTCTTGTTACGCCTGCGGTACCAATACCCTCAATACCAACTGCGTCTGGACTATTATCTGCGCTATCGTAGACGATAGTTAATGCCACTGTTGCTGGTTCGTTTGTAGCATAGTTTAGGTCACCGTAGTCAGTATTCTGTAGGAAGCAACCATATAGCTGCCAAGTTTCTAGTACTACAGGATTAGCTGCACCGTTGCCACCGTCTAATACTTCAATACGTGTGGTAAACTTATAGTCTACACCAGCGCGAGCACTTGCCTGCTCATGGAAGTCAAATTGCTTCTGAATATGCTGACCAACAAGTTTGATAACATTGCTGCTGACATCATCTCTGATATTAAGAGTAATGTTTTCCCAAGTATACTTGCCAGCTAGTTTGATCTTTGAATTGTAGATTTCAATTGGAATCTCTTCAAAGCTAACCTTTGGTCTTGTTACATCAATAACCTGCTTGGTTAGTTCTGTGCTAGCCTCTGTACCAAATCCTAGTAGTGTTACACGGAAGCGGTACTTTAGCTTAGGCATTAACATACCAGTGTTAGTGCCTGCACCAGCTGGGTTAATACTGTGATTTGTTAGTGTTGTGATTGGCATATCTCTACTCCGATAAAGTATTTATCAATTAAATTTCACCGGTATTCTTGAGACGCAATGGAATGTAGATGAATTCAACTGCCTTAGTTGGTTCAATTGCAACGTCTACATAAAGTTCATTGCGGTCAATTCTAGCTGGTGTGTTATTGCTCTCATCACAGACCACAGCAAAGTCATAGATAGCTCTTAGACCTACTAGTTCTAGTAATAAGCTCTCAACTGCTTGTTTGATTTCGTCACGTGTGATTTGATCGTTTGGTTCAAACACATATGGACGAGCTAGTTTTGTTAGTTGGTTACGTAGATATACAACTAGACGAGCTACGTTGATTCTATCTAACGCACTAGCATTTCTAGCACGAGTCTTTTGACCATAAGCAACTAGTCCAACACCAACAAAGAATGGAATTGGGTTAACTTTTAGATCATAAAGTGTGTCACGCTGACCGTTGTTTAGAGCAACTACGTTAAATTCGCCTGTTGCTGAGTCAATATAACCTACACTTGTTGCGTTAGTAATACCACCACGACGTGTACCTGCTGGTGCAAACCATGGATAACTTACCTGGTCGCTTAGAGCAATTGTTCTAAGCATCATATGACTTGCAGGAACTACTGCGTTTGTACCGCTTAGGTCAGTGGTAAATCCGTTTGGATACCATACCGCAGCGTACTCGTCATAGGTAACAATACCGTCATCACCGTTGTCAAATGCTAGGTTAGCATTTGTACCCCAGTTTGTCAGGCTTGTTGCATCTGCTTGTAGACGTAGAGGTGTATCACCAACTACGAATGCAGTTACTCTGCGATCTAAGTTGAGGTTAATTAAGTTGCTTAACAACTCTGGGTAACCAGGGCAGCTGATCAAGTTAAAGTTACGACGTTCTTCGTCACGTACTTCTAAGCTGGTATCAACTACACTCTTTAGAGCAGCTACTACGCAAGAACGCTGTGCCTTACGACCAAAGCTACCTGAACCGTCCTCGTTGTTTGGACTTGCTGTAGTCCAACGATCTGGCCAGTATGAGCCCATTGAAACATCGCCCATACGTGGGTTATCTGCTGTTAGGTCAACATAGTTATTGTTATATTTCTTAACATTGCCGCCGCTTACACGAGTGTTCCATAGCAGCATGCCTTTTGGATATAGATCTGGATCTGGGGCATCAAAGTCTAGGAAGTTGCTGCTCAATAGTTCAGCAATACTACCGCTAGGAGCCTGTGTTGCTGTACCGCCGCTTGTGCCTGCACGAGCGTCAGCAAACAATACGCCATCTTCGCTGGTCTGATCAGTCTTGTCTAACAATACCCAACGTGCTGCTAGAGTTGTACCTACATCTGGATTAAACTTGTAGATTGTTGGGAAGTTTTCTAGATCAGCTGTGCTAATCCATAGATCGCCATTTACCAGCGGTGTATAATCACTCTGTGTTTCTGGCATTGTAGCACTTACGATTGGTCCTGCTGGGTCTGTCTTCAATGAAGCTGTAGCACTATAGAATGGACTAGTTGAATCTAAGTAACCAACCCATGTTGTGCCGTTGTGGATCATAATATCAACATCGCCAAAACTTGGATTGTACCACAATTGACCGTCTGCTGGCTCGTTCAATGGCTCGTTGCCTACTGCATCAAACCCAATATTGGCCATTGGTTTCCATAGACTTACTAGATAATCATCAACTGCACCTTCTGTAATACCGTATGTGGCATCTGCTGTAGGTGTTAGCGCATAGAAATTAGCTGTTCCAGTACCATCTTCAAGATCAAATACTGTGAACAATGTACCGATAACATTTAATCCGCTACCAGGATGTAGTCTAATGTCGCCTGCTGTTTTGTGCTTGATAATTAATTCGTTACTAGCAGAAACACTTGCTACTACGTTGTTTGTAATTGCATCGCCGTTACTGTCAACGAATTCTAAAGCATTAATTGCCGCAGCAATTGTAAATGCATCGTCAGCTGTACCTGCGGTGTTGAATGTTACTGTTGCAGCAGCACTTAAACTCAAATCACCTGTGATAGACTGTTTAATTGTAAAACTACGACTTGAACCTGCTGCTAGTGTTCCAGATCCAACTACCTTAGATGTGATTGTTGTTTCAGCACCACTTGCACGAATCCATGCACGATAAACTGCGCTGGCTGTTGTTTCGTCTGGAGCATCAAAACCATTCAATGCACCTGTTGTTGCATCGTAAGAACCAACATGTTCTAGTGCATTTGTCTGCACAAAAGTAACATTAGCACCTAGGTTGCTGCCGCCACCACTGCGATCTAAGTAATATAGAGCAGCGTGTGGGTTAGCGTACAAAGGAGCATCTTGTGCTACCCATGCTGATGTTGAAGCGTTATACTTCTTCAAACGGATGCGTGCTCCGTTGTTTGGTTCTGTGGTCTTTAACCATAGTGAACCTGTTGGGCGACCATTTACAGTAGTTCCAAAATCTGATCTTCTAAATAGTGGAACGCTTGTATGTGGTTGTTGAGCAAGTGCAGGAGCCATATAAGTTCCAGCAGTTATTTGCAATGTTGCCAATGGGGTGTTAGGTCCTACATTAGCTAGAACTACACCACCGGTGCCGCCTGCTACAGTAGTTGAGTCACCACCTTCTGCGGTTGATGTGCCGTCACTATAGATATAAACACGACTGTTCTTGAATACAGCAGTAATTCCGCTGCCATTCATTGCTGTGTTAATGTTACTTACAGTACCTGCTACTGTAGCGGCCGCTGTAATAGTTGTACCATTAATTGTAAATTGGTGTCCAGCTGTTAAACTACCTGTAATTGCAGCGGTACTATATGCTGTTGGATGACTTGCTGCCCATTCTGGTGAGCCAACTAATACCCAAGCACCTGCAGAAATACCTAGTGCAGAATTACCTGCACTCTTGTACCACAGTCTTGCTAGTTCTTTACTTGCTGAATATGTTCCACTTTCAAGCACAGTCTGCCATACTACACAATAATCACCGATAGTACCAACGGCAGCTTTTGGTGCACCACCAAGTGTACCAAAATAAGCATCGGCCGTGCCAATGTTATCAACATCGTCGTCAGTTAGAACCAATGGAGTTTTAGCTGTGAACTTTTGTCCACCGTCAGCAATGGCTGCACCGTTCCATTCGTTGATGCCCCATGTGGTAGAACGTGTGTCAAACCACCATTGACCATCATCTGGTGTTGCTCCCGGGGTGTCTGTTTGTCCTTCTAACTCATTTAAGTTAACGCCAGCACGTAAAATAAATGCTGCGTTTGAAACACCTAGTAAACTGTAAGCAGCTAGTAGACCGTACTCGTTGCGTTCTCCGCCGTGTACTGGACTTCCGCTTGCAGTCTTTTCAAAGAAAGGCGCTCCAAATAGTTCAACAAGCTCACGTTGGCTTGTTACTTTAAATACTCGTCCTACGTTAGACTCGAGTGTTCCTGAAGCAACGGCTGTGCCTGCTCCATTTAGTTTATTCTCTGCGGTGGCTACAACTACGAGAGGTACTGTACCAGGTTCAGCTGGTGTATAAAAACTCTCATCAATTACGGTAACCTCGACTCCTGGTGAAATTAGTGCCATTGGATATTCTCCTGGTTCAAATCAATGTAGTAATATTTAGCGTTTACCTTTAAAAATGGTGAGTTACGCAAAGGAGAAAAGGGATGCAAAAGGTTTAAATACTTGCATGAGGCCGCTTTGTAGGTGCGGACAACGACCCCGCGCTGTAAATTATAAGAAAGGTAATAAAACATACTATCGCAGTTTATGCGAAATATGCCTAGCTCATGGTTTATATCATGGTATACCGCGCTGGCATAGAGCCGGTTATAAACTAAAGAATATCTGCGATAAATGCGGATTTCGCAGTCCTCACAAAGAGGTATTTAGAGTGTTCCACGTTGACGGCAATTTAGATAACTGCCGACATCTCAATCTTAAGACAGTATGCTGTAATTGCTGTCAAATACTAAGCAAAGAAGGTATAACCTGGAAACAGGGAGATCTAATCAGCGATTACTAATGATTCTACCGCGGAGTACAGATCGTCGATGGTAGAATTGTTTTGAATAATAGCATCAAAATCACTGCCAACCCAAGCCCATTCACTAGCGTGTATACCGAGAGATTTCATAGCGTTTAGAGCTGCATTATTCCCTTGATTAGCTAGAATAGCGTGTTCAAACCAACTAGGATGTTCACCCCTCTGCACCCATATGATTTTTCCACCGGCACGTTTGATTGAAGTCATCTCGTTAGGAAAACGGCAGTCACTAATAACAACATTGTCTTTAGTCGACCTTAGCTTATTTTCAATTGAAGCGATCCAGATATCGTCATGAAATGTCCTACGACAAACTTCAGTGCCCCAGTACTGTAGAACCCAACGCGGTGTTAGTGTGGGCATAGATAAACGTTCTGCCCACCAAGGATCTATTTGTTCTCGCCACTCTCTAGCTTCTTTAGTGCGTCCTTCTAATAGTGTACGATCCCATCCAAAGACAGCCGAGACAGCATCTTTGAGCGGGCCAGCAAAACTTTCTCTACGAAACTCGTGAAAATTAACTAGGTAATCTGCTACCGTATCCTTGCCGCTGCCTATCCAACCGCAAATTCCAATAATCATAAACAATCCTTAAACTTACATACAGTTTAAGATCGTTAAAGATTAATGTCAACCTATGATAAAAGTATATCCTTGGCCACCGGGGACCAATTTCATTAGGTCATCAGTGAGCTTTTCAATTTCAGCTTGTGCTTCAGACTTTAAAGCAGCACCGTTGAGGCTGCTTCCGCCCTGAGGTCCTGCAATCTGAGCAAACTTTTCACGTGCCTGTCCTAGCATCATTTTACAGTTGGCTAGGCTGAAATCTTTCACCCATTGTCCAGCATAGACATCGTTGATGATGGCAAAGTCTGGTTTGACATTATAGCACCACAACATAACTTCTTCATCACTGCGAGGACGCTGGTGGATAGTTAATTTATGTGCTTGTGGATTCCAATGAAAGTTGATAAAACTACCAAACATCTTACCTACTAATTCTTGATACCCAGCAAATAATTCATAGGTTAGTAAACCGCCCATATTGGTTGAACTAAGCAAATAGGTATTAGAATATGCCAAGTTAAAAGGTTCAAATACTGTACCACCTGAACCACTACCCGTTCTACTGCCAATACTACGACGGTAAATTTGTCTTACCTGCTGAATTTCTTTAGGCAGAATATATTCGTTTTGTTCGTTTTGTATGGTTAAAAATGCAAAACTTTCTTCGTAGGCATTGTCACTGCGCTGCCGAAAAACAGCAAGGGCACGATCTAGCGCAGTTTGATAGTGTGCTGGATCAAGCTCAACATCAACCATGCCGTCGCCCAACATGGTTTTACAGTAATTATAGACTTCCTGTCTAGATTGGTCAACTTGGCTCATATAGCTATTTAGTGTATCGGTAAATACAGTTATGCCACGATTAAGCCTTTATCGCCCGCAAAAGGGCAACGATTACAAGTTTATAGACCGCAATATTTGGGAAATGTTTCAGGTTGGCGGCACTGATGTCCTAATACACAAATATCTAGGTCCTAATACATCCTCATCTGATGGCAGTCCTAGCCAACCTGTTTATAACAACGACGATCCTTTAAACATACAAGATTTGCTATTGCTTGAAAACAGAGATCGCAAATATGATCCAGATGTTTACATAATGCGTGGTGTTTATAACCTCACTGATATAGATTTTAATCTCAGTCAGTTTGGTTTGTTTTTACAGAATGACACAATTTTTATTACCTTTCATATTAATGATACAGTTGAAAAATTAGGTCGTAAAATTATATCAGGTGATGTACTAGAATTACCTCACTTAAAAGATGAATACGCTCTCAACGATTTAAACTTTGCTTTACGTAGATTCTATGTAGTTGAAGAGGTCAATCGTGCAGCAGAAGGATTTTCAGTTACTTGGTATCCTCACCTTTATCGAGCTAAATGTAAACCCCTAGTAGACAGTCAAGAATTTAAAGAAATATTAGAAGATGTAGCTAATAGGGATGCTCTAGTTGGTAATTGGAATAGTGCTATTACCTATGATCCAGGCGATATTGTAATAGGTAGTGACGGTAAAAAATACGAAGTCATATCAACAGTTACTGGTATAGCACCGCCAAATACTACCTATTATAAACTTGCTGATTCTCTCAGAGAAATAATGAGCACCTACGAAAAAGAAATGCAGATTACCAAGGCAGTTCTTGATCAAGCCGAAGCAGATGCTCCTAAGAGCGGATACGATACTACCCAGTTATATACTCTAACCGTAGACGAAGATCAACGTCCAGCTATAGTTACTGTTGATCTAAACGACATAGATGCAAGTGTACAAACACAGGCAACTGATGAAGCAGGTAATCCTTTATTTGATGATAATGGTGACCCAATATATGTTGGTATAACTGCCAGCACAGCATTTCATACAGCAGCAAAATCAGGATACGACGGATTTCTACTTGGCGATGGGATACCTCCCAATGGGGCTCCGTATACAGCTGGCATTGCGTTCCCTTTGAATCCTGTCATAGGTCAATTTTGCCTGCGCAAAGATTTTTCGCCTAATAGGCTGTTTAGATTTGATGGACGTAGATGGACCAAAGTAGAGGACAATGTGAGAACAACAATGAGCAAGTTAGGTCCAAGTGATGTTGCAGACGGCGCTCGTTACGAAGGCAAAGATGTACCAAATACTCAACGTGCTGGATTTGTAAACAACACTAAGGTATCACAGATCAACGGCAAAACAGTAAAAGAAAAACAAAGTCTCAGCAAGGCTTTGAGACCAGAGGCAGATGAATAATGGATTATTTTTATGACGGTCAAATAAGACGTTACCTAACACAGTTTATGAGAATCTTTATTGGATTCAAATATAAAACTGGTGGCGATACTCCCGAAGAACGTCAAGTGCCTGTGATGTACGGAGATCTTACACGTCAGGCTTCGGCAATTATCAAAGAAAACAGCGAAAACAAATTGTTGACTGTGCCTAAGATTGCCTGCTATATCAGTGCATTAGAAATGGATCAATCTCGTCAGGGCGATTTCAGCTTTGTTGGAAAGATGAACATTCGAGAAAGAAGTTATACACTTGACGACAATGGCGATAGAGTCTATGGTGATTACCAAGGCGGTGGCTATACTGTTGAACGCCTTATGCCTGTGCCCTATAAGATTAGATTCAAAGCAGATATTTGGACCAGTAACACTGATCAAAAATTACAATTATTGGAACAAATTCTAGTGATGTTCACACCAAGTTTAGAAATACAAACTACAGACAATTATGTTGATTGGACCAGTCTTAGTATCGTACAGCTAACCAGTGTGAATTTCAGTTCTAGAACAATACCACAAGGTACAGAAAGCGAAATAGATATCGCTACATTAGAATTTGAAACACCAATATACTTGACTGCGCCGGCTAAGGTTAAGAAATTAGGAATAATCAAAAATATTGTTATGAATATTTTTGGCGAATCGGGTCAATTACTAGATTTAGAAAATTTAATCTATGATGATCAAAACTCTGATGCAGATAGCCTAGCAATTACAACAAATTTGAGATTGCAAAAAGGCGGATTTAAAGTTTTACTCATGCGTAATAATTCAACAGGCATGTACGACTGTACTATTTTAGATCCTAATCAGGCTATTATCGCTTTGGGCCTAAATCCTCCGGCAAAGGCCTATGCTACTAAAGTTGATTGGAACAAAGTTTTAGAATTATATGGTGGATATACACCAACCAGCAGAATACATTTCTTACAACCCAACGGTTACGAAATAGTAGGCACGTTTGCGGTAAATGAGTTAGATCCAAGTTACCTAGTGGTAGAGTTAGATGTTGATACTATTCCAACAAATACCTTAGCAGCACTAACTGCCATAGTTGATCCTTATAAGTTTAACCCAATAAAGAAATTTGGTTCTATTGCAAATATACCTGCGGGAACTAGATATCTAATGTTAGATGACGTAAACACTAGTCCTAATGTTGGACAGTTTTTAGAAACCAACAAGTGGAGTAATGATAATTCTTCCTTAAATGCCTATGACGGTCCTGACGCATGGAAAGACTTATCCGGATCTGATTTGGTTATAAAAGCAAATACGATTATAGAATGGAATGGTTCAACTTGGCTAAAGACTTTTGATCCAGAAACTGCTGCTCCAAATCAATATGTGAGTAATCTAACCACTGGCATTCAATATAAATGGGACGGTACACAATGGCTACGTTCCTTTGAAGGTGAATATTCAGAAGGTTATTGGCGCTTTGATTTAGACGCATAAGTAAAGGCATGCAGCAGCGTGCCGGTTTACTATTTTTATCTAAATCTACAGGTAGAATTTTATTGATCCATCAAGATCAAAAATGGACGATACCTACCTTTGTGAGAGAAAGTTCAGTTCTACAGGACTCAGAAATCTTACTTCAGCAATTCGCTCCTGGTAAGATTTTGCCCATTGAACTTTATCTAAGCATGGACAAAGGATTTGAGTACGGCACGTATGTTTGCCTAGTAGATGAAGAATTTTTAACTAATTCTGTAAAGACTATTGCTTGGTGCGATCTGTTGGAACTACCAAAAAATTTACACAGCGGCCTAAAGCAAACTTTGCACAACGATATTATTCAATCTAAATTAGAAACTATTTTGCAGTTAGCAAATTCGTTTAAATAAGCTATTATATTATACAGGATATTTTGATATGCTAAATCAAATTAGAAAGTCGTCACCGTTTCAAAGTGATTTAAAACGGTATGATGAATTACTGTTAAAAATCACCGACGAATCAACCAAAATTGAAATCAAACAACTGATTTCAAATTTAATAAATGAAGTCAAAAAAATGGACGACCTACACTTGGAATTAATTTTTAATAAGCAAATGCGCACCACAGGAAGTGACTGTCGAGAAAAAATAACTAACATAAGAAAACAACTAGAAAGCAAATTTAAAGAACACAAGGTAATTTAAAGGAAAAGTTTATGGATTTTAGAGAAGTTTCATTTGGCGAAGATAGTCGTGTAAAGTTAGTTGAAGGCGTTAACATACTTGCTGATGCTGTAAGAGTAACTTTAGGACCAAAAGGCAAAAATGTTGTAATTCAAAAAACCTACGGCTCACCGTTAATAACCAAAGACGGCGTAACTGTTGCGAAAGAAATTAAGCTACGTGACAACATTAAAAATATGGGCGCACAAATGGTCAAAGAAGTAGCGTCAAAAACTGCTGACGTAGCAGGTGACGGTACAACTACTGCAACTGTTCTAGCTCAGAGTATTGTCAAAGAAGGTATGAAATATGTAATCTCTGGAATTAACTCAATGGACCTTAAAAGGGGCATTGACAAAGCTGTAACAGTTATCTTAGAAGAATTAGAAAAAGTTTCTATTCCTTGTACTTCAGAAAAAGAAGTAGCACAGGTAGCATCTATATCTGCTAATTCAGATGAAAAAATTGGTAATCTTGTTGCTGAGGCAGTCAATAAGGTAGGAAAAGATGGCGTTGTTACTGTAGAAAACGGCAAAGGTCTAGTTGATGAGCTAGAGATAGTAGAAGGTATGCAATTTGATAGAGGATACCTTTCTCCGTACTTTGTTAATAATTCAGAAAAACAATTAGCAATACTAGAAAATCCCTACATCTTGTTTTGTGACGGAAAAATTTCTAGAGTACAAGAAATAGTTAATATTTTAGATGCAGTGGCCAAGGAAGGAAAACCTATCTGTATTATAGCAGAAGATGTTGAAGGCGAAGCACTAGCCACCCTAGTTGTAAACAACATACGAGGAAATCTCAAAGCGTGTGCAGTCAAAGCACCAGGGTTTGGGGACAGACGTAAACATATTCTGCAGGACATGGCGGTATTGACTGGTGCCAATCTAATTTCCAATGATCTTGGTTCTACTTTAGAAAAAGCTTCGATTAATGATCTTGGAAAGTGTGATAAAATTGAAGTGGGTAAGGAAAACACAGTTATTGTTGGTGGTCACGGTGACGCTGAAAAAATTAAAGACAGAATCATTTATATTCAAAATTCTGTTGACGACGTGTCTGCTGATTATGATAAAGAAAAATTAAAGGAACGTGCGGCAAAACTTTCAGGCGGTGTAGCAGTAATTAAGGTTGGTGCTTCAACTGAAATTGAAATGAAAGAGAAGAAAGATCGTATTGATGACTCATTGAGTGCTGCTAGAGCCGCAGTTGATTGTGGCATCGTTCCAGGTGGCGGTACTGCTCTTATAAAACTTAGAAATTGTTTGGTCAATCTCAAAGGCAAAAATAGAGATCAAGATGCAGGTATACAAATTATTGCTAGATCAATAGAAGAACCATTTAGACAAATCTTAATAAATGCTGGAGAAACTCCTGAAGTGATATTATCTAAAGTTGAAGATCAAGGATTCAACTATGGGTATGATGCATCTTCTGGTACATTTGGTGATATGTTAGAAATGGGAATTATAGACCCAACCAAGGTAGTGAGGACTGCACTACAAAATGCTGCGTCAGTCGCAAGTTTATTACTTACCACTGACTGTGCAATTTCATTTGACGATAAGAAAGAAGATTAAGGCAACCAATTATAGTTTATGGTCATTCTATAATCAACAGAAGTTGGTGATGTGCTAGAATGAAAAATTCTACCATCAAAAATGACCATTCTATCAGCTTTAGGTTTTACTCTTTGTTCTACTGTAAATTGATGGTCTTTTGCCCATTCGAAACTAGATTGTTCTAAAGTTTCGTCTCTAGTTTCTTTGTAAAATATTGTTTCACCGTCGGCATCATTTAGATAATAAAGGGCGGTCATGTGAAAATTATCCCAATCTACATGAGGCGCATGTACAACTGGATATGGAGTTCTGGTAGTCATACCGGCTCTTATCCTAATTAACTTGCTTATGGTTAGGTTTTCCATATGCAGGGCCTTAATTAATATTGATTGGGCGTGTGTCATTAGAGGACTACGTATCTCATCAAAATTGTACATTGTGTTAGCCCATGATGGATCGTAGGGTGTTTTTTCTGTATTGTACTGGTTGTATGCTGTACTCTTTAGGTAAGTCCACGGCTGATCTAGCATCAATGATTCTAAGTAGGCTACGTTGGCTAGTGATGTTACGTTATCTATAATTTTTATCATGATTAGCTATATGTAAGATTTAGGTCTATAAATATTTAATGTTTAAAACAAAACCAATTGAAATTATTTTCAAAACCTTTGATCCTTACCTTCTTAGCAATCTTTCGCCCATTTCTCATTCAAAAAAGTTTCCTGAATGGTTTAAGAAAACTCCTCCATTTAACGGCGACGGAAGTGTATCTGACAATTTTGAACCATTAAAAGCTCCAACCATTAGACGATGTCCTGCTATAAATGATTATTTTACTACTGGAGTAACTATACCAGGCTGGTCTGATTTAGAATTTTTTATTGACGGTCCAAACAGCGCCATAGAATGGCGTTATTCTAATAACTATCCTAACACTCAATTAGTTCAACCTCATGATAGCGGACAGTTTCCGCATCTAGCTGACAAGTATATTCATGCTAAAATTATCAGTCCTTGGATAGCTGAATGCAACAGCGACATAAAATGGTTTTTAACTAAACCTAGTTATTTTTCTGAGTTTGATGATCAAGATGTAATTTTTTGTGACGGAGTTATACAGTTTTATAACAATTTTGTAACCAATGTCAATCTATTTTTCCCTAAGAAGTCTAGTTCTTATACTGTTAAGTTTAGTGCAGGATTACCCTTTCAGAAGTATATTCCGCTGACTGAAAAGCCGATAAATATAGCCGCGGAGTATTGTACATTAGAATATTACGAATTGGCAGCTTTAAAAGGACGAAGAATTTCCTATAGCCTTGGTAAACTGTACAATATCTTCAAAAAAAATAATCGCAAGGAGAAAGCAAAATGAGCACAAAAAGAATTATAGACGGTGTTGAATATACAATACCACCAGGCACTGAACATGTTTGGACTCCGGAAGGAGCATCTGTAGTTTCGCCGCCAGCCCCTAATCTAAAAGCAATTGATCTTTTAGACGGTTTAAAGGTTCAGGCTATTGTTAGAAATCAAAATGAAACAAAAATCAAAGATCTAGTTGCTAAAGTTGTGGCAATTTATCAATCATTCTTAGATAAAAAAATTAACACACAACAGCTAGCCGATCAAATGGGCGCATTTAGAAATAATGATCTAACTAATTTATCGCCAGCAGAGGTTGATGACGTTACAATTCAAAATTTTGAAAATGCAATTGTATTCGCTCTAGCGGAAAGCACAAGATGATAAAACCAGTTAACAAAATTCTTATTGTAGGAGGTGGAAGTGCAGGTTGGATGAGTGCAGCAGCACTCGTAAAAGCATTTCCTAATAAAGAAATCGTTGTTATCGAAAGTCCAAATGTTCCAATTGTTGGCGTGGGCGAAAGCACACTTGGAGGCATTAATGACTACTGTAACTTTTTAGGTATTGACGAACAAGATTTTATGACTTACACAGATGCAAGTTATAAAATGAGCATCAAATTTACTGATTTTTATGAAAAAGATGCGGGAGGATTTCATTATCCGTTTGGTCGGCCGTTAGTTGAGGGCTGTGTTAACGGAATGAATGATTGGCTACTTAAAAAAGCTCTATATCCCGAAACTCCTATACAAGATTTTGTTGATTGTTTTTTTCCTGCTTCACCCCTATGGGAGCAGAATAAATTTTCATTAAACAAATACGGCTTGCTTGATAATTATAATCCAGACTCAGACGTAGCATACCACTTTGATGCAACTAAATTTGGTGCATGGTTAAGGGAACGGTACTGTAAGCCTCGCGGAGTTACACATATTCCTGCAACCGTCGTTGACATAAAAGTCAACGATAATGGTATTGAAAAATTGGTTTTAGATTCAGGCGATTCTATATCAGCCGACCTTTATGTTGACTGCACAGGATTTAAATCTATTTTACTTGCAGGTGCATTGAACGAACCTTTTATCAGTTATGCTGATATGTTGCCCAACAACAGAGCATGGGCTACGAGATTACCTTATAAAGATAAAGATAAAGAATTAGAACCATTTACCAACAGCACCGCTATTGGTAACGGTTGGGTATGGAACATTCCTAGTTGGGAAAGATTAGGAACTGGTTATGTATACAGTGATAAATTTATTTCTCCTGAAGCAGCCCAAGAAGAATTCAAGCAGCATTTGATGAGTGATAAAATGATAGTTCCTCGCACTAGAGAGGAAGTGGATGCATTAGAATTCAAAGATATTCAGATGCGTGTTGGTATACATAATCGAACCTTTGTCAAGAATGTTGTAGCTATTGGTTTAGCCGCAGGTTTTATTGAGCCTTTAGAGTCAAACGGTCTTTATACCGTACATGAATTCTTATTCAAACTAATTAAAACATTAGAGCGCCCAGCAGTAACACAGTGGGACAAGGATGTATACAATGCTGCTACCTTTGGCATGTGGAGAAATTTTGCACAGTTTGTTGCCTTGCACTATGCCCTAAGTATTAGAAACGATACAGAATATTGGAAGGCCAATGCATCGAGAACCTATTCTCCAGGAATGCCTCATTTAGAACCAGAAACAGCGGTAGGATTTTATAAACTACAAGGTGCAAAAATGTTTGAATATAGTCACGATTCAAATATAGCTGGTATTAATTGGATCAGTGTTGGTATGAATTACTTTGTTTTAGATAGAACAACAGTGACACTCCGAGAAACTTTATACAAAGATGATTACAAAAGATCCTTTGATCATATTTTTCAAATGTTCGAAGCCCGTAAAGCACGTTGGCGAGAAATTGCAAAAGACTGTCCAAGTCTATATCAATATTTAAAAACACACATTCATAAAGGTGAAGAATAAGATGTTAGTTAACAATATTTTTACAGGTAGATTGAATCCTAGTGCAACAGTAGGCGGATGCATTGATATTTTTGAAAATGCATGGCCGGATCCTGAAATTACTATTGCTAGAATAGAACAAAGTTGCTCTGATATAAATTCTGGAGTTGGTTGGAGTCGTGCCGGGACCGTTGGTCAGGGACATAGACAAAATGCTAGAACTAACCTTGGGTTAGGTATTACAGTTTCCGGGGAGGGAGTAGATAATCAAGCGATGAAAGACATTCATAATCAGATGTATTTCTTATTGTTAGCTACAACTATTCCATATACAGAACGCTATGACATACACGAATTACTGTATCATGAACCTTACCAAGCACTAAAATATAGACCCAATGAAGAATATAAGGGCCATTATGACGGAGGAACGGCATCTGGCAGAGCTATAAGTGCAGTAGTTTATTTAAATGACGACTACGAAGGCGGTCATATTGAGTTTCCAAATTTTAAAATCAAACTTAAACCTGAAAAAGGAATGTTGATTCTTTTTCCGTCAAATTTTGCCTACAAGCACATTGCCCATCCTGTTACATCTGGTACAAAGTACAGTCTAGTAACATGGGTGCATGACCGACCAATTCAAAATATGTAACTAACAGTGACTATGGATAACGCTACATTCTTTAAAGAAAACAAATATGTGCAGGTTAATAATGCATTAACCCCAGAACTTATAAAAATTGCTTCAATGTATGCACTATTAGACGAAAGAAATGATTTATCTTTAGAAGAAGGCGCCACACCGCAGATTCACAATTCTCACAGCCAGTATTCAGATACATTAATGGAGTCGTTCCTATTGTATCTGCATCCTTTGCTAGAAACAAATACTGGTTTAAGTTTACATCCTGCGTATTCTTATTATAGAGTGTACAGACCAGGAGCTAATTTAGTAAAGCATGTGGATCGACCTAGTTGTGAAATATCAACCACAGTTACTTTAGAATACGATTATCGTGGTGCAGACTACAAGTGGCCTATTATTGTAGGTGATACTCCATGCACAATGAATTCGGGCGACTTGGTAATCTACAGAGGATGCGAAGTAGAACATTGGCGAGAAATTTTTACTGCTCCTGAAGGCTCATATCATATACAATTTTTCTGTCATTATGTAGATGCTAACGGACCATACGCTGAATATAAATTTGATAAACGACCTTTTATTGGGTTTGATAAAGAAGGCCGCTTAAACAAAATCGTATCAAAATTTTATTTTCCTAACAAACGATATTTGACCTTTACAGGTTAACATGATTGAAATTTTTGATGAACTATTAAACGACAAAGAAAAAGATCACATAGAAAGTTTTTTACGTGATCCTAAATTTCCTTGGTTTTTATCTGTAGGTCACAATCATTATACAACTAGCAAGCGCGATATAGAAACCAATTCTAACAGTAGTTCAAGCGAATGTGTTTTACTAACACATGTTTTTTATTTAGAATCATCTCGTAATTCAGAAAATTATCTTATATCTGATTTTGTGTTAAGTCGTTTTTTAGAACGTTCAAAGTACCCTTTTAAATCTTTAACAAGATCAAAAGCTAATCTCACGCTAAAGTTACCGGGCAATGTAGGTGATTATACAACTCCTCATGTAGACTCCCCTACTGACCATATGGTATTAATTTATTATGTTAACGACAGCGATGGCGATACTATGATATTTCAAGACCATAAAAAGGAATTAGTTTTAAAAAAAATAAATCATAAAAAAGGTAGATTTGTCTTGTTTAATGGTAGCCTATTTCATGCTGCGGGAATTAACAAAGTATCAGACGTCAGAATCAATATTAATTTTAATATACTATGATAGAAAAAAGAATAGAAGATTTTATTGGCATATACGATAATGCTGTATCAAACACAGACTGTGCTGCAATGATAAAATATTTTGAGGATCTTAGACAGTATAATCTTGTAATTAATCACGATCAGTATACAACAAAAGCAACATCACGTAAAGATGAAACTGCGTTTATGTTGCATCCAGATGTAATCACATTACCTAAAGGATCGCCAATACTACTACCTTTTATAAATTCATTTTGGGAATGTTACGAAGATTACTGTAAGGAATTTCCTATTCTTAAATCTGCTGCTAGGCATGGATTTTACATGCTTAGGATTCAACGCACTGACCCGGGTGGGGGATTTCATAATTGGCATTTTGAAAACACCAGCTGCGAAACAGCCAATAGAATTGTTACATTTATGATGTATTTGAATGATATAGAACACGGTGGCGAGACAGAATTTTTATACCTTCATAAAAGAATTCAACCTAAAACAGGCACATTACTTTTTTGGCCTTCTACATATTCTCATACTCATAGAGGTAATCCTCCATTATTAGGAACCAAATACATAATCACTGGTTGGTTAACATATTTTGAATAACTTATGATGAACAAAAAATTAGGAATATTTGGAGATAGTTCTGCTGTACCAAATAAAAAATTCAATCATAGTTGGGTAGAATTACTGTCTGCAGATATTGAATTTGACAACTATAGTGCAGAAGGTGCAAGTATAGTTTATGTTTACGATCAATTACTTCGACACAGTAAAAAATATCAGAAGTTAATAATATTTGCTCCGCCAATTGGTAGATTATGGATGCCCAATTTTAAATTACAAAATCATTTTGTAAATCATCTTTCTGCCAAAATGTTAATAGAATCAGCTTCTCTGTGGGACAAGAAAATTCTAAATAGTGTTCAAGATTATTTTATAGATATATGGCATTATCGTAGAGAAACACTTATCCAACGTGGAATAGTTGATTCAATAAGACAAATGTTTCCAAAGGCACTACTGATTCCTGTAACCCCTGACAGTATCTATGATAATCAAAATTGTATGCACTACATTAGTTTATTGGATTATGAAAAATATAATATAAATGAATATGTGTATGATAGTGGTAGAACATGTCATATGAATAAGGAAAACAACAAAATTTTTTATGAAAAAATAAAATTATGGAACCTTAGCGGAACTTTTGATATCGATGTAAAAGATTTTAAATACCCTGTAGAAACAAAACAGGAACTATTCTATGATGAAATCAATTGACAAAAATTTTAAATTTGTAATTGTTGGCGGCGGAAGTGCAGGTTGGATTTCTGCACTATTTGTTCGAGCAAACTATCCAGATAGTCAAATAACAGTTATACAAAGCAGCGAAATAGGAATATTGGGTGCAGGGGAAGGCACAACTCCCCATATCATAGATTTTTTAGACGAAATTGATGTTCCTGTTAGCAGAGTGATTAAAGAAGCCAAGGCTGTACTCAAAAACGGTATAAAATTTTCAAACTGGAACGGCGATAGATCTTACTACTATCATCCTTTTATGGATAATTTTGGCCTAGATCATACTATATTAAGTGAAGTTCATCATACCAAATATCCGTTGATGGATCTTGAGGTTATTGCCAGCGGCGGATCCATTAACGGTATTGATTTTAATTCACATGCCTGTGATAGAAATTGTGTACGCTTTGTACCAAACTCAGATGCTTCTACAAAAACTCTAGATCCTATTTTACATTTTACTAGACTAGGCAGAACAGCATTACATTTTGATGCTAACCTGCTGGCTAATTGTTTTGAAAACATAGGAAGAGAAAGAAGTATCACTGTAGTAGATGGCGTTGTTACTGACTTTACTGTAGACGATAGCGGAAACATTACATCAGTTAACATTGGATCTAGCAAAATAGAATGTGACTTTGTATTTGATTGTTCAGGATTTAAAAGATTAATCATAGGCAATCTCTATAAAACACCTTGGAAAAGTTACAAAGAATATTTGCCTGCTAAAAGAGCAATGCCTTTCTTTATTCCAAACAACTCAGAAATCATTCCACCTTACACAGAATCAACTGCAATGAAGTGGGGGTGGGTATGGAAAATACCGGTGCAGGGACGCTACGGATGCGGTTATGTCTACGACAGTGATAGAATATCTGACGAAGAGGCTAAAAAAGAATTGGATCAAGAAATTGGCATTGAAGTTGAAGTTCCAAGACTGCTTAATTTTGAACCAGGACGATATGAAAAAATATACGAAAAAAATTGTCTGGCCGTAGGATTAAGCTCGGGATTTATTGAACCATTAGAAGCTACATCAATTTGGACTTCGTTAATGATGTTGAATGCTTGGATTGAAAATCCTTCTGCTATTACACACGACGATCAAATGGCCAGAGACAAAGTCAACCAGCGACATACTGATATGAATGATAATACTCTGGGCTTTGTTTACTTTCATTATATAACAAAAAGAGATGATACAGATTTTTGGCGAAACTTTACAGTAGATAATAAGATTCCGGAATCGTTGCACAAATTAATAGAAGAATCTAAGTATACTATACCAAGTTATGACATGTTTTCAAACATTGGTTTAGATTGGGCAGCAAAAAGTTTCTTAGCCTGCGGTAATGGGCAACAGTTTTTCAATCCAGATCATGCTAAAAAATTATTTGAATCATTTTATCATGGTAAAAGAAAAGAAGATTACGATCTATTAAAACATCAATATTTTAAAAACGTGAACTTAAACTTGCCGTTGTTGGCTGATCATTATTCATTTATACAATATATGAAGGACAATTCATGATTGTTAAATTAGATAAATGTCTCCCTAAAAAATATGAAGATGATTTAGAAAAGATAGTTACAGAAATTCCCTATTACTATGCTCCAAATACTTCTTACGCAGACACGGATCCGTTTTTAGAACATTATTTAAAATTATCTAAAAATTCTAATATAATAGAAAACGGCCAATTTACTCATAGTGTTTTAGATGAAGGACACATTGTTTCTAATCTTCACGGATTTATATATCCAGTGCTTTATATTTTTGCTGAAAATGCAGGGATTACAATTAATAAGATTACTAGAATTAAAATTAATTTACTATTAAGAGATAAGACGTTCAAAGAATTTAACTATAATTTTCCGCATTCAGATCGTGGGAGCGGAGAGAAAGCGTTTGTATATTACATAAATGATGCAGACGGCGATACTTTTTTGTTTAATGAGTATGACGATTTTAATACTATTCCTGACACTTTTACTATTGCTGATAAAGTATCTCCTAAAAAAGGCACAGGAGTATTTTTTGACTGCTTTAGGTATCATGCAAGTAGTAATCCAAGTGTATCGCAACACAGATATGTAATTAATTTTAATTTTGTATGATTTACGAAAAAATATTAACTGAAAACAACTATAATAAATTATATCAAGTAATTACTGGAGTTGATTTTCCTTGGTATTACCAGCCCGATATTGCTTTTTTGAATTTTAACGGTCATACCAAAGATGCTAAGGCCTTTCCAAGTTTTGGCTTTACTCACACAGTATGGGACACTGAAAGGGGCAAAGTATCTGAACTTATTTCTTTAATGGGTCCAATTGTTGAAAACTTTCAGCATCAAGCAAATATAAAAATTAATAACTTTTTAAGAATAAAAATAAATCTTCAAGTGCCTGTTATAGGCAATAAACCAGAAATGTATAACGGAGCTCACATCGACGGATTCAAAGAGCATCAAACACTTATATATTATCTTAATGACAGCGACGGAGATACCGTAATATTTGATAAAATGTACAGTAAGGGTGACGATTATCAAAAAAATTCATCAATGTCTTTACCAATTAAACAAAGAATAAAACCTGTGGCAAATACCTTATTACATATTGACGGATTTCAATATCATTCGGGTAGTAATCCTATAAACACTAATACAAGGATTACGATAAACTTTAATTTTAATTAAAAATATGATAGCAAATAAATGGTTTGGAACACCTGTATGGGAAACTGTATTAGATAACATAGATAATGAGGCTATAATTGAGTATGCCTATAATTTAAAGGCAAATAAGCCAGGTACAACAAAGTCAAATCGAGGAGGTTGGCAATGTTACGATATTGAGAACCCAAATCAGGCTTATTTGAATCTAATTAATGTATGTAATAATTTAGTTATGGATGTTCATTTGTCTATGGGGTTAAAGGAAAACTTTCCATCTTACATAGAAGGGTCGTGGATTAATATAAATCCTCCACAGAGTTTTAATTTAAAACACCTACATCCAAGAAGCTTGTTTAGTGGTGTCTATTATGCCTGTGTACCTGAAGGAGATTGTGGCGATATAATTTTCCATAGAGATAATCTGCCATTAAGTTATATTCCTGATTATATTGTTGAAGAATGGAATGATTTAACCAGCGGTACAGCAACTTACAAAATTCAAACAGGTATGTTATTAATTTTTCCAAGTTGGTTTGAACATTCTGTAAGTCCTAATTTTACCAACCAGGATCGCATTTCAATTGCTTTCAATACTAATTACAATTTTTGATGCGACCCCTTGAAAAAACAATTTGGTTTTCTAACTGCATATGGGAAACTAGTTTACCTAAAGCAAATAATCAATCGTTAATTGAATTCGTAAAAAAATTAAAAGCGACCAATGATGGCCATCAAAAAAATTTGTATCAAGGCGGATGGCAATGTTTTGATTTTGACAAAGACGAATCTTACACTGAGTTGACAAATTTGATTAATTTAGAATTACAAAAAGTACATAAATCTATGGGATTTAGATCAACTTGTGTAACATCTATACAAAGTTCTTGGATAAATGTAAACGACAAATACAGTTACAATCTTAAACATACTCATCCAAGAAGCTTGTTTAGTGGAGTTTATTATGTTCAAGTTCCGGAAGGTATATGTGGCGATATAATTTTTCATAGAGAAAACTATATGTTAAATTATATACCACCATATATTGTGGAAAATTGGAATGCAGTCAATAGTGCAACTATTTCTTACAAGCCAAAGACAGGTATGTTGCTGATATTTCCTAGTTGGTTAGAACATTCAGTAACTACAAATTTAACAAATCAAGATAGAATTTCAATTAGTTTTAACACGCAATTTTTTTAAAAAATTTTGTCGCACAAAATTTCTATATTGATAGAAATTCTAAAACGTTCGCTATGACAAAATCTATTTTTGTGATATAACGATCCTGGAAATATGATTAATTGATTTTGTTTTGGTATAATAGAATGTATTATTTTTTTTTCAAAATCGTAAAAATCTAATTCACCTCCATAATTTTCTAGCATATTAAAATAGTAAACTCCGTTGATAGTGGCTGTTTTTTCATGATTATGTATGTTGGCTAGATAGTAATTTTCGTTTGATAAATTAGCCCAACTTGATCTATTATTGTTTTCTAATAATTGTAATTCTCCAAATATTTGGTTAGAGCACTCTAAAAAAATATCATAGAGCTGATGAGTAAATTGCTTGACGATTAAATTATCAATGTAGTCTAAACATACATTACGGCCGCCGTAATATCCAAATAGGCTTTTGTAAAATTCTTGAGTAATTAATGTATATATTTCTTGATGCGTATCATTAGGTATAGCATCAAGTTCAAAAATATAGATATTATAAGGATTGGTTTTTATTAGAGGCATTTTTCAGTAATTTGTGAATTAAATGCTAAAGAAATCCTTTCGCCACCACTATTAAGACGTACATAGTGTTGTAAGTATGAAGGAAAAATAACTAATAGCCCTGTTCTAGGACAAATTTTAAAATTATGTGAATTAAAACAATTATAGCTTTTAACGAATGTTGGATGAATAGTATGCACTAAACTATCGTTAGGGTTTATAAAAATTAAATCTCCGCAGTAATCATGTGTTGCGAGATAATATACCGCCGAAAACACTCTTCCTGGATGACAATGGGGCGAATCTATATTTAAATTGTTTCCAATGTTAAACCATGCTTCGCTTACTATTTGGCTATGTGTTTTGGCTAATCCAATCTTAAGATGAATATCGTTGAAATGCCTTTGTACTTGATCTGTTATTTCTTTAATGGGGGGAACACTTAAATCTAAAAAATTAGATTGATTTACCTTGTCCTTTCTACTGTTTTGATCGTTGCTAACCGTTGACAGGGCGTAATCAATTAGTTCGGTTGTTGGTTGAATATATGTTGAAGCTAGAAAACTTGAAAAAATATTTTCAATAAGCATCTATTATTTAAAAACTTTGAATAGCACCAGACCTGTAAAGTGAACTACCGTTATTGATATCACCGTAGTTTTTGTCATTGAATTTATCCATAAAACGTAGATGTGCATCTTTGTTATGTGGGATTTTCAGTTGTTCCAATCTTTCTAATACTTGAGGCTGTACGAATCTACCATAGAATGCTTCAAGATCTTCGCCCCAATTGTGCCTTATAATATAATATTCTGCGTAGGGACACCAAGCTGCATAAAGAGCTACACCACCACCTCGTTCTATAAGCACTTCCCAAATTTCTACGTCTTCAAAGTTCATCACACGATCGTAGCTCCAATCTGGACTTGGTGGTAGGACAATTTTGTCCGAGTCCATATTATTATCGTGCCAGACTTCGTCTCCAAAGTCTTTGAGAATATTTTGTGTTGTTTTAAATTGAGGCATTATTGATCGCGATATCTAATAACTACTAATCCAGGGCCGCCCGAGCCGCTTTGCGTATTACCCCAGAAACCGCCGCCGCCGCCGCCGCCGGTGTTTGTGCCGCCATTTTGTCCAGCTGCACTACCAGTGCCGCCCTCACCGCCACCAAAAGAATTAAGGCCACCTCCATGAGCACCCTGGAGTCCGTAATGTCCATAGCCACCCGGGCCGTGCGTTCCTGCGCCACCACCGCCGGCATATCTTGTTAATGTACCTGTAATTTGGCTGGCTAGTCCTGCGCCACCTGTTCCCATTTCGTTGCCGCTTGAAGTTGGTTTACCTGATGATCCTGCTCCGCCGCCACCACCACCGCAGTGAATAGTGTTACTGCCTGCTGCCCAACCAAAGCCACCGCCGTGAGCTCCAAATCCTCCAGGGTGTCCTTGACCTATAATTCCGCTGCCATAACCGTTACCTTCCATACTAATATGGTCGTTGTTATTTCCAGTTGGTGTTCCCTGTAGAGTAGCATTGGGCATGCCTGCTAACCACGGATGATCAGCACCTTGATTTCCGTGGCCGCCTGGTGCCTGTGGCCACCAGCCACCTTCACCGCCTGCAGATCCGCTGTGACCGCCTGGTCCGCCGCCACCTGAGCCACCATTACATAATCTAACCACAGAGTGTTGAGAAGTATAAGAAGCACCGCGACCACCACCAATGGCATTATACATTTGCGGTATACCTGGACCAACTACACTACTAGGATTACCAGGATTTTGATTATTAGCATTATGTTGTGTTTCTCTATCTCCGCCAGTGCCTACAGTGACAGTATAATTTCCAGCAGGTAAACTAGTTCCAGATTCATAAATAAATCCACCAGCGCCACCACCACCACCAATTTGGGCACCACCACCACCGGCCCCTACTGCAAGAATTTCTACAGTTCCTGGATAGGTCATAGTAAAGGTAGTTGCGCCAGATGTAAAAGTATGAATACGATAACCACCACTTGCAGTCACTGAGCCTCCCGTAGCATATGCGCTGTGCTCAAGTAGTACCCAAGCTGAACCATTATAGACTTCGTTTCTACTATAATCAGTATTAAATCTTATTTGACCAGCTACAGGCGAACCAGGTCTTTGAGCGGTTGTGCCCTGTGGTAATCTAATAAATCCTGTGTCGTTTACTGTTAAATTTTTAAGTGTTGCCATTTTTATACCCTGTATCTAACTACGACTACGCCAGTTCCGCCGGCACCTGCTGGATTTTCTCCGCCTGGGTGTGCGCCACCACCACCACCACCACCACGATTAGCTCCTCCTGCCGTAGCCACCGCGCCGCCGTGTGTTCCGCTATTACCGGTGCCATCGCCGGCACCACCTGGATCAGGACTGTGTCCGTAATAAGGATTTACGTGTGTGCCGCCTGCTCCGCCTGCTGCATAAATTACTGCACTACCGCTTACTGCATTTGTAAGTCCTTGGCCTCCGTGACAACGTACCCAATTAGAATATCTACTAATACCTCTTGATCCCGCGCCGCCACCTGATCCTCCAGCGTGTGTAGCACCTGAACCTTGACAACCAGGATTTGGATATCCCGGACCGGTACCATGGTGGCCGTATCCGCCTGGATGCCCTTGGCCTATTACACCGGTGCCACCAGGATGTTCTCCTGGATATGATGTGTATGTTGTGCCCGAAGAACCGTTGCCGCCTGGGCCACCACCGCCTGATCCTCCGCTCATTGCAGGAATTGGCGACCCGCTACCATAAAAACCGCCTTTGCCGCCACCTGTAGCTGTAATTGATACTGTTGGTCCTACAAACGAACTTGGACCGCCAGCTTGTCCTTCATCTGAATAATGGTGGAAGCCACCGCTGCCGCCATTACCACGTGTAACTGTATAATTAGTTCCGCCTGCAACTGGAACTGATGCTGTGAATACATAACCGCCCGCGCCACCACCACCTCCAATAGGTGCACCACCGCCACCTCCAGCAACAACTAAAACTTCAGCTCTACCTGTATAGGGAGCATTAAATGTTCCAGAAGTTGTAAATGTGTGTATACGATATCCACCTGCGGTAGTAATTGTACCGCCTGTGGCAATGGTTGTGCCCGAACTTGCACTAATTGATTCGTCAACTGTACGCCATGCACCATTGACATATTGTTCAACTTCATTAGTTTCACTGTTGTATCTTAGATCGCCATTAGCTGATGTTCTTTGTGCGGTAGTACCAGAGGCTACTTGTACAAAACCAGTGTCGTTGACTGTAACATTTTTTAAAGTTGCCATTATTAACCTCTATACCTAACTATAACTACACCTGGTCCGCCTGGTCCGCCACCCTGTGGTTCTGGACTATATGGTCCGCCACCACCACCACCACCAAGATTTGTACCACCTGCTTGACCATTTTGTCCTGGTAATGTGTTACCTAAACTTCCTCTACCTGCAAGTGTCGACACTCCGTGGCTGGGACTATGATATCCACCACCACCTCCACCTGCTCGCCATGTGACGCTGCCGCCAATATTAGATGCCATTCCTTCTCCACCACGACCTTGTTGATTACGATTTGAACGTCCGTAACCCATAGTTCCGGCTCCGCCACCGCCACCACCACCGTAGTGTGTACCAGTTGGTGTGCCGTTGTAATGTGCTCCAACACCCCCTGGATGTCCTTGACCTGCCGTGCCAGTACCACCAGCATGAATAGTTTCCGGTCCGCCATTCCATCCTGGTCCACCACCACCTGATCCGCCTCCAGCAGATGGTTGACCGCCTGGAGGATAATGAGCTCCTCTACCACCACCAGTTGATACTATAGCCACCGGAGTACTACCACCAAATGTAGATGGGTTACCGGACTGTGCATCATTGGCACTATGGCTTGAACATCCATTACCACCGGTACCTATTACGGCTGGATAAGCAGTACCTGCAACAACTGGCACGCCAGAAACAAAAATATAACCGCCGGCGCCGCCGCCTCCGCTAATACTGTGACCACCACCGCCACCAGCAACTACTAGTACATCAACTACACCTGTTTTTGTAGGAGTAAATGTATTTGTTCCGCTGGTAAAGGTATGAATTCTAAATCCGCCGGTTGTGGTAATAGCTCCACCTGTGCTAGTAGAACCAACTGTTTGTTCTTGTACAGTTTGCCACTCGGTACCATTATAAACTTCGTTAGCTGCTAAGGTAGTATTATACCTTATCATTCCAGCTAACGGGCTTCCTGGTCTTTCAGCAGTTGTTCCCGAAGGTAATCTTAAAAATCCAGTGTCATTGATTGTAAGATTTTTTAGTGTTGCCATTAAATATCAACCTTTAAGTGTGTCAATTTCAACCTTTAATGTCTTAATAGCTTCAACTAAATAGGCAGTTAGTTTAGTGTACTTAATTCCGTATGGTTTTCCGTCCTGATCTAAACTTACAACATCTGGAATAATTCTATAGACATCTTCTGCAATCAAACCTGCCTCATGTGCGTCCATGTCTTTACGATCATATTGCACACCCATTAACATCATAATTTTGTCGAGTGCATCAGTAATTGGATTTACGTTTTCTTTAAATGCAATACTAGAAGTTTCTACCATTGTAGCAGCAGTAATTTGTCCACTTATACCAACACCGCCTGTAACAACTAAAGTACCTGTTGCAGTTGTTGAAGATGCTACACCGTCAGTCATTAGCACTGACGCTGTGGCTTTAGAACCACTAGAAGTTCCGCGGATTGTCAATGTACCGCCACCGGAAGCACTTCCGTCCAGCGCACCCTGAAAAATTGTAGCTGTCAATGTACCTGTTGAAGGTACAAAAGATAAATTTGATCTTGCATTAGGTCCAAAAGTTGTTGGTACAGAGCCAGCATTAGTTCCAAAGAATGGATAGTGTACTGTTGCACTAGCACCAGGATCTGATACTGCAATACCTCCTGCTGCTGAACTCCAACTTAAATTACCCGAAGTGTCAGATGACAGGAAGAAACCGTTTGTCCCTGATACTGCTGAAGGCCAAGTTATTGTGTAATTGGCTGTCATATTAGCAGCAGCCTGGATGGCAATATAGTTTGTACCGTTACCGCTGGCTTCAAGAAGTCTTAAAGACTGTTGATTCCTAATTGCAATATGAGAATCGCTTTCTACAATGCCGGATCCATTAGGATCAAGCACCATAGATTCATTAGTACTTAAAGTTGACAACGTGTTAGACACAATGTTGAAACTGCCCATAATAGGCTGATCCATCATTGGACTTGTTGTAATTTTTCTAGCCATTATTTGCTCCTATCAAGCCGTAGATGTTTCAATACCGTAACAAACTGCCGAAACACTTGCTGCACTTGATCTTACAACTATCAATTTGCCTGCGTCCATTACAATACCTGTTCGTTCTAACACACTTTTAGGATTAACTGTCACGTCAAACTCTAAATATTCTGTATTAGCAGGTGTACCAGACGAAGCTAATGCTAGTCTAAATGTTGCTGAGGTAGAGCCTCTGTTGCACATGCTCACTGTAACTACAGCGAATGTACTAGCAGGGCATGTATACAATGTTGTATCCGTTGCTGCTGATAGATCCGCTACGCCTAATCTTCCTGTTGCCATAATTTATGTCTCCAATGTATTTATGTTATAGTAAAAAGTAATTCCAGGCCAACGGATATCCCTTGACTCCTGCTTGGAAATTAAAGTTCGCTTTCATCTGAATAGTACCACCAGTAGTTGTAGAAATCTGCGAACCTGATATGTCCACAAAACCTGCCACAATACTGTTAACGTTCAAGCTAGCACCACCGCCACCGATCTGTGCAGCAATGTAAGCCTTAATCGCTTTCTGTGTTGGTACCACATTATCCGAATTTGCAGTTAAGAACGGATCAGTTGAGAATTCAGTAATTGTTGCTGAATTTCCACCAAGTGTAATGTTACCTAGTGAAAGTTCGGCCAAACCAGCAATATTAAATGCATCAGCATTCAATGTTGCAATACCTGTACTTTGTTCAATAGCAAACAAAGCACCAACTCTAAAGTTTCCGTCCTGATCAGTTGAAGTATAGAAACAACGTCCACCGTTGTTGTCTACAGTTTCATTTGCAGGGATTGGAACTTGTGTTGGTGTTCCTGGATAATTAGTTTCTACAAAATTACCTGTTCCAATATCTAAGAAGTCGTGACCTGTTAGACGTACCTGACTGTAACGAATTCTTGTGGTTATGCTAGTACCGTCTGCAGGACTGTTAAATACGCTCATATTTGGGCTTAATTGCAAGAATGCACTTCTAGCACCATCAAATGTGCCGGTTTCAGACACTACCTGTACAAGTTTGTAAACTGTGTCAGGTTGTGTGGCAAACACAACGTTTGCTCCTGCGCTTAGTGTACCTGTTAGACGTTTAACGCCAACAAACTTGCCATTTTGGAACTCGTCGGCATAACCATTTCCAGTATCCTGTGTTGCTCCTGCTGAATCATAACCAGCGCCCCTGTCAATGAAGCTTGGTTGGGCGCATACACCGTTGCCAATTCTTACTGAAGTAGGAGCTTCATACAAATTGCTTGGATCTGTAATAGTAATAGTTGGTGCTACAGAATAAGTTGATCCTGGATCAGTAATTCTGATTGCAAATATCTTGTTATCAGATACATATGCTCTTCCTTTGGCTGTAGCTCCAATAACCGCACTACTTGCTGCGGTAGTGCTTGCACTTGGAATAATCATCCACATACCAGACTGCGCAGGACTACCGTTAATAGCTGCTAGAGCACCTGTGCCACTAGCTCTTGTTATGGCTCTAGTTGTCCATACAAGACCGTCTGTTGAAGTGCTCATGTTGTTACTACTTGATTGTGTCACAACAAACACACCTTGTCCATAGTGTACAGAAGTAGATGTTCCTGAACCAATATATCCTGATGCGCCTGCATTATCCCAAGTTACACCTTGATCAACAGAGTATGCTGGATTTACAGAACCTGCTGAGCTTATGACAACAAATTTGTTAGCACCATAGGCTATACTTACCCATGCTGAACTTGCAGGTAATGCACCACCAGTGGTCCATGTAATACCATCTGTAGAATACTTGGTAGTGGTACCTCCTGTGACAATAGCAATCCAAACACCCTGTCCGTAGGCTACTGCTGACCATGTACCGGCTCCTAAACTTCCGCCAGCGTTCCAAGATACACCACCATTATCTGAATATGCAGTAGCTCCTGTTGAACCTATGGCGATCCAACGGCTTGTGCCTGTACTAGTGCGTCCGTAGGCTACACCAACTGCTGTACCGCTTATACCACCTGGTAATGCTCCTCCTGAAACCCAAGTTGTGCCACCGTTAGCAGAATATGAGTTTACGTTTGTACTTGAAGACACACAAACTATATGGTTTGCCACCGGAGTTGCTGTGCCGCTGCCCGAACCTACTCCAGATGCTACGAAATACTTACCAACTAAGTTTGCTTCTGCACCGATACTGGTGAATAATGTGTTACCTAAAGAAGTAATACGGTATGCTCTACCTGCAACAAACGAACCAGCAGACTCAACAACGGTCAATTCTCCTGCTGCTAAACTTGTCCAGTTAGAAGTACTTGGTAAAGCTGTAGCATAGGTGCTCCAAGTAGAACCATCATTGGTGTTGACATCTCTTGAACCACTAGCAACTGCTACCCAGTTACCTCCAAAACCTAAACCAGTAAATTCAAAAGCATTTATAGCACCGGTTGTAGAGTTTACTGAGGTTATTGTAACTGTTATATTGTTTGCAGGGCTTGCGCCGCCTAAATTACTACCTAAAATAGTTATAGTGTCTAATCTTTCATACCCTGTACCAGCAGTTACAGTATCAACACTGATATATTTTGTGCCTTTTTTAGCTATTTTAAATGTAGCACCAGTACCAGAACCGCTAGTTGTTGTTGATCCGCTGTTATAAACTCCAAATATTGGTGCAAAAGATGCATCTGTATAAACTTGAGCCGATGCTAGTGTACTATTTGCAGAACTATATGTTGGTGCTGTAAATGTAACTCTTGGTTCAACAATATATGTTGTGGCAGCATCGGGTGCTACAATAGCTGTGCCTGGTACTACGTGGTCCCAACCAGCACCGCCTGTGCTTTCTTTTGTCACTGTGGCAATTTTTGTGCCTGCGTTGTATGTGGCAATAATACCAAATTGTCCAGCTCCGGTGCCGCCAGTAAGAATAACTTTCATTCCTACATAAGCTGCTGAAATTTCATCGTCCACAGCAGCTAATGTAATTTGTGTGGTTGTACCTGCCTGTGCTGTACTGGCGTTTGATACATAGCCAAATCCGCCTAGGTTTCCGTCAACTTCCGGTGCTGTAACGCTGTCGTCGACTGTGTCTAATAAACGAACTTGGAATACAGCACCATCTCTAAAGTCGTCTTGTTCAACTTCAGCACCGGCGCCGCCGCCGGATACGGACCATACAAGTTCAGTATAATCATTACCTGCGTTATCGTATTCAAACTGCCATATAACATCAACATTATCTGTTAGTGTTGATCCAACCGTGGCAGCAAAAGCTCTGTTGTCTACTAAACAGGTAATTGGTGTTTCAGTAGCGTCGAAACCTTCTGCAACAGAACCAAAATCACCATATGAATTATTGCCGTTGGTGCCACGAATACGTCCGCCATTTTCTGCTAGGTATCCAATATGTGCATAATACGAGAACACAGATACTAATTCTGCGCGAGCATTATTGGTTACCCAAGCACCAATTCCGTCCGAAATAATCTGTGTAAAGTCGTTTGATACGATAGAATCGTTGCCACCGTTATGCAGAGCTCCGTCAATTTTTTGTCCAATAGCTGCATAACCAAAAGTTGCCACGTTCTGTACGTATGGAGATCTGCGAATAATCCAAGCACGAAAATCGTCTGGACCCCATCCTGGATCTAAAGAACAGTAAGCTCCTGCGCTTACTCTGCGTGTACCGTAGGCATTTTCCGCTAACAGATCACCAGTCAAACCTTCTAGTGTCATATTACGAACACCGGTGCCGTTGCGTAGATAGAACATATCTTCTTCTAAACTACCTACCACACCGTTGGCATAGTACCTTGCTGCTAGACGTGATTCATAGTTTCCAGTGTATTGTAGATCAAATTTTAGAGCATCAATATATTTGTTTGTATCGCGTTCGCACTCACTACTTGTGTAGTAGAGACTTACGGTCATTGATCCAGATGCATTTGATCCTAAATCCAATGCGGTATTACTATTTCTAGTTAATGCTACCTTAAATGTAGTTGCACTGACAACATTTTGGATGTAATAAGTTGTGTCTGGCAAAATACCGCCAAACAAAGTTCCTGTGAATCTTACAGCGGCATTTCGTTTCATCCAACTAGTGCTTGTACAAGTTAGTACATCGGTAGCTGCTGTGGTTGCAGTTACAGTTGTACTAAATGCACTTGAAATATAAGCAGTTAGTTCTGCTACAATATAAGCTCTATTACGCTCAAGTTGCAGTCTAGCCCAGTCTGCTGATCTAATATTTGTTTGACATACTGATCCATCGTTGGTAGCACCAAATACGATGTCATCGAGTGTGGTCATTAGAGTTTCAATTCTAGCCTGTGCTGTAGCATCACCACCTACGTTGCTCTTAGCCTGTGTCTTTGCATAGCTAAACGCTGCACGAGTAGCTGTTTTTTGACTTAGTGAAAATACATCGCTGGCACTTGAACGCAGATATGAATATGCTGCTGTACGTGTTTGAGCATTACTGTTAAACATAAAGTCAAACATTACTGCTTCAAGAATCAAACGCACATCTCTTTCACACTTAGCAGAATTGTAAGTTAATGCTGGATAATTTGCAGCAATGAACGCTGTTGTATTTGTAACAATGGTTTCCTGCGCGGCATCTAAGGTTACTGCGGCTGCAATAAGTGCAGTTGTAGATGTTACTCCGTTGGTTGCAGTAGGATAATCAATTATTTCAGCATCAATGTCTAGCCCTGATCCGTTAGTAAACGAAGCTAGAGTAGTACCGCCATATGTTGCTGCTAATTGGAATGTGTTTGTGTTTACAGTACCAACTACCCAGTATTTTGTACCGTTCACTAATCCGTTAGCTGTAATTCTAGGCACTACAGCATCACCTACTGCTAGTCCATGATTGGCCGAAGTAAATGTGTTGTTGGTGGCAATTTGTGTAATATTGATCTGCGGTGTATTACCCTCAGTTGAATCACCTTGAACTGTGTTAATTACTATGTCTAGTAACGTACCAATGTCTACTACAGCAGCTGAGCCGCCAGGCAAATTAGTTGAATCTGTCCATTGAGTGGCTGTATTTCCTGTAGACTTTGTCACAGTAGTATTGGCAACAATCTGTTGCATCACTGTTTTCATTCTGCTGAATGCAGCAGCGGTAGCGGCAACCTCTGTGTTGTCAATCATCAATGTTGCACTATTGTCGCCGTCAAAATAAGCTAGAGCAGCAACTAATGTTTCTCGTTTTCCGCCATATAACAAATCATAGCATACTGCATCAACAATAAATCCAACATCTCTCTTACATTTTGTTCTACTGTAATAAACATCTGGATAGTTTTCGTCAATATATGCACCAACTTCAGTTTTGATAAATTCTTTGTTTTCAATTAATAAAGTTCTTGCATCACCGTATCCTGATAGGAAAGATGTGTTATATCCAGTAGGTAGAGTAAATGTTGCTTTATGGTTAGTACCGATTCTAAAATCAATTTGGTGTCCAATCATTCTCACAAGTTGTTTGATTGAAGTTTCTTCAACGCTACTTGCATATGGGAATGCTATGTCTTGTGTTTCTGTGTTACCTGTTGACTCAGTTACGTTTGTGCCAAGAATAACCTGTCCAACAACAGTTTCCATTCTATCGAGAGCCGTGATACTATAATAGGCATCATCTCTACTGATTAAACTACCTGCTGGTCCAGCATTAGTTGAACGTACTTCATCTCCTACTAGCGCAGTTTCAGCAGGCACAATAATAGGAAGTGTTTCACGATATTCGCCTGTCTTTACAAAAATTGTACTATTAGGTGTAATTCTTGCTGGCAAATTATCAGTATCAAGATCAGTCAATGCTGTAATTACAATATCCAATAGTTCATCTGTAGTAGTAGTGATACCTGATTCTGCTGTCAAATCAGTGTTAATATACTGTGCTACCACTGCTGTTGAATCTTGTCCAACATTTTGATAAACTGTACCTGGTGCTGTATTACCTAGGACTGCTGCTACAACTTCTTTCATATACTCGTAGGCAGCTACACCTTCATCTGCTTCAGCAGCAAGGGTCACATAAGTTTCTACCTCTTCGGCAGCACTAAATTCGCCAGCTTCACCAAACGCACCTAACAGACTAAATGCTGCGGCACGCATTTTTAAATTGCCGCCATGGCCAATATCCCAAATTAATCTATCAACAATAAATCCAACATCTCGTTCGCATTTATATTCATCATAATCAAATGAAGATGTAAACGGTGCAATATTATTTGTGATTTGATATCTAATCCATGCTGTAATTTCTTTCTGAATAAATGCACGATTTAGTTCCAGCAAGTACTGAGCGTTTGGATTACGAGGGCCTTTGTTTACCTGTTCGCAGGCATACCTAATAGTCTGCCACGGTTTGTCAAATGTTGCTCCGCAAGCAGGGAATGGTCGATCTTCTCCTTGTGGGGAAACATAATAAACATGATTGACCAATCCAAGTGTACGCCATTCTGGAATACCAGTACTGCTCACACGCAACACCTGTCCTTCTGTTCCAACTGGCAATCTAGTAGGACCTGCTCCGCCATAATACACCATATCACCGAGAGTTGTTAGAACTGATGTTTCAGATCCAACGGTTAATACATTCCAATATGTTCCAGAAATGTCAAGATCTGGTCTGCTATTTGCTTGACCACCACCTTGTGTACCTAGTGTAGATCCGTCGTCACCTTCTGATCTATGTGCAAGCATACAGATATAGGCATTTGAATTATATCTAACAACATCGCCTAAATTATATTCTGTATCGTCTGTCCATATTCCTCTCCAGTACACACCAGAAGTAATAGGAGACCAATAAGAAGTATTTGGAGGTTCAGCACTAACAGTTGCGGTCATTGTACCTGTGTCATCAGATCCAATATTGAAAACTGTTCCGCCAACGGTTGTGCTAATTGTAAATTGTGTTCCGCTGACTACCTGTTTAACATAGTATCTGCCGGAAGTAAACACACCTCCAAATGTTGTACCCGTAAATCTTACAGTCATACCAGCTACCATACCAGCGGTATTAGCTGTGGTAAATCTGTCATTACTTGCTGTAGCAACAGTAACACTATAACTGTAAGACGGACTATCGGCTACTGCCAAATAATTATATCCGTTTACTTTTACTACTTCACCTATTTTATATGAAGTTGTGTTTACCCAGTCTGATTGAAAATCTAGGCCTTCAGAAAATAAATCCCAGTCACTCGTACCTGTTACAGGAGTTGAATTTGTGTGTAATGTTTTTGCTACGTAATTATTACCGCCGTACTTAACAACATCGCCTGGTTGATATGCTGTACCTGAGCTCCATGTGTTTTCGTATTCAAAACCCTCAACAAACTGTGTCCAGTAGGCACTATCACCGGGGAAAGTAGCTCCTGCTGTATGTTGAGTCACGCAGATCCAAAGACCTGCGCCCCATTTTACGACATCGTTTAATTTGTAACGAGTCAGGGTAGCCCAGGTCCCCTTAAATTCTTGTCCTTGCGAAAAGACTTCCCAATTACCAGAGTTTGACTCTAGACCAGAAGCAGTAGTAGCAGCAGAAGTATGAGCTGTAATACAGATATAATTTATACCGCCGTATCTAACAAGGTCGTTGGCTTTATATCTTGTTGAGATCGTCCAATCGCCTTTCCAATCAAAACCTTCTACGAAAGTGTTCCAATCACTGGAATTATCTTCTAAGCCTAGGGCAGCAGTGGCAGCTGATGTATGTCCATCAATACAAACGTACACGGAGCCGCCGTACTTGACTAAATCACCTTCTTGATAAACAGTGGCGGTTGTCCAGTCATCTCTCCAACGTTGTCCGTCGGCCATTAAATTCCATTTTGATGGAACAATATCAAGGTCTGTGTTAAAATCTGCAGATGCAGTATGTCCAATTTGGCAAAGGTATACTTTACCTCCAAATCGCACTACGTCATCTTTATAGTAGGTTGTACCAGTTACCCACTGGTCTTTCCAAACAAACCTAATTCTACCTAATTTAAATTCTGCCATTTCGCACTCCGAATGTATTATTTATTGCATTGAATCTCTTAACATCATTATCGTTGCAATATAAGAACCACTTATACTTGCACCGGTACCACTAAAGTCAGCTACTACAGGAACATCAATAGTTAATCCAGCTGTGTTATTAATCAAATTTGGACCAACTAGTACTGTACCAGCAATAAAACTTGGTGTTAGCAAATCTTCCCCGCCTACGTTCAATCTACTTTGTAGATATGAAACAATGGCTCGTTGTGTAGGAATCACATTGTTAGAATTTTGTAAGAATAGCGGATCCTTACTAAATTCTCTAATTACCGCTGTACTACCAACGTTGATACCTGCTAATCTTAACTCAGTCAAACCACTCAAGTCAAAGAAGTCTGCACTGATAGTGATAATACCCGTTGCCTGTTCAACAGCAAATTGATCACCTGCTCTAAAGTTACCGTCTTGATCAGTCGAAGTATAGAATACCCTACCGCCACTTATGTTATAAACTTCTTGGAAAGGTTCTGTTGTAAATTCATAATCCGAATATAGTTCTGGATAATTTGTTTCAATTTCATTTCCAGTACCAATGTCTAAGAAGTCATGGCCAGTAATTCTAACCTGGCTATAACGTTCTCTTATGACCACTTCCATATCATGCTCTAGATAATCTAAGAAATCAACAGCAGGGCTTATTTGGAAGGTTGAACGTATTTTGCCGCTTGGTAATGTTTCTTCATTTATTCCCACTACTACAGCAACAAAATAATCAGTTCTTCCGCCAATATAAAATTGCGCTCCGGGGCCTGGCATGACATCTAGATTATCAAGTGTTAAGAATTTACCGTTTGGTGTTTTGTCTGCAAATCCGTCGCCGCTGACTGTAACACTTGTTGTACTTGTTTTATAAGCTGTACCGCCTGTTAAAAACTTAGGCTGTGCAAGCACACCGTCTGCCATTCTTGTTCTATACTGAGGATCGGCAGTTACTCCAGGATTTGTTAGTGTAAATGTAGCATCAGATGTATATCCGCTACCTGGTTCCCATATCTTAATTGAAGATATTCCAATACCTCCTACAACAGCTCTTCCTAGAGCTCTTGCTCCTGTGTAAATTCTATTGATAGTGTCAGTGGCTGTGCCCGGCACAGCGATCCATGTTGGTTTACTATTACTTACGGTACTATCGTTAAGAGTTACATCAGGATTACCAAATGCTATATATTTCCATTCTTCCTCTGAATCAAGAGCCCGTTCGGTCCATACTATTCCGTCGTAGCTAGTAGCAGCATATGTACTTGGTGCAGATGTTGGATCGTTTCCAACTACAGCACCGCCGGTATCGCCAACTGCAAAAAATACACCTTGACCATAGGCAATCTTTTTCCATACGTGTGGTGTTGATCCGTCCTGTGAAGGCATACTAGCTGCATACCAGTCAGTACCGTTGAAACTATAACCAACTTCGCCTGTACTAGCCATAGCAACAAATCTTCTATTACCATAGGCAACACTGACCCAATTCTTCTGAGAAGAATCTGCGATCACGTCTAATATGGTTCCTTGCCAAGTCAATGAAGTTCCGTTCCATGTGCCAACAGCAGCAACGTTACCACTATTGGCAATCGCTAAGAATTTATCAGCTCCAAAGGTTATGTCTACCCATTCATTGAGCGACGAATCACCAACCGTTGGCATTGTTGAAGACGACCACGTTACACCATCTTCACTATATGCTGCACTATTTAGATTGCTTGAAACAGCAATAAAGATGCCGTCATCAACTCCATTTGGTTTACCGTAGGTTACGCCGCGCCAACTTCTGGATGCTGGCATAATTGTTTCTGTCCAGTCAACGCCATTAGTGCTGACTGCGGCTAAATTTGAACCGTTTCTAATAGCTACAAATCTATTGTTTCCGGCTGCAAGATTAATCCAAGCACCCGACGAAGGTAAGTTAAAGTCTACCCAATTTTCACCGTCTGATGAATAAAAACCTAAATCATCATTAGCTGGCGTTAAAATAAACTTACCGCTGTCTGCTACTAAGGTAGCATCCTCTACTACAAACGTTAAGATAGAGTTGGTACTATCATTTGAAACAGTTAAAACTCTAAGAGTGATATCATGTTCGTTGGCAATACCGCCTACATCACTGCCAGTAATAGTTAAAATATCATCTACGGCATACCCAGCTCCACCTTCAGTTAGAGTGACTGTATATTTTCTGCCAGTCTTAACTACAGTAAATTCGGCACCTACTGGAGTTACGTCTATAGTTTCTCCGGTTCCTAATGTTGCTTCTACTGCTGTAAACACTTGAGATGTTTCACCGTATGTGATTGCGCCCCAGGTATCTGTACTTGGCAATGTTAGGGTTTCCGCCGTGAATCCGGGATCTGCAAAAGTTACTCTAGGTTCAATACGATATCTAGTACCAGCTGTTAATAAAGTAGCAATAGGTGTACCTGGAAGAATATGATCCCAACCAATAGTTCCAGTACTCTCTTTATATACTGTCAATACTTTTGTTATAGAATTGTAAGCATGTACATAACCATATTGTCCGGTACCTTCACCTGAGATAATAATAACTCTCATGCCAAGAATATTTGCTTCTGTAGCTGTTTCTGCTGTAGCAAGAGTAATTTGTGTAGCATTACCAGTCTGTGCCTGATTTCCGTACTGGGTAAATCCTGATCCGCTGGATAAGATTTGCACGGTGAACATGGCATTATCTCTAAACTCTTCTTGCTTTGATGTTGCTCCAACACCAGAACTTGTGATTGTGTAGCTTGCTTCGGTATAATTCTGTCCGGCATTTGAATATTCTAATGCTAAAATAAAGTCTAAAATTTCACCTGCAAATGCAGACGCTATTACTGCCTGTTCTGATCTAGTGTTTACGTTCCCGTATCTCACAGTTTCAGCAGGATCAATGCCGTCTGCTACAGCACCAAAATCACCGTATGAGCTGTTTCCGTTTGTAGCACGAATAATACCACCATCTTTGGCAAACATACCAATGTGTGCATAGTAAGTAAACACAGAAACAAGTTCTGCACGACCACCATTTTGTACCCACGCACCAATTCCGTCTGAAATTACCTGTGTAAAGTCGTTTGATACTATGGATCTATTTCCACCATTATGTAGTAAACCGTCAATCTTCTGTCCGATGGCGCCTACACCAAATGTAGTAACGTTTTGAATGTAGCACGAACGATTGATGATCCATACTCTTTCATCATTTGGTCCCCAACCCGGATCTAAACTTACAAACGCCCCGCCTGTTGGTATTCTATAAATTTCGCCTTCTTGAATTTCTGGGAGTGTACCGTTCAAACCTTTTAAGGTCATATTACGGATACCAGTTGTATCTCTTACATAGAACATATCTTCAAGCTGGCTACCTGTAACTGCGTTGGCATAATAACGACCAGCTAACACGCTCTTGTAATTTCCAGGATACAATAAATCATACTTAAGGGCATCAATATATCTATCAAGGTCTCTTTCACATCTAGCTGTATCAAATGTATATTCTGGATTATTAACTGCCATATAGGCAATAGCTTCTGCCTTAATCCATAAACGATTTTCTTCAAGTGTAATTCTTGCGCCTAATCTATTGAAATCAGTTGTCTGTGTATTTGATCCGGTTACACTTGGCTCACTACCTAAACCATTTACTCTATAATCAATAATATTAATAATATCTGCCCACAAGGTGTTCACAGCTACAATCGTAGGAGCATCAATTGGTCCGCCAATATACTGGTCTTCCGTATTTCCTGTAGTAGGAACTATAAAATTATTTGATAACAAATTACCTAATCTTGCACCAATATGGATTAATGTTTCTAAAGTATAAGCAGCGTCATTAGCCAAAGCTGATATAGGATGACTTGCCTTTACTGTTGTTGAACGAAGTTCATCTCCAATAATTGCGGTTCGTTTAGGTACAATTAATGGTAATACTTCTTCATATTCTCCTGTGCCTAGCTTAACGCTGGTATAACCAGAATATCCGTCGTCTAGTTGTTCAAGAGCGTAGCGTAATGTTCTCCATGGTTTAAAATAATTAAATCCTCGATCTGGATCTGTATCTTCATCAACACCGTCTGTTCTTACCCATGCTACTCTTTGCAATGTTCCATATGTTTCGTAACCAATATCGCCTTGATCATTTGAAACCATTAAAAGTTGATCAGCATCTCCAATTGGGATAGCTGTTGGACCTATTGTACTAGTATCGCCAAGTGTTAGAACAGTACTGCCGTCTTGTAATGTTTCTCTATAAAAATTTTGTGTAAGCAGATCGCCAACGTTAGACAATGCTGCTGTAGTACCGCTATCAATTAGGACGGACCAATAACTAAATGCATTACCGTTGTCACCTGGGAAGTTTTCTAGACTACTTACATGCGGTGTGTTTGCATAGTATAATAGACCCCTGTAGTACACAGCTTCATACAATTGATATACTTCATTAGCATGCCATGTGCCTGCAAAGTTACTTGTTTGTAAAACATATTTCCAATTTGAAGTGTCTTCTGAAACAAGAGTACTATCTGCCTGTTGAGATTGATTAACTAGGCTTACCCAAAGGCTTCCACCTTTTCTTACAACATCGCCTCTGTTATAACCCCCAGGAGATTGTGAATCGTACAGTCCTTTAAAAGAAATGCCATCTTGGATTACCAACCATTGTGTATTTTGGTCGCCGCTTTGGTCTGGCCCTGGCACAATATTGGTATTATTTTCTGCTGCCACATATATTACACCACCGTGTTGTACAACATCTCCTGTGGCGTAATATTCAGATGATGACCAGTTTGAATGATAGTTAAATCCTGAAAGATAAGTTTCAAAATTAGCAGAAGTTAAATCGCCGGGAGTACCCGATGACGTATGTTCTACTATGCATTTTAAAATAGATCCGCCATACTTGACTAGATCATTTTCTCTATACCTAATATTTGTTTGGTAACTTCCAACATAGGATAGATTTTCAACCGCAACTTTCCAAGTTTCAAAAGTACTATCTGTAGAATCGTCGTTGTTTCCAGAAATAATACCTTCATTAATTGTTCCAGCAGTATGTCCTAGAATACATTGATACGTATATCCGCTGTATCTAACAACATCTCCTACTCTATAAATTGAATTCTGTGACCAATTATTGCGCCAATTACTGCCTACTGCATAAACTTCCCAATACACAATGTCATCGTTAAAATCATTTTGACTTGTATGTCCGCCAACACATAGATAAACATTGCCGCCTGATAAAACTAGGTCGCCTAAAAAATATTGTGTGCTTGAAGACCATTCACCGTTGAACTGTCTGCCGTCAACTGACTTTACCCAAGCAGGCGAAACTAATGTTTCTCCCGGAGGCAGGTATGATTGCTCTGTGTTAAAAGAAGATGATGTATGTTGTCTAATACAAACATAAGATGAACCACTGTAGTAGACTACATCATCTTTATTGTATGCAGTGGTGGTTGTCCAATCTCCTTTCCAGGTATACCTAAATCGTGTGATCTTAAATTCTGCCATTTTAAATTCCTAATTATGAAGATATTCCATTAGGATATGAATATCCTCTATTAATTCTCACTGTAAACATTCCTTCGTCATCAACATAATAAAACAGGGATCTGCTGTCCCATCTATATTGAGGATAATACATATTTTCTTTGGGTTTTTCGTGATCAACACCAATACCATCAAGATAATCAGTGCCAACGATAAAACTGTCAAAATCTTCTTCTGGTGGTCCTGGTATATTTAATTCGTATGAATCTGTATCTAAAACCTGATCGCTTCTAACTAGATATAGTTCACCATCTTGATTTCTACGTAGAGCATACCAATAACGAGGACTATTGCCTAGTACTTCTTCTGGTGTACGACCTAAATAATATGCATTTGCCATAGTAGTTTCCTTATGATATCTCTACAAAACTTACCGTAGCATCTACACTATCTGTAGTATCACTGGTAATTCTTAATGAAGTATTTTCTGGTAAAATTAATTTTTCACCTTGTGTGATTAATTTTACTGATGTATTTGGAGGAATCGCCAACGACTTAATATACTTTACCACAGTTGTATCTGATCCAACTACATCTACATCTACAACAATAGTGTCGTATGCTGTCACATTTGAAAGATTACAACCAATTACAGTTGCTCTAATACCTGTGTCAATACTTACCACATCAACAGGTACTGTTCCTATATCGTTAACAAGTGAATGTCTAAAAAGTGTTGGCATTTTATTTTTATCCTAACATTAATGCGTAAGTTGCTGCGATTTCATTAGCTGTGCTTTCTGATACTGCACCAGAAGCGCCAGCAGGTGATGCCCAGTCTGTACCGTCCCATACTTCAATAGCCTGAGAACTTGTGTTGTACCTCATCATTCCCACTACAGCGTATGCTGTAGGACGTTGAACGTCTGAACCTACTGGCGGAACAAAACCGTTAGTTCCTTGAATCTTAAAGTAACCGGTGCCGCTTTGTACAATTTCTGAAATTGCATTTGAAACAAAATTTGTGATTACATTGTCAACAATTCTAAAGTTAGCTAGTTTGACGCCACCTGCACCATTACCGTCAATGATAATATCTTGTCCAGTTGTACTACCAATTTCATTGTTATAAAACTTCAATGTTCCAACATCTAAAGATGTTAGATTCAAAACATTTGTATGAACTGTACCAGCGTATAAGTTTCTCCACTGGTAGGCAAAAGAACCTAGATCATAGGTATTATCTGCTTGAGGTACTAGATCGCTTTGAATACTGGCGTTGATTGTTACGCTGTCACTTAGACTGTCGCCAATAACAATATTACCACCAATAGTTACGTTACCTGTAGCAGAAATATTTCCGCTGACATTCAAGTTACCTGTAATGGCTGTGTTACCAATTAAATCCACAGTACCAGAACCGTTAGCTCTTAATACTAGATTAGAATTAGAAACTTCGGTTGAAATGACGTTTCCTTGAATTTGTATGTCATCAACTTGGAAACGTGCTTGATAGATGGTAAGTTCGCCGCCGCTAGGGGCAAAATTTATTGTGTTAAGACTGCTACGGATTGTGTTGCCAGTAACAGTAATTGTACCAACATCAAATTGATTGGTAACTTCTAAATCTGTAGTTCTAGTATAACCCGCAACGTCTAGGTCGTGTAATGGAGTTGAAGTATTGACACCGATGCGATCGTTATTAACGTCGAGAAACAGTATGTCTGGATCCGCGATACCATTTCTAAAAGACAGATTCACGTTATCTCTAACGAGATTTGCCTTTAAGAGTGGCCCGGATATACGACCAAGAACCTGGGGCACTTCAATCTCCTTTTAACACCGCGTTACACGGATAACCACTTTTTCAACCGCTTTTACGGTTCTTTGCGGGTTTACCACAGTTTGGTCATATAGAAAATTGGTCTTTTTCTATAATCAAAAGTATTTATCCAGATTGAAATATTACCCAAAGATGAGACTGTAAACGTTGCCTAAATCTTCCATGAAAGGTACATCTACTACAATACCTGGGCCTAGGGAAGTGATCCATGCTGACCCATTCCAACATTCTAAAAGTTCAAGTTCTGTATTCCATCTAGTCATACCAACTTCTGGGCTTCCGTAACGTTCAGACGTTAGACCTGCAGGAATTATCATAGCATTAGTAGTAGCAAATTTATAGTAACCTGTGCCTGTGCTGGCAAAACCAATTGGCGTGTCATTTAAGTTTGTTATGTAATTATTTTCCCACTTGGTACGCTCGATATAGGTGATACCAGTATTAGGATTAATAATAAGATCGTCGTTGCTTTGTAAAGCATAGATTTGTCCGTTGTTACCATCTAATTTTATTTGATCGCTAACATTAACTCTTAGTGGTAGTACTAGCTGTGTGTGAGTTAGGTCATCGCGTATGTAGAGTTCGGCCCATCTTCTAGGACTTGAATCAGCTGCATCTGCACCTAAATCATAATCGAGATCTATACCAGGTATAATATCTTGTGTAAAGTCTGGTGCAATTTGTACGATATCTAATTTGTTATCGCCAACAATAATATTATCTGCGGCGCTGAGATCCCCGTTTACTCCTATATTTCCAGTAACTGCTAAATTACCTGTGATATTAGTAGTGTCTTCAATTTCAAAACCGGCGGCAGCATTGGGATTTAGAACAATACTGCCGTTGGTTTGATAATTTCTAATTTGATTGCCGTTAATTTCTAATTGTCCGGTTAATACTCTTTCCAATTGAATATAAGGACTAGAAGTTTCTGCCGGAGTAATGTATAAAGGTCCTGTTACTGTTGTCACAGTATTTGGAGCTGTAAATCTTACATTGTCTATAGTTGCTTGATTGGTAACTTCTAATTCTTGTGTTCTTGTATAACCATCAATATCTAAGTCATGACTAGGAACATTTCCTGGTTGATTAATACCAATTCGTCCGTTAGAAACATCTATATAAAGTAGGTTAGTTTCAAAAGAAAGATCTACGCCATCTCTATTAAGAATATCATTTAGTAACGGACCACTAATTCGCCCCAGTTGACTCATGATTAATTGGCGTAACCGTAATAGACAGTTACGTATTTTCCTAGTGGTGGTGGTTCTGGACTAAATGTAAGCCACCAAGTTGATTTTGCAGGATTTGTTCTGCCGTCAACACTTGAATAAGCTACACCACCAAGATATCCTGTTGGTGAGCTTGTACCTGCAGGATTTTGAACTAATGTATAGTTTGTAGTTGAAAGTTGCCAAACGTTTTCAACTAGTACGATAATGTTATCTAAACTGCCTCCACCTGACGGTAAAAATTCTGGTTCATAGGCCGCAGGCAACGGGCCAAAATAAACTTCAGTATAGTCACCGGGTCCGTATGTTTCTTTTAAGATAGCACTAGCACTAGGTGCTGCTACTACTTCCCAATATCCAGCAATAAAACATTCTAAATTATTTGTTGTGGTATTATAACGAATCATACCGTTGGCGCCGTTAGGCATTTCAACGCTAGATAACTGAGGTCTTTGTGCTGTTGTTCCCTTAGGAAGTCTTAAGCCGCCAACGCCGTCCATAGTATATCTACCATAAGGATTACTTTTAAATTGATTATCCTTAAGAAGAAATCTACTAGTGTTTTGTGTTTTAAGAAATTTCATACTGGTAATGTGCTTATAGTAACACTCAATAAATTAGCCACGCTGGCCTGTGCCTGTACAGTATCGTTGTTGCCTAAAACTATTCTTTCATCGCTGAAGAATACTGTTTCGCCAGCTGGAATATTTAAATTACTGATAACTTTATTCACATCTGTAGCAGAACTACTGGCTGCTACCAAATGTAGTGTTAGATTACAGGCATTTACAGTTTCATCTGTGAGGTTAACTGCACCAGTGTTGCAAATAATCATAGTAGTAATGGCATTATTACTAGAACTAGTGTATACTGTTGTTATTCCTGTACTCGTTAATTGTGTGCTTGTGATTGCCATATACTTTCCTTAAAAGAGCATACTAAAAAGTAATGCTCTATTTTTGCTTACTAATTCATCGTTGGTAAAACTAGCGTTAATTGTTCCGTCTAGCTCTTTACTGGCTCTTGTATTGACAAATCGTAATCCAGTTGTTCCTGCTCCAGGCGTTGCACCATAAACTTGACTTACACCTGTTACCACTGCTGGCGGTGTTGCTGGATCTTGATGTTCAAATGCCTGAGCATATGTTATCACTACACGCCCTGTGCCGTTGGTTTCAAATCTAATATTTGTATTCGTATTATCAGCCTGGATTACTACAGCACTTTGATTTTCAAAGCCAGGAGCACCTGTATAAGGATTGGGATTTCCTCCCATGGATGCGCCAATGTCGCTAACAACAGGATCTTCAGTAAAAAATGTTAGTCCGGTAAATTCTATAGAATTTTGCCTAAATGCTGCAATTCTACGACTGTTCACCAATATCGCTACTTCACTTTGTCCAGGCATTGAACTGTATGGTCCAATTGGAGGAACAAATGCCGCAGCGTCTAACGGATCATTCACGTCAAGAGCAATTACTCTTGTATCATCTTTTACAATTTGAAACGTAGGATTACTTTCAATAGCATCATCAACGTATTTCTTGTTAGGAATGTCATCGTCATCTGTAACTCTAGCTTCATAATTTAGAGTACCTACTACTTTAACAACACCTAGACCTGCACCAATTAGGGTAAGATCGCCGTCATCGGTATCTGAATCTGTTAATATTTCTTTTAATCTTAACTTACTTGCTGACCAATTAAATCCTGTTTCTGGTGTGCCTAAAGATAGTTGCCATGCTTCAGAACTTTCGTCCCAAAGTAAAGTAGCAGGTGGTACTGTGCTAGAATCAGGGTTAGCACCTCTATCAATTTGTATACCAGAATATCCATCACCAACTGTAACCCCGGGTCCTGGTTCACCGTAGTTTAAAATAATAATGTTATCTTCAACATTTAAATTTTGAGCCTCAACAGTGAGTGTGTCACCTTCAACTATTAAATTTCCAGTGACACGAACGGTTCCAATATTAGGTCCTGTATCTAAAAGGATGGTGTTGCCTTGACCTGTGACAAGGCTATAATCACCACTTACTTTTACTGTACGACCGTTATTTGCCATGGTATTAAATTGCTGTTAGGTGAATATAATCGTTTGAGGAATCGTTGACCAAAAACCATGTGTAACGATTGCCGCTGAAATCAGTAGCAACACGTTTAGTAATTTTTGCTAGATATGTTTCTGAACTTCCGTTACCATTAATATAACCTACCAAACTCATTTCATTGGCAGCATTTGGTGCTGAACTTTGTAGTACGGCTGTTACATAACTTGTAGTAGTACCAATATCACCAACACGGCAAACTACGAATGTCTTTGCACCACGTTGTTTGATAATTACACCATCAGTCTGCAAAGTTGATCCATCATAGAAATCAACTCTTACACCTGTATTACTGGCAAAGGTGCCAATAACGTCTGTTCCTAATACATCTTTTCTTAATGGACGTCCCATTTGTTTTCTCCTTATGTTGACGTTCTAGGTCTACGCTGTGGGTTACAGCATAAGTTACTGTTTTCAGTACGCCTTAGTAACTTATTTATCTCCGGCTGAGTAAGGACATTAACTCTATTTTTTCTACAAGTTCGATTAATTTTTTAATTGCTTCAATTTCTTGTTCTGCACGATCTAAGTAGGATTGTCTATGTGTTTGTCGATGCATGACCATAAAATTGCTATAATTGGTAATATGTTTTTCTATAGAATTTTCAATTCTTCTAATATCATGTGAAAACATACTATGGCGCTTACGCCATGCCTGACATTTTTTGCGTATTTCTGTAATGTCCATACATTCTAATATACACTTAAAAATATTTAAGTCAAACAAAAAGGCTCCGAAGAGCCTTTTTGATTTTTTGCAAAAAGAAATTTGCGATTAGGCAAACTTCAAGTTACCAGATGTTACTGCAACTTTTGCTAGGTAGTCCTGAGCATTACCAAGCGATGAAGCAGTATTTGTTAGTTCAACATAACCATAACGTGTCATGAAGCTAACTACTGGTTCAAATGTGCTTGGGTCTAGAACAACACCACTGCTCATCAATGGAATGTATGGGCAATAGAATGCTGCTGCGTCAGACTCGCTTGAGCCTTTGTAACCAATCAACACATCGTCATCACCAGCATATGTGTTTACATATACTTTCATTGCGCTATTCAAAGTACCAACGAACTTGGTGTTTGTTGGAGCTTCAAATGTACCTTCTGTAGTTCTTGCGAAAGCAGAAGTTGTAGCACTTTGTAGAAGTGTCAATGTTGTTGGGCTTACAACTGCCCAGTTACCAGCACCACGACGTGTGCGCTGAGCAATCAAGTTGCTAGCACGGTTGATCATAACAGCTAGTGCAGCGTGTTCGTCGCCGACGAATGTTGCTGTACCAGATACTGCTGCTTGGTCGTAGGTCTGTGCTGTTGTTGCTAGTGCGCCAAGGCTACGTAGAACTTCTTGGTCGATTTCAGCTGTGATCTCTTGTGCAAGAGCAGCCATAATCTCTGCTTCGATGTCAATACCTTGTTGGGCTTGTGCATCTTGTGCAGCTTCGAATGTCCAACGTGCTGATAGCTTACGTGTCTTAGCTTCAACAGTTTGTTTCAAGATCTGAATGTTTAGTCTGTTTCCAGCAACACCTTCTAGTGCGGCTGTAGCAGCGGCCTTACCTGGCGATACACCAGAATAGCCTTCAGCAATCTTGAATGGGCTTAGTGCCTCTTCACCAGCTGTGGTTGAACCACCTGTGCTGCCGCTGAATGTATCAGCATAACGAACACGTAGAGTGTGGATCTGACCAACTGGTCCAGTCATTGGTTGTACGCCAACTAACTCGTTTGCAATAACGGTTGGCATTACACGTCTGATCACTGGAAGGATCACACGATTTAGGGTTGCAACGTTGCCAGCGGAAGTAGCACCAGCTGTGGCACTTTCTGCGAGATACTTGCGGGTATTCTCAAGAGTAGCTGCCATTACTGAACGCTTGTTACCTTGTAGACCTTCTAACAGGGCCTCTTTGGTTTCCGACCAGCGTGACTCTAGTAATTGTGACATATTAA
>Ga0129333_10000026_pt1 | contig 78847 bp, 102 predicted proteins | sample CPB6_08_DNA_FD_94474 | JGI IMG/M metagenome (GOLD analysis project Ga0129333, IMG submission 94474) | Freshwater to marine salinity gradient microbial communities from Chesapeake Bay, USA - CPBay_Sum_0.6_0.8_DNA | ecosystem: Environmental > Aquatic > Marine > Coastal | place: USA: Chesapeake... | reverse complement strand
GGTACCGGTCTACGCTTTAGCCACCTTATGGCTATTGCTCCTAACGCTTCTAGTTCTATTATCATGGGGAATACTAGTCCTTCTGTCGAACCATATCGGGCTAACGCATATCGTCAAGACACACTATCCGGTTCTTTTCTAAACAAGAACAAGTATCTCGACAAGCTTCTCAAGTCAAAGATAGACGATGAGCAGAAGCTGCAAGAGGTGTGGTCATCGATTATTGCTAATGATGGTTCTGTCCAACATCTTGATGTGCTGGACGAGTGGGAAAAGGATGTGTTCAAGACTGCAATGGAAATTGATCAGCGGTGGATTGTTGACCACGCAGCCCACCGTCAAGAATATATTGACCAGGCACAGTCAATCAATTTGTTTTTTAGGCCAAACTGTAGTGTTAAGTATCTCCATGCTGTTCATTTTATGGCATGGAAGCAAGGATTAAAGACTCTTTATTACTGCCGTTCAGAGAAGATTGGCAAAGCTGACAAAGTTGCTAAACGAATTGAGCGTCAAGTAATTGAAGAGATTGATATGAAAGCCCTAGTGGAGGGAGAAGTCTGTTTAGCATGTGAGGGGTAAATGAACTTAAATAATTTTCAACAGCGTTGTGGAATCTTAAAAGCTCAGCACGGTAATGTGGAGCAGTGGCACTGGCCGTTTGTTGACAAATACACGTACAGTTTAATTATGACAGATTGGATGAGTGGAATCCAACCACATATCCTTAGTAATCCTGATTTCAAGAACGGTACCGTAATCCAAGCTGGCGGCAACTGTGGTGTGTATCCACTTTTGCTCAGCGAGCATTTTAAACGTGTGTATACGTTTGAACCAGACATGGTTAATTTCTTTTGTTTGGTTAACAATACACAAATGCCGAACATCTCTAAATTTAATTGTGCTCTAGGTGACAGACCAGGCAATGTGAAAGTTGTCGTAAGAGATGAAAAGAATGTTGGAATGAATGCAGTAGCAGCAACAGAAGAGATAGATGTGCCAGTAGTTACTATTGACAGTTTTGACTTTCAAGACGTTAAATTAATTCAGCTTGACCTTGAAGGATTTGAGCCTCAAGCACTAATAGGAGCTACCAAAACAATCATGAAATGGAAGCCCCATCTAATTCTTGAGTGTGCAGCTAATTATGATCAAGTGTGGGAAGTTTTGAGACCTCTTGGATATGTAAAGATTAAAGAAATAACGAGGTTGGATAGCGTTTTTGTTCACCGTCCAGAAGAAATGGTTGTAACACTATAAGGTAATAAAATGATTTCAAAGAAAAAACTAACACTCACCGACGAACGTTCTTACTTCAAACCATTTTCATATCCTTGGGCTTACGATTCGTGGCTCAAGCATGAACAAAGCCATTGGCTCCATACAGAAGTACCGATGATGGAAGACGTTAAGGACTGGAAAAAGCGTTTAACAGCAGAAGAGAAGAAGTTTCTTACGCACATCCTTCGTTTCTTTACGCAAGGTGATGTAGACGTTGCTGGTGGGTATGTTAAGAATTATCTTCCTTTTTTTCCTCAGCCCGAAGTTCGTATGATGCTAACTGGGTTTGCTGCTCGTGAAGCTTTGCATATTGCAGCTTATAGTCACTTGATTGAAACTCTTGGAATGCCTGAGACGACGTATAACGAGTTTCTCGAGTATGATGCAATGAGAGAAAAGCATGATTACTTTGTCTCGTTGGCTGGACAGAGCTCCAAAACTATTGCACAACAGATTGCTGCTTTCTCAGCCTTCACTGAAGGAATGCAGTTATTCTCCTCGTTCATTATGCTTCTCAACTTTCCTCGTCATGGAAAGATGAAGGGTATGGGCCAGATCATTACTTGGTCAATTGTCGATGAGACTCAACACGCCGAATCGATGATTAAATTATTCAGAACGTTTATTGAAGAAAACAGAGACATCTGGGGTGATGAGTTAAAGTCAGCAATCTACACAATTGCTGAGAAGATGGTCGAGCTTGAAGATAAATTTATTGATCTTTGTTTTGAAATTGGTCCAATGGAAAATCTTACACCAGCTGACGTCAAAACCTATATTCGATACATAGCAGACAGGAGACTAATCTCTCTTGGCCTCAAGGGCGTGTTTAAAGTAAAAAAGAATCCGTTACCTTGGGTGGAAGAAATGATTAACAGCCCGATACACACGAACTTCTTCGAGAATCGTTCTACTGATTATGCAAAAGGCGCACTGACTGGTTCTTGGGAGGAAGTGTGGGCGTAGGAGAAAAAATGTTAGAACTGGAAGACATGGAATACACTCAGTGTTATAACTGTGATGCTGAGTTTAAAGTACAAAGCTTGTTTGATAAAGAGAGCGGACAAGCTGTCTCATTTTGTCCTTTTTGTGGTGAAGAACTTGACAGCTTGAATGAAGAAGAATTGTGGGAAGAAGACCTGGAGGAATAGTAGGCATCGATTATTCGATGACCTCGCCTTCAGTTTGCACTTTTAGTGGAAACAAATTCAGCTATAAAAACTGTAACTTCTTCTATCTAACCGATAAGAAAAAGCTGGAAGGAAAGTCAAACAACCTTGACGGAACATTAATTAGTGAATACCTTTCGGCCCAAGAACGATTTGACAACATTTCTAACTGGGCCTTATCCAAAATAATACATCTCGATCCAAGTCACGTTTATATTGAAGACTATTCTTATGGATCTACAGGACGTGTGTTCAACATCGCTGAAAATCTTGGACTACTGAAACATAAGTTGTGGACTTTAAAAATAAACTTCAGTACAATACCACCAACGGTAATCAAAAAGTTTGCCACAACTAAGGGAAACGCTGATAAAGCTAAGATGGAAGAATCTTTTATTAGCGAGACTGGTGTTGATATTAAAAAGATACTTGGTCTGACGCCAAGTCAGTGGAATCCTTCCTCAGATATTATTGATAGTTATTTTATCTGCAAATACGGATATGAACAAACACTTCACACCAAATAACAACATCCTGTTAAAGTTCATATCAAAAGACAATGATACAGTCATCACGTTATATTGTTATCCCCACACCGATAAATACTTAGTTGAAGAACGTCGTAAGAATAGAGCTGTTAACATAAAAATTACTGACGTTAGCTTCAATCAATACATAGAAAGAATGTTAAAAACAGGTTATAGGATTCGATCACAATGATTATTCAAGGGTCCAAATCTGCTTTAGAGGGTTACAACGGAAAGCATAAACAACGTACTCAACGTTTGATTGAGTTTACAAAAGATGCTTGTAATTTGTATAGGGAGTTGTTAAATTTTCCCAAAGATGTTACGATTGTAATCAAACCAATGAAAAAGTTTGCTGGACTTTACTATGAAGACAAGAAAAGAGTTGACATATCGTTCGGACTTAGTCCGAGTATCCCATACTTGGAAATACTTGCCCACGAGCTCGTACACGCAGAACAACACCACACAAGCAAAATACATCCAGTATGGCTTAAAGAGAAACGTGCGTGGGCGTACCGTTGGGATGGTAAGTTATGGGACAACAATATTACCGACTACCAATACTATATTAATCAACCATGGGAAGTCGAAGCTTTTGCCCGCCAATCTGAACTGGCACTAACTGTCTGGGAAGTTCTGGAAACAAAATACTCTTAGGATATTATGATGAATCATGTTTATGTGTTTGATGTTGACGGCACTCTTACCGAGAGTCGCGGCCACATTGACCTCTCGTTCAAGAAATGGTTAAAAGCCTGGATGAGGAATAACAATGTGTTCTTCGTCACTGGTAGCGATTATCAAAAGACAGTAGAGCAAGTAGGAAGTGATGTGTGTCTTCTTGCTGATGCGATCTTCAACTGCAGTGGTAACTCAATCACCCAGAAAGGCAAAAAAATCTACACGAGCAAATGGTCTCTCAACGACCAGCAGATCACGTGGTTGAACGACACGCTGCAGCGTAGTATGTTTACTAATAAGACTGGCCGACACATTGAGAAGCGTGACGGTCTTGTTAACTTCAGTATTGTGGGTCGTAATGCCAATGCCAGCGAACGTAAACAATACTCTGATTATGATAGGCGTACCAAAGAGCGTCAAAAAATTGCTGAGGCGTTCAATCGTCAATTTGAAAGTTCAGGAGCTGTGGCAATCGTTGCTGGTGAAACTGGTATTGATATCACAGAAGTTAATAAAGACAAGCGTCAAATTATCAAGTACTTTATGCGACCCGACATTCACGTAACATTTGTTGGTGATTCAATGTTCCTTGGAGGAAACGACTACCCATTCGCTGAGGCATTGCGTGAGCACAAACCCAATCAGCATAAAATTGTTACAGTGAAGGGGTGGAAGGATACGTGGAAACATCTTCGTAATTTGGAAAAGATTAACGAACTACTTGGAGTATAATATGAAGACAAATCAAAACTTTAAGATGTCGCAAGCAACGAAGCGAATGATGGCAAACTTCGATAAAGGTTTCCCTCGGAACGACTACAAACGAATTATGACTGAAGCCCAAGTTGCTGAGCAAATGAACAAAATGCGTAAGAAAAAGGACACGCCAGCTGAAGATGTAGAAGAGTAACCAGCTGGGCCTGTAGCTCAGTTGGTTAGAGCAGAGGACTCATAATCCTTTGGTCCTTGGTTCGAGTCCAAGCGGGCCCACCATTATGAAAAAGAAAACAAACCTTGCTAAAGGTAAAAACAGCAAAGACGCCGTAATTGCTAATACAACTATAGCGTTTATCAACCGCAACGTAACCCCATACCCAACAGAGATCAGTAGTCCTAAGTTTGATCTTGTCCCAGTATTAAAACAAAAAGATGTAATGAGAAATGTAGCCAGACTACATGCTCATCAAGAATACAATAGAATTATGGAGCTTGTGTCTGTTCTTCAGAAACAAGCTGAAAGTATTAAGCGGCGGATTGAATTAACTGACATGGTACATAGTGCAGAATATAAATTTACGCCAAACCACAACACAATTTATTGGCTTGCGTTTGACTCGAAGAGAAATCAAAATATTCTTACATCTACTGGTCCGGATGATTGGTTCGCAGGAAAACCAGAATATTATGATTACCTACTATGTGTTAAGTGGTTAGGTGATCACACCTGGATAGAAGTTGACGCACAAGGAAACCCGAAATGAAATATGATGATGCGTGGGCTTGGCAAAAATATCCAAACCATCATTGGACGTTTAATAAACTCTACATTGCAGAAATGTGTGGTTATAGATGTGGCCCGAGCGGAGTACCAATACCTAGTGATGGTAAGTATATTATTCGTCCAATCATTAATCTTCATGGTATGTCACTAGACGCCTATGCTTGTAATTTGAAACAAGACGATATTATCACTCCTGCAGGATATTTTTGGTGTGAGTTCTTTGAAGGGAGTCACGTTTCCGTAGATTATTGGGCAAAAGATAACTTTCAGCAAGGCCTTACAGTAATGGGTTCTAAAGCAAAAGATAGTCTTTATAAGTTCAGGAACTGGACAAAGATGAGTCTTCTTGACTTTCCTCTAGACAGATGGTTTGATGTATCCTCGTTCGAGGGCGTCGATGTTGTAAATGTTGAATACATTGCTGGCAAGCCAATAGAAATACATCTACGTCATAATCCTGATTTTGAAAACCACAGCTGTGACTATCTCGAAGTTATATGGGAGTCTGATGTAGAAAACAACCCCGACTGGCTTAAACTATACGATTCAAGCTGGCAATGGATCGATTCTCGTGATACTGTGCCAGGTAAGGACATTCGTTTAGGATTCATGGGTAAGAAGTTGACTTGTTAAGTTTATTGTAGTACAATGGTTTCTTTTTGAGTGTATCTTATATGATGATCTATACGCATCAGACGTCGAAGAAGTCTAAGAAACAGAAGGCGAAGCAAAAAGAAGCGTGGGTCAAGCATTGCAAGAAGTTTGGTATCGAACAACGCAAGGATGTGTTTAAGCCTCTATCCGTCGAGACAACGTTCCGTCGAATTGGTAGTGAAACTTATAAAACTTTTGAGTCTGTCCAAACTAATAGGATTGATACGTTTAAGCGTGAAAAGAATCAGTATACTGGAACTGCTATGATTGGTGTAGCTGCTATGCACAAGTCGAATCTTGTTCCGGTGTTTGATAGTCAACATGCTGAGCAAGTAGCAAAAATGCGACGCGGTTGATTTATTTTAGATGTATGGTGTACAGTGCAACAACTGGGATTATCCAGGATTTTCTTAACTATGAGGTGAATATGAAAGCAAAGAACACGTTGAAGTTTATGAACGCCCTTTTTAACGGTGAGCAACTTACGGAAAAGCAGATCACTGCTCGTTTCGGTATCGCCAACCCGCGCGCTACCGTCTCTAACTTCCGTCTCCGCGATGGCCTGGCTATCTACGCCAACCGTCATGTTGACTCGAACGGTCGTGAGACGACTAAGTATCGTCTTGGCACGCCTACCCGTAGCGTTGTTGCTGCTGGTTATCGTGCTCGTTCTCTGGGTCTTGTCTAATCTGACATAGCTCACCAAAGGGAGCCTTCGGGCTCCCTTTTTTATTGGAGAAATGACATGACAACAGATAATGATTTACGTGATTGTCTTATGTTATACCTATCAGCTAATGTGGTGTCAGTTGTCTTCACAAAAGCTAATGGTGATGATAGGGTAATGCAATGCACGTTGAATCCTGCTTTAATTAAAGATACATACGAGAAGAAAACGGATCGCATTAAGAAGCCAAACGAAGAAACAATGAGCGTTTGGGATGTCGAGAAGCAGGCTTGGCGATCGTTTAGACTTGATAGTGTGAAAGGTTGGTCATTAAGACACGTGGATGCATGATGACAAGAGATCTAAAAAATGGTATAACATTCGGAGCATTCGACCTGTGCCATGTTGGGCATATTGTTATGCTCGAAGAGTGTAAACAATATTGTGATTACCTTATTGTGGGTCTTCATGTAGATCCCTCAATCGAAAGACAATCGAAAAACAAACCAATCCAATCGGTGTATGAACGATATGTCCAACTACGGGCTCTTAAGTTCGTCGACGAGATCATACCATACTGCCATGAGAGCGAGATTGAGGAAATGTTACGGACACTTCCCATCCACGTACGCTTTCTAGGTGAAGACTATCTTCATAAGCCTTATACTGGACAACGATATTGTGAAGACAACGGAATACAGGTTGTCTACAACTCAAGGAAACACTCCTTTAGTTCGACTGAACTCAGAAAAAGAATTTCATTATACTCTCCGATGCCATTATGAAAACTTTACTAATCACAGGTAGTGCTGGTTACATTGGATCAGTAGTATGCAAGCTAGCAAAAGAAAAAGGTTATAAGGTTATTGCTGTTGACCTAGAACGCCACAAACACAACTATTACGATGTTAAGATAGACGGAATGTGTTGTTCCGATCCAAAAGTTGCTATGGTGGCTGTCGACTATAAAGTTGATGCAGTGTTTCATTTGGCTGCGTCTGCTAACATTACTGACAGCCTTACTCGTCCTCTCTTATATTATCAAAACAACACTGGTGCAACAGCTAAAATGTTTGACAACCTAATTATGCTAGGTTGGCGAGGTAACATTGTATTTTCTTCTACAGCAGCTGCATATGAAGTTAGTGGTGGACCAGTTGTTGAAACTGATCCAACAGGACCAATCAATGCTTATGGTAGAAGCAAGTTAATGTGTGAACAACTTCTTTATGAAGTCTATAAAGCCCATCAGATTCCTGTTACCGTGTTTCGCTACTTTAACGTTGCCGGTGCTTATGGAGATGTTGGTGACCACAAAGACTCTCATCATGTCCTACAAAAGCTCTGCTCTGCAATGCAATTAAACAGGGAGTTTTATGTCTGCGGAACAGATTATGATACACCTGATGGTACGTGTGTGAGAGATTACATCCACGTTCTTGATATTGCTGCAGCTCACTTTCACGCTCTCAATCATCACACCTCACCTTCATATGACCTGTACAACTTGGGTACGTATCATGGGGTCAGTGTGAAGGAACTAGCAGACAAGTTCCAAGCCACCGTTGGTGGTCAATTAAAAGTTGTGGATACTGTTCGCAGGCCTGGCGACCAAGCATTCATGGTTGCTAATCCAGAAAAATTCACTAGGACTGGTTTTAAGTTTAAACATTCAACAATGGAAGAAATTATTTGTAGTGCTTGGAAACATTATAGGAGCTAATCATGCCATTTGAAGAAAATGAAATTAGTGAAAAGAGTCAAGGGGGAACAGAAGCTGTAAAGAGAGAGCTTGCTAAGAGGCTGCCTACTGGGCTAACTGACGACTTTCAAATTATTTGCTCAAGAGTAAGAAAGATTGAAGAGGATAAGATTCGTGTGTATTGGTTACACGATCTTCCGGAAGATCCTGAAACAAGCCATCTACGAGAATTGAATAGTCGTAATAGATTTCATAAACTTTCCTTTATCGGCAACTGGCAATACAATCGATATCAACTTGTTTGTGGAATACCTTACGAGCAATCAGCTGTTGTCATAGAAACACCAATTGATCCGATTAACTTCGAACGTAAAAGCTTCGAAAAGATCCGGCTCGTGTACACTTCTACACCTCAGCGTGGTCTTGCACTTCTTGTTCCTGTATTTGAAAAGCTTGCTGAGAAATACAAGAACATTCATCTTGATGTGTTCTCGAGTTTCAAGATCTATGGATGGGAAGAGGCTGATAAGCAATTCGAACCTTTGTATGAAAGGATTCGCAAGCATCCTCAAATGACCTATCATGGGTTTGTTCCTAATGATACTGTTCGTGAACATCTCAAGAACTCACACATTCTTGCATATCCATCGATCTGGTTAGAATGTAACAGTCGAAGTGTTGTGGAAGCAATGTCAGCTGGTTTGTTGTGTGTGCATCCAAACTATGGCGGTCTGAGTGACACGTCTGGCGGATTAAATTTTATGTATCAAGGAGACAAGGATCCTCAAAAGCATGCAAACATCTTCTATCACGCACTAAATAACGCTATACAAACAGTTACACAAGAACAGACTCAGAACTACCTCAAACTTGTTAAAATGTATGCTGACACGAGGTTCAACTGGTCAAGAATTGTAAATAACTGGACTGACGTTCTGATGTCGTTAAAAGAACAGTATCCTACAGTAGAAAGCAGACGATTACCCCAAGAGATGTTCGTTTATCAAGCATAACAAAAAGGAAACGACATGCAATCTAACACGGTTATTGACTTTCTCACAAAAAAACGAATAAAAGAGCTAGACCTTAGAAAGTCTACAATATCTGATGTTGAGGATACAGCTGATATTATTGTTTCACAAGCAATCGAGACAATGAATCACTATGGTTATATGCCCACTAACTCTAAGGATGTTGGATTGCTATTTGAGGTTGTCAAATCATTGCTGCTGCGAACCATGGAAATTGAGCATTTTTTGCAGACAGTATCCGACAAATACGTACAGATCATTGACTAATTAATAGAAATCCAGTATAGTCATGTGACACTGGAGATAAATTATGATACTGATAGATTTTAACCAAATTATGATTGCGAATATCATGTCCCAAATTGGGTCCCACACTAATGTGGAGATCGAAGAGGGTTTGGTTCGCCATATGGTTCTTAATACGATTCGCCACATTCGTCAGAAGTTTGTTGATTGTGGCGAGCTCGTTATTGCCACAGACAGCAAAAAGTATTGGCGGAAAGAGATTTTTCCTCATTACAAAGCTGGTAGGAAGAAGGCAAGAGAAGCTACTGATATCAACTGGTCAGCAATCTTTGATTGCCTAAATAAGGTCAGGCAAGAGCTGAAGGACAACTTTCCATACCGTGTCCTTACAGTTGAACGTGCTGAAGCTGATGACATTATTGCTACGTTGTGTTTCAAGTATGGCCAGACGTTTGGTGGTAGCAGAATTGTTATCGTGTCCGCTGATAAGGACTTTATTCAATTACAACAATTTGCTAATGTTGAACAATATGACCCGATCGGTAAGAAGACGATCAAACATCCTAACCCTCAACACTATATGATGGAACATATTTTGAAGGGTGACCGTGGGGACGGTATTCCCAACATCCTCTCTGCTGATGATTGTTTCGTCACCGGCGAACGTCAGAAGCCCCTCCGTGATACCAAAATCCAAGAAATGATCAAAGATAGGGATCTTGTTGAAAAAGATCCTACAATTGCTCGAGGCTATCATAGAAATGCTCAACTGATTTGTTTTGATATGATTCCGCAAGATGTCCAGCAAGCCATCCTTAGTGAGTTTGAGAAGGAGTCAAACAAGACAAGAGAAAAGTTGTTTAATTACTTCATTCAACATAAACTGAAAACGTTAATGGAAAGTATAGGTGAATACTAATGATTAAGTCGATTGCGGAAATCCTTTTAGAGGTTTCCAAAGCCCCTGCTGAACAACGTGTGCCATTACTTAAGTACTACGAATCTGATCCTGTAAAGGCAGTATTGTTTTATGCTCTTGATCCGAGAGCCAAGTGGCTCCTTCCAGAAGGAGCTCCTCCGTTCCGTCCTCTCGAGGCCCTTGACCAACATGGTCGGCTTCACCAAGAAGCTCGTAAACTGTACATGTTTCTCGATGCAAACTTAAATTTGACAAGGGCTAAACGAGAACAACTGTTTATCAATTTTCTTGAGATGATTGATCCAGAAGATGCAAAGTTGATTATTTCAGCAAAAGATAAGAAGATCCCTTATCCAAACATTACTGCTGAGTTGGTTAACGAAGCTTTTCCTGGGTTAATTAAGGTTGAACCGAAGGCAGAAGTGCCTGAAGTCAAGTCGAAAGTGAAACGTAAGAAAAAGGAGGAAGTAAGTGGAGCAAAAGCGTAAGCGTAGTATTGACGAAAAGAGTAAGCATATCCACAGTCGTCAACGTCGTGAGCAGTACTCGAGAGAATATGACGACATCGATCATCAGTTAAAGCAGTACAAATATAACGGAAACGTTAAAGACATATACGAAGAATACGAAGACTAATGAAAGTCAATTTGGTTTCATACACGCAGAGTGCCCCAACACTTCTGCTGGATGGTATTTCTTCAATTGAAGGCCTCGTAGCATTTTGCGCACGCGTCTCAAATCCAAGCAACCAACTAAACACCGAAACGTCTGAAAAACTAATCAAATACCTTCTCAAACACAAGCACTTCTCACCATTTGAGATGGTCAACATTTGTTTAGAGATAGAGACGACGAGAGACATTGCCAGGCAGATTCTCCGTCACCGGTCGTTTACGTTTCAGGAGTTCAGCCAACGATATGCTGACCCAACAAAAGATCTAGAGTTTGAGTTGCGTGAAGCTCGACTACAAGATCCGAACAATAGACAAAATTCCATCAACTCTTCTAATGAAGTGTTGCAAGCTGTATGGCTAGAGAAACAACAGCAAGTGCTCGATGCCTGTAAAGAGGTATATGAGTGGGCAATTAAACATGACCTTGCAAAGGAAGTTGCTCGAGCTGTCTTACCTGAGGGACTCACAATGTCTCGGATGTACGTAAATGGTACACTCCGTTCATGGATTCACTACATAGAGGTGAGGAGTGCTAATGGTACACAAAAGGAGCACATGCTGATTGCGAGAGAATGTGCAAAAGTAATTGCAACTATATTTCCAGGAGTTTATAATGCCATCGTATGAATTTAAGAATACAAAGACAGGCGAAGTCGTAGAGAAGTTTTGTTCTGTCTCAGTTCGTGATGAGATGGTAGCATCAGGTGAGTGGGAGATGCATCACTCTGGTACTGCTGCTACAATTGGTGACCCAGTAAGAATGGGAATGAAAAAGCCTGATTCGGGGTTTCGTGATCTGTTGAAAGAAATAAAGAAGAACAACTCAAGGGGTTTCTCGAAATCAACAATCAACGACTGGTAGGAGCTTATGGCAGCCAAAAAAATACAAAAACAAAAAACCGGCTTATCACTAACAAAAATCACTCCTCTAACAGAAAATCAGAAATTAACGTTTCAGCAGTATGAAAAAGGCAGCAACCTAGTTTTACATGGAACAGCAGGGACAGGCAAGACATTCATCTCCACATACCTAGCATTGAAAGAGATTCTCAATCTAGGCCTCTATAGAAGGCTGATCATCGTCCGATCAGCTGTTCCTACCAGAGACATAGGGTTTCTACCAGGCTCTCTAAAGGAAAAGACAAGAACGTACGAATTACCATATCATGCAATCTGCAGCGACCTATTTGGTCGTGATGATGCATATGACATCCTCAAGATGAAGGGTGTCGTTGATATGATAACGACTTCTTTCATACGTGGTATCACATTAAACGATTCTGTCATACTTGTTGATGAAGCTCAGAACCTTTCGTTCCATGAGCTAGACTCAATTATCACAAGAGTTGGTCGTAACTCACGAATCATCTTTTGTGGAGACTTCAAGCAAAGCGACTTAGAAAAAAGAGAAAGAAAAGGATTGTTAGACTTTCTAGCCATCTTGAAACGAATTGAATGTTTCTCAATGGTTGAGTTTAATAGTGAAGACATTGTACGATCAGGAATTGTGAAGCAATATATTATTGAAAGAGAAAAGATTGTTTAAGCATGAACCATTAGAACGAATCAAACTCAAGCGAATTGATTCACCAGAGGGTCGCCGGTATTGTACGCCAGAAGGCAAATCGTACAAGTCGGTGACCACTCTTCTTTCCGAGAACGAGCCGTCAGGCATCCTTGAGTGGAGAAAGCGAGTAGGAGAAAAGGAAGCTCAGAAGATAATGTTACGAGCTTCCAATCGTGGTACATATGTTCACACACAGCTCGAGAATCTAATTAACGGTCAGGAGTCTTTGTTTGAAGATGCAGCACCAGCCAGAGCTGAAATGGTCAGGTTGATTTGGAATTTTCTCAAAGAGAATATGCAAGTATGCTATGGAACAGAGTTACAGCTTTATTCCGATAATCTTAGACTTGCAGGCACCACTGACTTGGTAGCAAAGATCAATGGTGTTAAATATGTCGTAGACTTCAAAACAGCAACATATCCAAAAGATCTTGAGTATATTGACAACTACCACAATCAATTATCAATCTATTCCTATATGGTCTATGAGCGATATGGTTTAAACATTCCAAGTCTGTTATGCTTAATTGCAACAGAAACAGGAGAACTTCAAAAGTTTATACTAAAAAGAAAAACGGTGCAGGAGCTCCTTAAATTGTTTCCTCCCGGCCATCTTGTAAAAATTCCTAGCGTTGCTTCCTAATTGATTTCATGAAGCCAGGAATCCTTCCTCTATACCAACCTGGTGGTACAACCCTCACTCGTCTTTCCTCATCAAGTCCGTTGTGACACCATATCCATCCAAGAAGATTTCTTTTGCCTTTCATCGACTGGGATGTTTTCATTCTTGATTCTAGTCTGTGTTTCTTTCCTTGAAATCCTGACTTACCTTTTCTGACAGCAGACATCTTCTGCTTTGTACTTTCTTTTAATCCGCCGTAGTTAGGATTTCTGTTTCCCTGCTTGGCTTCTGACATCTTCCTCAACGTTTTTTCGTCAAACGGCTTATCAACCAAACCAAGCCTGAACATATCCTGTCTTGTCAAATGTAAAGGAAAAGGACACTCGACAGGCTTGCTCATCTTTCTTGTTTTTTGTTTGACCTCGAGCTTTGTCTTGCAAATCATTAACAGCTCACCCCTACCGCCTTCAGAACGGTATTCGCGATCAGTTCCTGAAAAGACAACTATTTTAGCTCGTTCTTCTATAATTGAATACATATAATATAATTTGTTTGTAGATAACTATATACTACATATCTAAACTTGTGAGGAGATATGAAATGCAATCTCTTGAAAATATCATTGGAAAGCCAAGCCAGTCTGATCACCAGTTACTTTACAATCTAACACTGAAGCTACAAGATGACCCAGCAACACTAAAACATATTGAAATTGCTCTTGCTCAACTTAATTATCCAATTGAGCACCCCAATGCTCAAAACATTTACATGTTCAAAACACTTGCTTTGGATTATAATAACCAGAGACCATTCACAGATTATCATGCAATAGTTGAAAAGTGGCGCAAGTTTGTTTTTGACAATCCATGGACAATTGAAAAGTATGACCAACTTCCTTCTAACAAAGATACTGGAAAGAAATCTCTGGTAGCAATTGTTGTTGAGAATGTTGGCAAGAGTGGCGTTGATATTGCAAAGATTGCTGAAAAAGAAACTGGTGAGCAATATGAGAAAGTATATCCCAAAGTGTTGCGAATTTTGAAAGAAACAAAAAAAGCAGCAAAACCTAAACCTGAACCACAACTTCGCCCAAGACGGAAACGTCGTTGACCTAATTGTCACAATTGTGTAATATGGACTTTCAATTATGAAAGGACATACATGAACCTCGAAAAGTATGGTATCACTAAGGGTATGGATTGTGTTGAGGGTGTTCAGAAGCTCGGAGAATATCTCGAGAATCCAGAATCGTTTGCAGCTCAGCATGACCGTGCGAATGCTGTGATCAAGAGTCTTGGCGGTGAGGCTGAGAAGGATCCTGATGCTGCCAGGATTATTGCTAAGTACATGGTGGCTCAGGTCGTCAACAAGCAGAAGCCCGATCAAGCACTTGCTCGTCATCGGTGTCAGTCGCTGATTGCTGCTGCTCCTGAAGTTGAGCGCGTACGCATTGTTCAACAGACGGTCAAGCCGTTAGTGAGCACTTACAAACCAAAGACCGACATTCGTAAAGGCAAGAACAACACGAAGAAGGATCGAGCTCTTGAGATTTGTGAGGCTAACGCTACGCTGTCGAACAACGACTTGGCAAAGCTGATTCAGAAGGAGCTGAAGATCACATTCGCGAACGCGTACTACTACAGTTCACGCGTGTTCAAACGATAGGAGGCAGTATGACAGCAGTATTCACTCTTGCTATAGGTGTAGTTCTTGGCCTTGTTGCCGGGTTCAATCTCGGAACGTGGTACTGCAAGAATGTCAAAGGAATGAAGTAGGGTTGACCTTTTTTTGACAATTCTCTATGATGTCTATATTGACAACTGAGGAATGCACATGAAGATCGTCTTTCGCACGCAGGTTGAAGAGAACTACGCTTGGGATTCTGAGGGTAACCTCGGCACGGGTGAGAACGCCCGCTGGAAGATGAAGGGCGGTCACGAGTACTTGATCGAGGACGTCTCGATTGGGTTCCTCTGTAGTAGTGATGTCCGCAAGTTCGCGGAAGCGCTGGTCCCTCAGTTCGAGGAGGACAATGTGGGCTTCCGTGAGTACGTGATTGACTGGTCTGTCGAGTGTGATGATTACGTGCCGGATTTTGAGCGGGCTCAGTTGGAGTACGACGGCGTGATCACGTTCCGCGAGAAGCGGATTCCGTTTAGTGAAGTGAGCTCGCAAGAGCTTGCGTAGTTGGTATCCAGGACGGTGACGGTCGCCAAACCGTTCGGGTGACTTAGAGCGAATCGTGATACGGCTAGACGACGACAATGCTAGCGCCGGACTCGTAACCGGCATTCTTTCTAAATAGATGAAACGCTAGGAGGTGTGTATGCGATTCATCGAATTCATTTCAGAAGCCAAGTCCTCAAAGTCTGAGGCAAACTACCAGGATCACCCAAAGAACAAGCAGAAGTGCATCAATTGCACGATGTGGCGTGATCCAAACAAATGCACAGCTGTAGCTGGAGACATCGACCCTGATGGGTGGTGTAGCTACTATGCTGGAGGTGCATATGGAAAGCGTGGCAAGCTCGTCAGTTGACCTAATTTTGTCACTATAAGATCATGGCCTTTCAATCAGAAAGGAACAAACGTGAAAGTGTTTATTGTCACTGCATATGATCATCTGAAGCGTGAATCTCTTTGCAAAGTGTTCTCGTCTAAGAATGCTGCCAACAAGTTTGAGGCGAAGCTGATACTAGCAACGCACGAGGAAGTGGGTGATCGGTATAGCAAGATTGATTCGTTCCAGCGTACTGTTGACTGTCCGGAGGCTGTGTGAACAACTATCCAAATATGTCGTACTGCATGTTCGAGAACACGCACCGAGCGATCGATCAGCTTATTTCAGCGATGCGAGAGGCCCAGATCAACAGTCCAGAGGCGGTTCTTGAGTTTGTCAATGATATGAGCCGTGAAGAGCGTCGTGCATTTGAAGACATCGCTGCAATGGCGATGGACTTGATTGCTGAGTGCAGGAATGTTGAGAGGGTTGTTGAAGTGCATCAGGAGTTAACGTAAATGCAAAAAGTCGTGATTAACAAGTGTCATGGTGGGTTCGGCCTTAGCCATAAGGGTGAGGATCTGTTCAAACAGCTGACTGGGGAAGACTTTAACAGCTTTCACGTCTATCGTGATGATGAGGCTCTTGTCCAGGTTGTTGAACAGCTGGGTGAGAAGGCCAACGACAACTATTCCGATCTCAAGATCGTCGAGATTCCTGATGACGTTGAGTGGACGATTCAGGAGTACGACGGCATGGAGTGGGTCGCTGAGAAGCATAGGATCTGGAAGTAGTTGACCTAATTTTGACCATTCCGTATTGTGACCGTTCAATCAAAAAGGAACCGAAATGTCTCTGATTACTGTCAGTCTCAAGCATTGTGACTATGTCAAAGAGCGTCGCCAGCTTCGCCTCGCTTCAGAGTTCTTTGCTGGCTGTTTTCCGAAGGAGTTCTTTGTCGAGAGCCACCACACTGGCCGAGTCGTCCGTTTCACCGTAGTTGGACCGGAAGACAAGCTGTTCGATCAGGATCAGTGGGATGGTGAGATGATGATCTACCGGCCTGTCGGTGGTGAGTCTGCAATCCAGAAAGTCGACCATCTTGTCGTGGAACATCAGTGGTGAACGACAAGATCCTCAAGCTGGCTTCTGATGCTGGCTTGCTCAACTATAACGACCTCGAGACTCCACGTCGGTACTTCGTCTGTGGTTATGCTGACGTCGATGAGGTTCGAAAGTTCGCTGAATCTATCATCCAGGAATGCTTGGCTATGACCGATTGGCAGACTGGCCAGCGAATTCAGAAGCATTTCGAGTACCGTGACAATCGCTGGGCCGAGACTCAGCACAATCCCAAACCGTTCTAACCTCTTGATTCCTCTGGTGTTCTTTTCCGTTGACATAAATTTGTCACAGCGGTATAGTCTACTTATTACTGATGAGGACTACACAAATGGCTAAACTTGAACTTCGTGGTGGTAGGTGGCATATCGTTGTCGACGGCAAGTCTGTGTTCGACAGCGCAAACAAATATTATGCCAAAAGCAAGCTCGCTCAGTACGAGTCTGAGGGCGAGGTGCAAGAATCGAAGGCGAAGCAGTTTCCGATCAATGATCGGTTTCAGTACATCGGCCAGATCATCCAGATGATCGCGCAGAAGCAGATTCCGTCGATGATCATCACGGGACCTGGCGGTCTTGGCAAGACTCATGCTGTGATGTCCGGTCTCAAGGCCGCTGGTCTGTCTGACATCTCTGAGTTGGATCTTGGCACGTCTATTGCTGGGATGAAGTCTTTCCGGATTATCAAGGGTTTCTCGACTGCGAAGGGCTTGTATCGTGTGTTGTTCGAGAATCAGAACAACATTGTCGTCTTTGACGATTGTGACTCTGTTCTCACCGATCCTGATGCGTTGAACCTGCTGAAGGGTGCTCTTGACTCGTATGACAAGCGTTTGATCACGTGGAACACGTCTGTTGACGACCAGCTGCCGCGTTCTTTCATCTTTCGTGGTGCTGTGATCTTCATTTCGAACAAGTCGCAGGACAAGATCGGTCAGGCTTTGCGTACGCGTTCTATTTGTATTGACTTGGAGATGACTGCTGATCAGAAGATCGAGCGGATGGACACGATTCTCCGTTCTGAGGGGTTCTTGCCGAACATTCCGGTCACGTACAAGCTCGAGGCTCTTGACTTGCTCAAGCGGAATCGTGAGCAGTGTAGTGACCTGTCGCTTCGTAGTCTGATCACCGTTACGAAGATTCGTGCTTCTGGCCAGCCTGGTTGGGAGAAGCTTGCTGAGTATGTTCTTGCTAACTGAGGAATCATGGAAATCACTGTTAATATACCGGATGACGTGGTTGATCATATTGCGGATGTGTGTCAAGATCTTGGAATCGATGTTGATGATTGGCACTTTCAACAAGCTGTCATCGAGTTCTTGAAGCAGGATGTAGTGTCAATCTATGATACGTACTACACAGATGAGATGGGCGATGCAATCATTCAGTTTTGGAATCTAGGAGGCAACAATGACAACGTTTGATGAGCTTGTAAACCAGGTAGCTGTTTTGTGCTTTGAAGATGCTATGGAAACCGTAGAGATGTATGACAATGATGACAAGAAGAACGGCCTGGATCCCTTACCCAATGACGATCGGATTCGCTATCATCAGGACCTAGCTGAAACGACTCTTGCATCTATCTTCGGTGATGAGGTGAGAGCCAAGATTGCCATGCTGTGTGAAGACCATTACAAGTAGCAAGTCCATAAGCAAGCTGATCATCAAGGAACCTATTGAGAACAGTGTTAGTGACCGGATCTCTCACCAATAGGTTAGTCATGCATCGCTTGAAGCATTGTACGTTCCGTAGATGGTGTTCTAGCGGTGTCATAGGCTGGATTCCCGGCAATTGTATGTAAACCAAAATCCGTAAGTACTCACTAACCATATATTTAGACTGGTAGCGGTGTGGGTAGTCAGCAGCTCTCCCAGCCGCTGACAATCGCTGCCTTCCAGCTGCACATCTCTGCACACTCATCACCGTAGGTAGGTGAGTGGCCACTTACCTTTCTGCAAAATCCTGTATTGGCAACGAACTCTGAATTTAGGTCAACCGGGGGGTAAGTGGTTACTAACCATTGATCCGCTCTCGCCGTCCATCCCCGGACATCGCCGTTCGAACCGATGGGGATACTATCTGGGATTGACAAAAAGAAGGCAACCGGTTGACAATATTTTGTGGAAATGCGATAGTGGTCCTACGTTATGAGGAGATCACATATGAACGAAGACGACGTTTTTGCTGCCCTGCAACACCAGATCGAGCTCGAAGAGCAGGCCTGGCGGGAAACGGAAGAGTTCTGTGCGTACGTCAACATGCTGTGCAATGCAGCTACTGAGGAGTGTGTGTAATGAGTGCTATTGTCGCCAACGCGATTCTCAACCGAATCTGCATGCAACGCTGCGATATGCTGTCCAGCTACGGTCCTGAGGCTGTTCTGAACGCTGCAAACGAGGTCGCTGAGTTCGTCGGCAGCGTGGAAGAGATCGGGACCAGCGATGTTTCAGGCTGGGTGAAGAGCGTGGAAGCCCGGCTGCTGATGCAATGAAGCACGTTCTCGAGACGACTGAGTGGGAAGGCAGCACGCCAAACCACGAGTACTTTCTCAACGACTCGATGACCGAGCTGTTTGCATACATTCCAGAGGGGTCAAAAGAGAAGATCACGCTGCATGGGCCGATCAAATTCGACAGAAAAGGCCGTAAATTCAAGGTTTTACGGTCTGTTCCTGACGAAATCAAGGAGGAAGGCACGCCAGTCAGTGGGAAAAACGGTAAAGTATACTATGTTTCCGAGAAAAATGGCAAGATCCGGTGTACGTGTCCAGGGTTCTACTACAGGGGTAAGTGCTCACACACCTCGAGTTGACAATATTTTGACAATACCGTATGCTGTCCTTACTGACTAAGGAGACGACAGATGGAAATGCAACCGCACGAGAAGCTTAATTTCTACCTCAACTGGGCGTACGTTCAGAACAGGAACTGGATTGGTGGGTTCCGTGGCTACGATGCGGCTGAGCCGGTCCTGCTGACAGCTGAGGAGTTCGATGAGGAGCTCTGCAGGGATGTGGCGATGGACCTCAGCTGGGTTGACGACGATGCGTACGAGGACGACGATGCGTACGCCGATGGGCAGGCTCTGGCGTCGGCTGGTTGGGGGACGGATGAGGATTACGGTTCTGCTGAGGATTGCTACTAATGACGCATCCTTTTGTCTCGCGGAAGTACACGCACCAGCTGCTTGACTGGGTTGAAGAGGGTGCAATTGACAAGGACATGCTGATCAGGGCGTGTGTTGGCTGGATGGCTGAGGATGAGGTCCGGCAGATGATGCTGGCGAACGACTTTATTGGGAATGAGCTGGACTGAGTTGACCTAATTGTGACAGCTCAGTATACTGGACTTTCCAATCAAGGAGAACACATGAACGTCGAAAACTTCAAGTCTGTCGTGGAACTGTGGAAGAAGGCTGCTCTCGAGAAGTACGACTCTCACGCGTTTGCTGCGGGCTACTTCGAGTCGATGATGGTATCGATGTTCACCAAGCTGTCGAAGTGTGAGCGTGATCATGTCACTGCGGTCCTGCTGGAATCGAGCGTGTTTCAGAAGGAGAAGGCGTAATGTATCGAGTGATCGTCTCTGACCGGCTGTACAATGACACGGTCGCTATGTGCTTCGGCTGTGCTGATAGGGCTGTCGACCTTCTGGCGGCCCTCTCAAAGTCGGAGAAGTACGTAGTCACTAACCCCATCGACACCGTGTCGTTTGACGATGCGAAGCAGATGCTGGCGAAACGGTCTGCCAAGCAGATGGCAATGTGCAACGACATCGCGGACCTCCTTCAGGAGTACATTGCGGAGATGGAGATCGCGTTTGCAAGGATGACGGTGCAATGAACGACTTCGGAGACTGGATCATTGGCGTCGTCTGCAACATAGGCACAGCTGTTGTCTTCCTGCAGATTGTTGCGGACAGGCTGTAGGCTGAACCCCGGCGGGGGCATTTTTAAACAGGGGGTTTACGCGTTTCTAGTAAAATTCACATCGCTTCCTCCAATTAACTCCGGGGGCCCCCATTTTTAACCGCATGATTCCCCACCATGTTCTATAAACTACCCGGGCGCCCGCAAAAAAACGCGGGGGGGCTTTTTTAACCGCATGATTCTGTGTGGGGGCCCGCTAAAACTGCGGGGGCCCGCTTTTTTAGCCGTATTATTCTTGATGTTGTCATTTTTTCTTTTCTTTGGTATTGTATAACCGTCATTTGGTGATTTTTGGGGGTGTGAGATGGAGAAAGTTTACGTGCTGCATGGTGTAGTGAACAGGTTAGCGATGCAAAAGTACATCATTGGGTGTTTTTCCACGCGCGAAGCGGCGCTACGCGCCGAAAAAACTATCCGCGCTCGGCAGACGCAGCGTGAGCCGGACTATGTTATTCAGCCTTGGGATTCGTTTGTTGTAGAGGAATATGGTATTAACAAGGTGAGAAACGACTTCAATCCGGAAGCTCCATGTGGTGAGTGGTTGGATATCAGTCCGATTGGATCTGTTTCTATCGGTGTTGGAGGTGTCGGTGGTGTTGGTGGGTCTGTAGGAATGGCTGGTGATAATGGTGCAGGTTCTTTGAGGAGCAATCATGAATAAGGAAGAAGTGTTTCAGTTTCTTGACGATCTGCGTGAATCTGGGATTGTCAACATGTTTGGTGCTACGCCGTATGTTCAAGAAGCGTTTGGCGTGAAAAAAATGGAAGCACGTGAGCTTGTCGTTGAATGGATGAAAACTTTTAGTGAAAGGCATGCAAATGACGCCAGCTGACTTCTTGCTGATTGTGGCTCTCACATACATCGTGGAGACATTATGACAACCAACGAGTGGTCAATTGTATGGGATGGCATCTGGGGCTTGATTAAGATCGTTGCCTATCTGATGTTCATTGCTGTTGCGGCCAAATACCTGTTCTGGGGGTAATCAGTAAATAGTTGACATTAATGTCAAAACGAAGGATAATTGCGTTATGAAAATTATTAAGAGTTCAACACAATACAACAGGGATGTATACACTATCAAGCTTGAAGAAAGCGATGCAAACAAGTCTGACTATGATCTGATTCGTGAATGTGATGGTTGGGGAAAGGCTCCATTCGGAGGCCGGGTCCGTCGCAATACAGACGGTACCGTTGAAGTGACTGTTTATACGGACTAAAATGAGCTACATGAAACAACTTGTGATGGAAATCACCGAAATGTTTGAATCTGGAATGGATTCTGAACAGATTGCACTGTCGCTTGACTGTGACGTCAATCTCGTATATGATGCAATTAACTTTCTTTATAATGACAAACGGGAAACGGTGCACTAATGTTCGCAACTCAGAAATCTAGCAAGCCGCGGCTTAAGAATGATACGCTTGGCAACAACACGCTCTCCATGCTGTACGAGCAGTATGATAAAGCTGGTATTAATGAATTTCGTGGAATTTGCCAAGACGTGATTCAGCAAGGTGGTGGCAAACAGAAACGCAAGGATGAGATCATTGCTGCTATCCACGCAACGGACAATAAAGCTGTTGTTTTGAAAAAAACTCAGGACTTTATTATGGCAGGAATGGGGCTCGGCGTATAGCCTATATACTTGGCTAGAGGGATGTTCCCTCTTATCAAGAAAGGGCTATAATGGAAAATCTTCTTATTTTCGTAGGAATTCTACTGTTTGTTTATGTTGGATACAAGCTGTGGAATTCGAAGAAGCGTAATCCTTCCGATCCTAATATGATTAGTCCAGGTGTCAAAGACGAACTGGATCAGACCGACAAGCGATAAGGAGTACTTTATATTATGATGAAGCGAATTCAAGCCTTACCAAACGGCGAGCAGTTTATTGAATTTTCCAACGAAGAGATGCAAGCTGTAGGATGGTCACCGGGTGACACTCTTCGTTGGAAAGACAACGGCGACGGTTCTTACTCACTGTCGAAGGTAGAGGAACAAGAAACCGAACTTGTTCTTGTTGAGTGTGTTCAAACCTATCGCATGCGGTACTGTGTTGAAGTTCCCAAAGGAAAAGCTGAATGGGCGCTTGATGATGTAACATACCAAGAAGCGAAAGAGTTTAGTCAAAAAGATCTTGGTGAAACAATCCTCAGTCACCGTGTTGTTACAAAAGAAGAAGCGCTTCAAATTTGTAGGGAAGATAATGATTATATTTCAAGCTGGACCGATGAGCAGTTAATGAGAGCCTTTTTTACAAAGGCCGAATAACCAGCGTTCTGACGATGACCCGGGAAGGGGTCGAAACTAACCGCCGCGCTTTGGGTTGCTACTAAGTGGCCGGCTAAGCGGTTAGTCAACGCGGAACAACATGATTTGGCATACTGGGGGAGTTCCGGAAGCGAACCCTGTATGTGACCAAAACCTCTGTCGGTGTGAATGCGCGTAGCATTCCTAGAGTTCGCCGGAAGTGCGTAACCGGCACCTATTAAGGAGAGCAGAATGGAAATAACACCAGAATTCATTTCTGAACTTCGTTATGAAAATTGTGATACAGATTTGATCAAGAAGTTGCTGCACATTGTAGACAACGAGCCAAACGATTTGTTAAGGGTATGTGCCCGCGTTTGGCTTGCCGATAATGTTTGTAAAATCCTAAAGAGAATCTACGTCAGCTGAAGTGCTTGAAGCTTGGATTTTGGACTTGAATGCTCCAGCCTCTTCACGTGCACGCTTGGCTGCTATAATTTTTTCCTGGTTCTGTCTTAAGTAATCCATGTACTCGGGACTTCTTGTTACGGGCTGAAACTTAGCTCCTTGCTCCTTTGGATCAGTTCCTGGCATATCTTCAAGCTCTGAATCAAGTTCAGTTCCAGACTTAACTGGTTCTGCCTTTACCTCATCAGAGACAGGCTTTGCTTTAATAGGTTGGGCCTTAACAGCTTCTTGTTCTGTAAAAACATCTGGAAACTTGGAGCTGTTTGGAACACGTGGCTTTTGCACGTTGATGAAACGTTCAAGAGATTCTTTCTTGATGGAGCGATATCTTCTCTCAACAGGAGCAACATACTTTTCTGCTTCTTCATCTTCTTCGCTAGATTTTGGAGCTTCTGCTGCAGCTTCTGGCTTCGAAGGCTCTGGAGATACTTCAGCTTTTGGAGGTTCTTTTTTTGGCGGCTCTGCTACTGGTGTTTCTTGCTTTGGGGCTCTCTCTGCTTCTGCTTCTTTTCTTTTTTCTGTTCCACTGAGAATTGCTGCCCCTCCGCCTACCAAGCCGGCTGCTCCTACTACTGCTTTTCCAACCTGTAACGGTTCCATTTTCAATTCGGGTTTAGGTTTTGTAGGAGAGGCAGAAGGAGATACAGTTGGTTCTTTTGGAACAATTTTCCCATCTCGAATAGTATAGCGAGGTTTGAGAGGTAATCCTCCCATACCACTTCGAGCTCCGCCCCCTGAGGTGGGTCCTGGAGCTCCCGCTCCAGGTGTAGTTTGAGCTTCGCTCAAATACCGAGAAGCAACGACCGTTGAATTTTTTAGCCTTTTTTGCTCGTTTTGAATAAATTTGGCGTAAAGATCAATCTTCTTTGTCATTTGTATCCTCTTTGGGCTTTTTGGAACTTTCAACGGCTTTTTTCACTGCAAGTTCATAATTATAATCGTAGGAGGGAGGCTTATCCTTTTCATAACCAAGCATTGCTTTCAATTTCTCTGTTTCATGTTTGCCCATCACTCTTGTATCTTGTTTTTGAGATTTTTTTCGTCTTTCCATTTCCATCTCAACATCTTTTCTTGCTTTATCAAGCTCTGCTCCAACTTTTTTAGCTGCAATGTATGCAGGTATAGAAGTTGCCGCACCAGCAAGAGCTCCCAAGGCAAGAGGCACGGCCGCAGGTACTGCTTCTTTTAGGGCTTTAGGAGATGTTATTGTCGAATAACTGAGTCTTTTTTGCTCGTTTTGAATAAACTGAACATATTTGTTAATTTTATCCGACATTTGTAGCCTTATAATTTGGAAATTGACTGATTATTTATACTTTCTTTTCGTTGACATGTTTTTGTCAATGATGTAAGATGTTTCTAATGCCCGAGTGGTGGAATGGTATACACAGCAGACTTAAAATCTGCCGGCTTTGGCCTTGTGGGTTCGAGTCCCGCCTCGGGTACCAGGATGTGTTGACATAATTTGAGACTTTATATACAATAGGAATCATGAATTTACTTGACAAGTGGTTGAAGGCATATAAGCCAAGGACGTTCAACAGGCTTCAGAACGAAAAACAAATCGTTCGGTCGACTGTGCAGGCTGCTTGTAATGCTATGGTTCCAGCAATTCGTCAGAAAATTGGTGACAATACTTGGACACCCAATATTTCGATGTCGTTTAGCGAGCGTCGTCGCCGTTCGTATGGGGGTGTAAAGTATTATAAGAAGGACAGGGAATATAAACCCTGGATGTCGCTTGCAGGAATTTATTTTTTGGAGAACAATAGTGATTGTTTTCGTGAATATAGTGAATTTGCAGATGATCGAGAAATTGGTAACTTACCGGCCGGTGCTCCAAGAGAGCAGTGTATTTGGGCTCTTGTTGCTCACGAATTGGCTCACTGCGTTCAGTGGTCGTTAATTACGAAAGTTTTTTCTAGTATAAAATATGCGCACGGTGATGATGACGATCGCGGGCACGGTGCGCTGTGGAAGGAAGTGTACCGCGATCTTCGAGTAAACTTTATTAATGGAGGTGTCAAAATGGAAGCTGCTGTTCAGAATCAAACTAACGTTGTTAATATTACTGGTGTTAAGGCTCCTAAGGAAAAGAGTGTGACTAATCGTTCGCGTGTTAATGCAATCTTTGAAGCCAACAAGGATAAGAAGACTAGCGATATCGTCGCCCTTGTGATGCAAGACCTTAAAATTAGTAAGTCGTATGCTTACACGTACGTATATCTTGCTCGTAGGGATGCTGGTCTTACTAAGTAAGAATGAGTTGGAGCAATAAGCTCCAACGTAAGCTGGGGTGCGACAGCTTTATAAATACACGCACACGCATGTCAGAGGGAGACTGTCGTGAGATAGACTCCCTCATTCCTTTATGAAATGGTGAGGTCATTATGAGCTTTAGCGAACAATTTTTTACTGAAGTTGAACAAATTGCAAAAACAATCTCCAAAGAAAAAATAGAAAGTATTGTCGATGCGTTGGCCCTTGTCCGCACGCGAAAGGGACGACTGTTCGTTCTGGGTGTTGGAGGATCAGCTGGTAATGCCTCCCATGCTGTTAATGACTTTCGTAAGCTCTGTGGTATAGAGGCATATGCTCCTACGGACAACGTTTCTGAACTTACAGCACGTACAAACGATGATGGCTTTGAAACTATCTTCGAAGCATATCTTCGTACAAGTAATCTCACTGCCAGCGATTGCCTGCTTATCTTTTCTGTAGGTGGAGGTTCTGAAGAGCGCAAGATCTCTATGAACCTTATCAACGCAATTAAATATGCAAAGCAGTGCCATGCTACTGTCTGTGGGGTTGTTGGAAAAGGATCTGGTTACACTGCACTGAACGGCGACAATGTTGTAGTAGTGCCTGAATTATTCCCAGAACGAGTTACTCCTCACAGCGAAGCATTCCAAGCAGTTGTTTGGCACTGTATCGTTTCCCATCCCAAGCTGCAAGTTAAAAAGACGACGTGGTAAAAGCTATATTTTTTGATCGTGATGGTGTGCTTGCAAAGATGGTCAAGCACGGCGATCGTTATACGGCTGCTTGGCTTGTTGAAGAGTTTGAAATTATTTCAGAGGCAAGAGCAGCCGTGAAGCTTTGCAAGGCAATGGGTTTCCAAGCTCACGTCATAACAAACCAGCCTGACATTAATGATAATCTAATGACTCAACGAGCGTTAGATACAATGCATGAGATTCTCGATGAGCGGTTGGGTGTTGATTCTATTACGTATTGCAAGGAACGTGGAGCGGATTGCTATAAACCAAACACGGGGATGGTTGACAAGCTGTGTAGGCAATATAACATCAATCGTAATGAGAGCTTTCTAATTGGAGATAGCTGGCGAGATATAGTGTGCGGTCATAGGAGTGGGCTAACAACATTCTATGTAAGCAACGGTCCATATACACCTCCAGAAGAGTTTGAATCAATAAAACCTAATTTTGTTGTTGCCAATGTACTTGAGGCATGCTATATAATAAATCAAAAGGAGTGTAGTTATGATTAAATTATTTGCAGATGGTGCAGACATGGAAGGGATCAAGCAAGCGGCAAATGATCCGCGAATCGTTGGCTTCACCACTAATCCAACTCTAATGCGCCAAGCTGGCGTAACTGATTATGAAGTGTTTGCTAATGAGTGCATTGACTACCTAGCCAGCACACGACCTGAAACATGCTTAAGCCTTGAAGTGTTTGATGATGACTTAGATGTTATGCATCAGCAAGCAATAAAAATTCAGTCGTGGGGCGCAATGAAGAAGTATCGTGTATATGTTAAGATTCCTGTAATGAACACACAACGAGTTGCTACTTACGATTTGGTTCAAGATCTTTCTCGTCTTGGTGTAAATTGTAACGTCACAGCTGTCTTTACAAAAGAACAAATTGAGAACGTTGCGGCAGCTCTTGATCCGAACGTAAAAGGAATCATTTCTATTTTTGCTGGACGGATTGCCGATGCCGGTGTCGATCCTGTTGGTATTGTAAGACACGCCGTTGCTGTTCTTGGTCATGTCAGCTTCGTGAATGGTAACATTCAAACATTGTGGGCTTCCCCTCGTGAACCATTCAACTTTATCCAAGCTGAACTGTGCGGCTGCGATATCATTACAATGACCCCCCAACTAATCAAGAAACTTAACACGTTTGGTAAAGATCTTACTCAGTTTTCCTACGAAACGGTAAAGATGTTCTATGATGATGCTGTTAAGTCGGGTTTCAACATTAAACTATGATAGTCACTAAAACTCCTCTCCGTATGAGCCTCTTTAGTGGAGGCAGCGATATGAGCTCTTTCTATGAGAAAGAGAAGGGAGCAGCGTTGTCTGTTACAATTGATAAGTTTGTTTATGTTTGTGTTCACCGAACTCCCCATCTTGGCATCAAAGCAATGTATGACAAGATTGAGGAAACACCCGATGTTGAAACAATGCAGCATGAAATTTCTAAAGAAGCGTTCACATACTTTAACTACAAGAAAGAAATTACTGTTGCCTCTATATCAGACATTCTTTCTAAAGGGTCAGGTCTTGGTTCTTCATCAACGTTTACTGTAGGTCTTGTAAACGCTCTCGCAACTCTTCGGTGGGGTCACATTACGAAACAATATCTAGCTGATGTTGCCTGTGAGATTGAAATAGATCGATGTGGGTATCCAATAGGCAAGCAGGATCAGTATGCAGCTGCCTTTGGTGGTATGAATTTATTTGAGTTTCATACTGACGGATCAGTAACCAACACTGCTGTTAATATCAACGACCAACGGATGTTTGAATTCAATCAAAATCTCCTTCTTGTGTATAGCGGTCGAGGAAGATCAGCAAACAGCATTCTTCAGAAGCAGCGCGACTCACTTATTGATAAGAGTAAGTTCGATAAAGTAAGAGCCAACAGAGATAAGGCATATCAAGCTTACAACAGTATTTTGAACGGTCAGTTTGATGACATTGGTCATTTGTTTCACGAGGGATGGCAAACTAAGAAAACAATCGTGGAGTCTATCAGTAACGACTACTTCGATAATGTTTACAACAAGGCTATCGAGGCCGGTGCTTTGGGTGGTAAGTTGTTGGGTGCCGGTGGTGGCGGGTTTTTTATCTTTTACGTTAAGAAAGATAAGCGTAGTGACGTTATGAGTGCTGTGACAGAAGGTACTGAGTGTAAAATATATGATTTCCAATTTTACGACAAAGGTAGTGAAGTTGTAGCTAACTGTTAAAGGAGAAAAATATGAAGTCGAATATGCTAGTTGCTGGTATTGTAGCTTTGGGTCTTACCGCTCCAGTTTTTGGCCAGGAACCAAAGAAAGTAGAGCCCCCAAAGGCTGAACCAAAGAAAGAAGCTCCTGCTCCCAAAGATGCCCCAAAAAAGGAACCTGCTAAAAAAGAGGAACCTAAGAAAGAGCCAAAGAAAGAAGAACCCAAGAAGTAACAAAAAAGGCCCTTCGGGGCCTTTTTTTATTGTTGACATTTTTCTTCTAATTTAGTACAATGTAAATGTTGTGATAAAATTATGGAGATTTGTTGATGGATAAAAGAATTATGTGGTTGTGGTTACATTGGTTTGCAGTTGCTGTGTTTACACATTCGTTTTGCCAAGTTGCTATTGATGTGATATTTTATGAATGGTATCATTATTGGTATGATTTGATTACTTTTGCGGCTGGAGCTGTTTATGCTGGTGTTGCATTTTTGCGTCTTTGGAATAAAAAAGGTTAAATAATGAATATTTTCAGCATTGAAAAGAACATACGCATGTCTACGCTTGTTAATGTTAATCTATCAGCAAGTCAGTGGGACTTGTATACTGAATCGTTTCCTCGTCACACGATTGAAAAGGTCGCTTCTTTTTTGAATGGCCGTTTCAATCAAGGTTATAACAAAGGTATGTCGAAAGAACAGCTAAAAACGTTCATGGATCAGCTGATGGAGCAATTTAGCATTTATGGCGCCAACGATAAAGACACTCGCAAAGTTCTTGGCCTTCTTCTTGAAAAGGTGTATCCCTAAGGTCAAATCCTCATAAATAGTTTGTAACAAAACTAGGAGGATTTATGACTACTCCATCCGGTCAAATAGCAGCAAGTGATATTAATATAGAATTGGATAGATCACCAACAAACATAGTGGTGCTCAACGGAGAAAGGGTGAGACGTTTAGCTAACCGAACGTCTGGTACTATATCATATAGTGATCTTCAAAACAAAAACAGAACAAGAACATATGATAGTGGACAGGTTGCTCCTTCTCGAACAAGAACCGATTCTTTTTATACTACAAATTTTGTTGCTTCAGGTGGCTCCTATTATGTTCCTGCATATACACAAGGTACACAATTTAGTGTGGGAGCTCTTGATGTTGATGTTTATGATACAACAGCTTATGCTAATGCCACTGTTCAAACACAAAACATGACAGTTACTATCGGAGTAACATATGATTCGTTTGTTGTGGTTGATTCGAGCACTAATTTTGCTATAGTTCCTGCAATTAAGCCTGTTGGCTACCCTTTTGCTTCTGTTACTGATTATGGTAACCAAAATGGTTTGACATCACTTTCCGGTGCATTTAGTGGATCTAGAATTAAAACTGGCACAGTCACATTAAGTTACTCACTAAGCAATCCTGTATCATTTGGGTCAGTAGGTGGGTGGAGTATAGGAACCACAGGTCAATGGAACACCGGCAAATTATCACGAACAGACCATTTTATTAGTATTGGCATGAACGTTACTCTCAGTTACTATGGTGGTAATAGTTCACCACTTACTATTCATTACGCACAAATAAGTGGATCTTACTCAATATAGTTGACTTTTTTTCACAAAAAGTCTAGAATGGTCATTGTAGTTAATTGATAAACACTTAGGAGATTATATTATGGCACACAAACTTGAAATTGTGAATGGTGTTGCAAAAATGGCCTATGCTGGCGAGGTGCCGTGGCATGGGCTTGGTAAAGAAGTTCCTGCTGATCTCTCGACCGACCAAATGCTCAAAGCTGCCGAGCTTGATTGGGAAGTTCAAAAAATTCCTGCATATTCAACTATCGACGGTAAGAAGGTTTCTGTCGGCTGGTCTGCTCTTACTCGGATGACTGACCACAAGGTTCTTGGTGTTGTGTCGAACGACTGGAACCCTGTGCAGAACCAAGACGCGTTTGATTTCTTTAGTGAGTTTGTCGAAGCTGGTGACATGCAAATGCACACTGCTGGCTCGCTCGATGGTGGTCGTATTGTGTGGGCGCTTGCTAAGGTAAACGATGGCTTTACTGTGTTCAAGAAGGACACGGTTGAATCCTATCTACTGTTTACCAATCCCCACAAGTTTGGTCAGGGGATCGACATTCGGTTTACACCGATCCGTGTAGTGTGTAATAACACCTTGACTCTCGCTATTAACTCTCGCTCTGAACAAGTGTTTAAGCAATCGCATCGTCGTGTGTTTGATGCTAACACTGCTAAGGAAACGCTTGGTATCGCTAGCAACAAGCTGGCGAAGTATAAGGAGATGGCCGAGTTCCTCGGTGTCAAGAAGTACACGGAACAAAAGCTCAAAGAGTATATGTCTTCAGTGTTCCCTGTAATCACGCAGAAAGAACAAAGCAAGAAAGAGCTGTCGAAGTCTGCAGCACGAGCTGTCGAGATTGTTGAAGCCCAGCCTGGTGCTGAGTTTGCTCGTGGTACTTGGTGGAATGCGTTCAATGCTGTTACCTTCCTCACTGATCATGAGATTGGTCGTTCGAACGATACGCGTCTCAAGTCTGCTTGGTTTGGTCAGAACCGCAACCTCAAGATCAAAGCCCTTGAAACTGCTGTTGAGTACGCCAACGCGGCTTAATCACAGCAAGTTGGCCACGCGTCGAAAGGCGCGTGGCTTTTTTTGTTGACTTTTTATTTTTTACTCGTTATGATTCCCCTGTCCAGGGAAAACAATAGGAGCCACAATGACAACTCATCCTTTTAATCCAGCTCGTTATCCAGATGAAGATTTCAAGACGTATCAGCTTCGTCGTTGGAACGAGAACATGTACTTCAAAGAGCTTGCCAGGGCGCGACTGTTTTGGAACTCGTTTGTCGATGGTACGTATACTAGCGGGTCTGAACGGGATAAGTTCCAGCTAGAAATGACAGCGTGAACATCTTCTATCTCGACCACGATCAACGTCGTTGTGCAGAAATGCATAATGACAAGCATTGTGTGAAGATGATTGTTGAGTACGCACAATTGCTTTCTACAGCTCATCGTGTGTTGGATGGCAAGCCGTACACCACCAAGACAGGAAAGAAAACTGTTGTTAGGTGGAAGTTAAACGACGAGCGAGACTCAACAATCTATGAAGCTGCTCATATGAAACATCCTTCTGCTTTGTGGGTGCGTTCGGCTAGCAGCAATTATCAGTGGCTGTATCGGTTGTTTGAGTGCTTATTGGATGAATACACGTTTCGTTACGGTAGGCAACACAAATCATCCGCACTGCTTGGTCCTTTAGCAAACTTGCCAACCAATATTCCTAACAGCCATTTTACAGAACCAACACCGGCAATGCCTAATGACTACAAAGTTAAAGGCAGTTCAATCGTCTCTTATCGTAACTACTACAAGTACGGTAAGGAACACTTAGCAAAATGGTCTAAACGGCCTGTACCGACGTTTTTAAGATAAGTAATATACCAAAATAATTTTGTTGTTGAAATAATATGTTGAAACTTATAAAGTACAACGATGGTATGAGCCACGCTGACATATGGTTTTGGGTTAATGAGGAAGACACTTTAGCAAGCCCTGTCTTTGAACATATGGAAGAGGCTAACAAGTGGGCCACGGAAAAGGGCCTCACTGTAGGTGAATGGTTGTAAACTGTGTAGAAAGAAAGCTGTTCGGACCCCGGTTCAATTCCGGGCAGGTCCACCAAAAGCACACTATTGCAGACCCTAACGAAGGCACTTGATTAAATCAAGAATAGTATGCTTCTGATGGGCCTGAATTGGTTTCGACGGGCAGGGAGTATGGCTATATGGCAACCCGGAAGGCGACTACCGTAAAAGCGCAAAATCATAAGTGCCAATGAAGACACTTATCTGATGGCCGCCTAATATCGGCTATCTGGGTTTCGGAGGTGTACCTGGAAACAGAAACACCTCTTTCTTTTTAACAACAGAGGAACAAAAATGTCTCAAAGAACCGTCAGCGCGATCGCTACGATCGCGTGTGTGGCAATTGGACTATTTGTTGGATTTGTTGCCACAAATTCTGCTATATCACGTTTCACCAATAAGTATCAAGGTAAGGAGTTTATAACAGCAGCAGAGAGGGAAAGACAACTTAAGTGTTTAGCTCTAAACGTTTATCATGAGGCTGGTGTGGAATCTTTTGAGGGTAAAGTAGCTGTAGCTCAAGTTACAATCAATAGGTCGAACTCCCCACACTTTCCTAAAGATATCTGCAAGGTTGTCTATCAGAAAGATACGCTAATGTCGAAGACTGTCTGCCAATTTTCCTGGCACTGTCTTCATCCTTCAAGTTTAGCTCCTACGAATACAAAATCGTACGAGGAATCATACATAGCAGCAAAGAAAGTTCTTTTGGAGGACTTCCGTTTAGAACTTTTACAGGATGCATTATACTACCATGCTGACTATGTTAACCCTGGTTGGAAGAAAAAGCGAATTGGAAAAATAGGAAGGCACATATTTTATGAATAAAGTAACTGGGATGTCGTTCTCATCGCAGTCATTGAAGCAGCTATGGAATGATCTAGTCACCGGTACGATTAGATCTCTGGATATTATTGGAATGGTGTTCATCCATCTTGCTACAATTCCAACACTCATTGCAGCTCAAAACGGAACAATCGATAAGCTTCCATCAATAGACATCGTTCTATTCATCTGGGCAGGCCTTGCTGTATGGTTCTGTCGAGCTCTAATGCAAAAAGATACCATCATGTCGGCCGGAATCGGTGTTGGTTTCATTGTACAAGCTGTGCTACTTGCTCTACTGTTATTCAAATGATTACAGTTTTGTTTGATGACTATCACGTCACACCTGAGCAAGAAAAAGAGATTGCTCAGATACACACCTCCAAAAATATCTTAACAGAAATTGAAAAGGTGGTTGTAGATAAGCGGTTGACTTATATTGAGGCAGTCGTATACTATTGTGAAATAACTGGTTTAGAAGTTGAGGTTGCAGGAACATTAATTAAAAACAATCCTAAGCTGAAAGCATTAATTCAAGAAGAAGCTGAGGATCTTCATTATTTACCAAAAACAGGGAAGTTACCATTATGACAGAACGTGCCGCTGGCCCCGAGAAGGCCCCAGTTGAATACAATTTTGTTCCACCGTCCGACCATTCCACACCAGGTCTTGCTGACCATTTAGGAGGACATGGTTTTGAAACTCACACTGACGATGGAGCAATTGATTACCTAATTAAAACATTTAATATCAAGTCTGTTATTGATATTGGGTGTGGCCCTGGAGGTGTTGTTAAGCAATTCATCCAGCGTGGCATCGACGTGATTGGAGTTGATGGTGATCATTTGTGTCCTCGTGAAGATACAGTAAACAAAGTGACGATTATTCATGACTATACTGTGGGACCGTTCAAGTGTAATCCTGTTCGCGATTTAGCGTGGTGTGTTGAGTTTGTTGAGCATGTGGAAAAGAAGTACATGCAAAACTTCTTTGAGACATTTAAGACGTGTAAGATTGTCACAATGACACACGCATTTCCAGGTCAAGGTGGCCATCACCACGTAAACTGCATGCCTCCTGAATATTGGATTGGTGCTATGGAAGCAAGTGGGTTTGAACTGTTAATTAACGAAACAAATGAAATGCGTAAGGCTTCCACGATGGCTCAGCGTTATATTCGTCAACAAGGGTTAATCTTCCGTAACCTCAATGTCGCCTGAAATGGCTGAAGCTTTTGAAGCATATAAAAAGTATCTGGCGTTAAAGAGTCATTTTACAAACCCAAAATACGACTATTTTAAGTATCAGGGTCACGTAAAGGTAACGCCAGCTACTTTTGAAACCAGGAAAGACAAGTATTTTTTCTATAAGCTTTCCAAGCAAAAAAATCTAGAGCAATATCTTGTTGCAAGCTTTGTAGACTTGGGTCCTTCTCAGTGGATTGGTGATCTCATGGAAAACATGAAGGTACACAATACGTATGCGAAGTGGCTCAAGCGTCAAGAATCTCTCTCTTACCAATACCAAAATGAGCTTACAAAGCTTGATGATAACTACAACAAGAATTTCGAAGTTATTGACGGCCAACATCCGACTTTGTTGAGACTATATCTTCAAAAAGATGTGTGTATTGAAACAGTTATTATACTTGACAGTATTACACCATTCATTAAATACTGGAGCAAAAATATTGATGATCGTGTTGTTTGGCCAGAGGTGAGAAGTAAAATTGATAAATATAAGCCATTCGTGCGATTTAACAATGAAAAGTGTCGCCAACTCACTATTGACCGCTTCATAAATAACAAATAATAACAATAATAAAGGGCGAGGCAATGGGAGATCCCAGTACTTACGTCACAGCAAAAATAGCGTCTGCAATTGGTGGGTTGTTTGGTGGTATGAGTATGATGTCATTTGTTAAGCCAAGAACAATTGGTGAAGCATTTGCAAGAGGTGGCATTTCAACAGGTGCTGCAATCATCTTTGCAACTCCTCTTCTCGTAACATTTTCTCTTCCAACAAACTGGGAAATGCAGTTGATGGCTGGTGGCACTGTTGGTTTTGTTGCATATTCTATTTTGGGAGCAGTGGCTAATTTCTTTGCCAAGAACAGGGACGACGACATTGTTGATCTTGCAAATAAAGTAAGAGGAACAACGCCCAACAGACCCACTAAGGTAAGAAGGGGGAGAAGAAAATGACCGCTCCTGATCTCGTAAGCTTCTTAAACTTTTTTGCTCAGCCAGTCAATTTTGTTGCTCATCTTGTTACGTTTTCTGGGGCTTTTTACTTAATATTTCATAACAAAAACATGCCAAGATGGCATGTCACTCCTTTATGGTGGGCTGGTCTTGCAAGTTTATTTACGTGGTTTACAATTGTTCTCGGGTTATATTTTGGTGATGAGTTTCCATTTTCATATTTTAGATTTGGATTTGTAGGTGAAACTCTTCTGAATGCATTTATTGCATTCATAGCCGCAATGTTCATGTATAGAACAATTAAGGCGGAAAAAATAAACAGAAATCCAAAAAAGAAGTTGAAGTAAATATCTTTTTGTTGTAAAGTAGTTGTGTTGTTATGGTTAAGTGGATAAGAAGTTATACTAACATACTTTTATACGAGGTAATTATATGTCTACAAGTTTTGCTCAGCTCAAGAAGTCTCGTCAGTCGAATTTCGATAAGCTCGTCTCAGAAGTCTCCAAACTCGATTCCAAACAGCAACAGGGTCAGCAAGAAGACAATCGTTTCTGGTATCCAGAAGTCGACAAGTCTGGTAACGGCTATGCTGTCATTCGTTTCTTGCCTGCACCGTCCGGTGAAGACGTTCCGTTCGTCCGTGTGTGGGATCATGGATTCCAGGGTCCTGGTGGATGGTACATCGAGAAGTCTTTGACTACTCTTGGTCAGAAGGATCCCGTTTCTGAGTACAATTCCCAGTTATGGAATTCTGGTATCGAATCCAACAAGCAGCAAGTTCGTAAGCAGAAGCGTCGTTTGAATTTCTTTTCAAACATCCTTGTTGTTAAGGATCCTGCTAATCCTGCTAACGAAGGTAAGGTGTTTCTTTTTAAGTTCGGTAAGAAGATCTTTGATAAGCTCAATGCTGCAATGAATCCTGAGTTCGAAGATGAGAAGCCGCTCAACCCGTTTGATATGTGGGAGGGTGCTAATTTCAAGATCAAGATTCGTAATGTTGAGGGATATCGTAACTACGACAAGTCAGAGTTTGATTCTCCTGCCCCGATTTCGGAAAACGATAAGGAGCTTGAAGATCTGTGGAACAAGCAGCACAAGCTTGGTGAGTTTGTTGATGCAAAGAATTTCAAGTCCTACGACGAACTCAAAGCAAAGCTTCACAAGGTTCTTTGTCTTGATGGATCGGCACCCAAGCCTACCAGCCGTGCTGCCGATCTTGAGGAAGAAACAATGTCTGCTCCTTCACGTCCAACAAAACCTGCAAAGGAACTCAGTCAGGCGTTTGATGAAGATGAAGACAACATGGATTTCTTTAAGAAGCTTGCTGAAGAGGAGTAATTAGGTAAGCGAAGAGTATATTGTACTAGGACTGCTTGTCTGAGGGGGCGCCTGCCTGCGTTGATTGACGATTGTGCTGTTATCGACAACGTTAATCACGGGAGGTGCTTCCTCACTTTGTTTCTGTTGTTCATAGGCAACCAAGGCTGAGCGAGAGTCGAGAGAACGGCCTTGCTCAGCTGGTGGTTCAAGTGCCGCTTGCCTTGTTGCAGAAGGAGAAGTATCTGCCACTTGTGGAGGTTCTTGCCTCTCACCATCAGGAGTTTGTGGGGCCTTATCTTGATCAAGTGACGAAACAACTGTTTTTTTCCTAAACAAATCCGCTTCTTCTTTTCTACGTGCAGCTAGACCTTGGGAATATCCACGCTGTGTTGTTGCAATACCAGTTTCTATTAGCTTTGCAGCCTTTTCCGTATCTCCAGCATTAATAGCGTCTTTCAATCCTTTTTTAATGAGGCTGTCTCTAAATCCCCCCATACCAGTATTATAAGCATAAGAAACTAATGCTGCTTTTTGATTTTCGTTAAGTTTGTCCCACGACTCTCCTAAAGAACTAGCTACCCCCTTTTCAAAGTATTTTAAATCTTTAGCAAACAGTTTGTCAGCTTGTTCTCTAGTTATTGTAGTATCTTTACCTTTGTCCCCCACCACCACAACTTTTTCACCACCGCCAAGATCAATAAATTTTTGCTCAGCCTCTTTTGGTTGTATGAAATGTCCATAGCCAACACTGTAACCCTTTACGTCCCAATATGCTTTGCCGCTAAATCTTTCCTTTGCTTTGATAAAATTTACGGCAACCGAAGCTTCAGGGACTGCAGCTGATGATGGCTTTTGTACAAAAGGAGGTTTGCCCACAGGCTTTGCTTGCTCTGCGGGTTTTTTTGGTGGAACAGGTTCAATTTTTGGGGGCTCCTCCAGCTTGGGTGGTTCTTGAGTTTTTGGAGGTGGTTCAATTGTAGGTGGATTAACTTGGGTTATAGGTTTAGGCGGAGGAAGTTCAATTTTTGGAGGTTCTTCCAGCTTGGGTGGTTCTTGAGTTTTTGGAGGTGGTTCAATGGTAGGCGGAGCAACTTGGGTTATAGGTTTAGATGGAATAGGCTCAATTTTTGGAGGTTCTTCCAGCTTGGGTGGTTCTTGAGTTTTTGGAGGTGGTTCAATGGTAGGCGGAGCAACTTCAGTGACAGGCTTAGCCGGCTTTTTAGATGGTTGTTCTTTAGGTGGTTTAGTTGGCGGCTCTTTGGGTAGAGGTTCTTTGGGCGGCTCAGGTGGCTCTTTGAGTGGCTCTTTAGGTGTAGGCGTAGGTGGTTGTTCTTTAGGTGTAGGCGTGGGTGGTTGTTCTTTAGGTGTAGGCGTGGGTGGTTCTTTAGGTGGTTCTGTTTCTTTAGGTTTTGCAATACCTAGTATTTTTTCTAAAATACCAACATCTTCTTTCGCTCCATCCAAATCATTTGATATACTCTCAGCTCTCTCTTCAATTTTATCAGCAATATCTTTTGTAATAATTCTTGATAGCATTCCTGAAACTAAGGAGCTAAAATCTGTTTTAGATAATGCAACTGCACCAGCTAATAAAGATGCAGACTTTAAAATATCTTGCGGACTTGGTTGTTGTTGCTGTTGACTGGCCGGTTGTTCCGTACCTCCCATCTGATATTCGGGAGATAACGGAGAAGCTAATCGTGCTCTTGCAGTCATGCCTTTTTGTAATTGTTTTGCAGGTTGAGCAACCAATCTTTTCGCAACAGCAGACATCGCTTTTCTTACATTAGAAAAAGAAGAAGGCTTTCCAACACCTCGTGTCGCTCTCTTTCCTATTTGATTGTTCGTTACAGCAACAAACGATCCCGCGCGACGTAACTCGCTCGTTATGTCTCTTAAGATCATTGATTGTCGATTTAACTGTTCGAGAGACATTGCTATGCTATTGCATTAAAAATTGTATCAACATCAAGATCAGCTCTCGAAGCTACGGGAGAGGGTATATGACGTATTGCTTCTTCACTAACATCAGGGGTAATTTTTCGGGAATTGTCAATATAATTATTATCGACGTTCTGGGTACGTGGACTGTAACGCATCTGTGCTAAATTTTGGCTACGCTCAATCAATTCTTTGCCGGTTGATACGGCTGGCTCCATCGGTTCTTGCTGATATTGTTGATATTCTTGATATGCTCGGGGTTCTTGTTCGCGCAATCTCCTTGTCATTGCTGGAGAAATTGGTCCTTTAAAATCGGGATAAAAATTTTGTCCTGTAACTGTAAGTTTATCAACTGGAATAACAGGCTCAGTTCCTGTCTCTTCTCCGGACACTGAGGGTGGTTCTTTGGGTTGTTCATTGCTAAGTGTTGAGGAAATGCTAGGTTTGGTTACAGGAGCTCCGTCAGCAGACGAGGGTTGAGTTGAACCTTCAGTTTCAGGAACTACTGGAACCCCACCTGCTAATGGTTGTTGAACAGGCGTTTGGATTTCCGGAACACTACCAGCCGGTGGTGGTTGAGTTGGTGCCTGTGTTTCTGGACCTCTACTAGTTTGAGGTTCCGGAGGTATTTGTGCAGGCGACTGAGAAACAGGTTCTCCACTCTTCTCCATCTTGTTATATAATATTCTTGTTTTATCAGTTTCATTTCTAACTGCATTTGAAAGGTTATTAAGCTTTTCCGCTTCCGCCTTATAATTAACTTGAGAAGATGCTGGTTGCTTTAATTGTTTATCAATGTTATCTTGTAATTCAATCAGTTTGCCTATACTCTGCTTGAATTCTTCTTTTTGCTCATTTGTTGCTGTTTTAGGAAAATTGTTTTCACTAACAATTCTTTGATATGTTTTAATTTTATCGTCGAGCGTCTTTTTTGATTCTGTTAATTGTTTTTTAGCTGTGTCGTAAGCAGCTCGTTGCTCAGATGGTTGCTGTGTTGTTGCAGGCGATGGTTGATACCTATCGGGGGACGGTGGGTTGCCGGGTATACCTCCCATCTCCGCTCCACTGCTGGAACCAGGAACTATTCCTTCCGTTCCTCGCACGCCTCGAAGAGCTTGCTGAACTCTTTCTCTACCTTCAGGCGTCAAAAATGTTTGGACAATCGCGTACAACCGTTTGGCAATGTCAACAACAACCTCTTTAAATCGTTCACTCAAATCGACCAGCTTATCATACACAGACATTACTGTATCGACCAAATCTTTATCTAAACCAACACCTTTCAAAAATCCTTCAAGAACGCCTCCAATAATATTCTTGACATCCCTTGGTAACAATATTCCAGCAATTGCCGTGAGACCCAGAGTGTAGGGGTTTGCTAGCAGTCTTACACCTGCACCAAGAGCCATTCGCCCAGCTCCTTGCATTACAGCTCTTCTTGCAAACTTTGGAACACCGAGATCTTTCATCATTCTAGCACCAGCACCAATTGCTTTTGTGCGGTATTTGCCTCTTAAAAACATTCCAAGACCAGATGTTGCAAGGGCAGCTGCTCCCAAACCAAGACCTGAAAGTCCGCTTTGAGGTGAAGCTCCAGCAACACTTTCTTTTATTGCAGCTGTGGCTACAGGTCTTCCTTGGGGAGTAGTATATTGTCGTGTAGCTCTATCAAACAAATAGCGGCCGCCAAGCACACCAACACGTCCAACAGTTTGTTGGATAGCTGATGGAGTGAAGGTTTGGGCTGGTTGGCTTTGAGAAACTCCAACTTGAATGTTTCTTTGAAGGGATTGAATTAGTTGTTGGTTTTTTCGTAATGCTGTTCGAAGCTTTACAATTTCTTTTCTTACTTCAACAAGAGCGTCTGTGTTCCTTTTAATCTGAGCTTGTTGTTTATTATCTTGTTTTTTGTTGAAGATGGCTGGAGCTTGAGCTCGCAAGTAACTCACGACGTTTTTAAAAACGTTTTTCTTCAATGCATCCATGACTTTTGGCTGTTTTTCGTCCACTATCTGGCTCTTAACCTTTCTTCTTCTTTATCAAGATAGTCGCGTAACATTTCTACATAAAGGTCTCGCTCAAATGGTATAAGATTTTCAATCTCCGTTATTGAATACTTGTGATGCTGAGCTAAACTAAAGTTAACATAATAATAGTTGGAGATTGAGTTATAGTTTAGCCCAACGTAAAAAAATCTGTTAATGTGTCCAGAGGTACTGTACGCTCGTTATTAAGTGAGTTGGTGTACTTTACCTCATAGTACAATTTTGGCATCGTTTTAAAAAAATCAAGAATTTTTTCCAATGATGCCACATCGAGGTTCTGCACAAACTCGTCAATCTCAGCCTCTGAAAAATCTTTAGCAGAATACACATTTTCCTCATCGTAAACAGTCTCAATGCATTTTTTAATAATATCAAAAGCAACTTCTTCTTCGTTAGTTGAAGAAAGTTTATTAAAAATCTCCATCGAAGGGTATTTCATTACAACACCAACAGATGTATTAATTTTAATCTTGTTCGTGTGCTCTGGATTTTTAATCACCTCTACGGTATCAAGATCAACATCGACCGTATAAACTTTTTCATCCTCATAATCTTTATAGGATAATGAAACAATATTATTGACAGATTTGCTTCTTAACTTAAGAAAGAAATATTCGACGTCAAATGTAGCAAATGTATCAACATCGACGTCTTGATCGAGTATGCAGTTGTTAATAATTTGTTTGAGAGCTTTGACAATTTCTTTTTCATCACCGCCCTGCTTGGCCATCAAAAGAATTTTTTCTTCTTTGACAAGAAACGGCCTAAAATTAATCTGCTTTCCAGTAGATGGCAAAGTCAATTGATGAATAGGGTGCTCAATTTTCGGTAAAGGCATAATATTTCTCCATTATCTTCCAAATCGTCCAAGAATAAATGCTGCTGTGCTCGTTGCATTAATTACATCTCCAACACTTCGTGGTCTTCTTAAAGAGGTAAGCATCGTGGCTGCTGTTCCAGCTTGGAATAGCATACTTAATATGCTTGCATCTCCCTGACCAGGAACTTGTAATTTTTCAGTTATATCTTCTACTGCAGATCTATGAGTCCATCTTGTATATGTAAAATTAACTGTGAAGCTTGCTAGCTGGTTTGTGCTTCCCCAGTTGAGGTTAATATCGCTTATTGATGTTGGAAAAGCGTCTTCAAGGTAATAAACAGCAACCTCATCTCTCGATTCGTTAAACACAGTTATAAAAAACTTTTTGGCGACATAATCTTTCTTGTAGCGAAAAAAGAAAGGAGGATCGCTTAAAGAATTTGAAGGAGAAAGGTATTCATCAAACTTAACAATTCCGTTCATCCAATCCGTAAAAATTTTCAATATAGCTCCGGCCCCATCTCCAATAAACGTTACAGCAACATCATTAAACGACACATCTCTTGCATATCGAATTCCTGGACCAAACCCATAACGACGTGTCTCCCCTGTTGCTATGTTTACACCAGGCAAATTTACAGCCTGAGCGTAAAGCATCAGGTCATCACTTACAACAACCCCCTTTACTGATCTTTGAGCGGCTGTTAGATAATTTGGAAGAGAAATGCTTGTGGCGAAAAGATTATCACGGAGAACACCGTATGTTCTAATACTTGTGGTAGCCCTGTTTTGCTCAGTCTGTGCCCCCCTAGTTCCCGTACCCAACAACTGACCGAGCAAATTTCCTGCAGCACCTAAAACTGTTGTGCCTAAACCAATTGCTGTTGGTAAACTAAGCTTGTTTTTACTTAATATGCTCATTTACTTCTCTCTATTAGTCTGACTGAGTCCTGATGTACTTTCTCTCTACTCTCTTTAGCAAATTGCTCAAGTGGAAGAAACAACGCCAACTCCCAATGTTTTGGGTGAACCTGTATAAATCTCGAAGTAACCTGTTTATTTAGGTAGCGCTTGACACATGGCTTGAAGAAAGTACTCATACTCCTCAATGTGTTATACGACATTCCCTGCAACTTCGTTGTTTCGTCATATTTGTCATTATTAACAAATGTGTACAGCATGTCCATTAATCTTGCCCTGTATGTGTGGGGAAGGTAATGAAGGTTCACTCCATAGAATCCGTTATCAGTTTTTTCAAAGGGAAATATTACTGGAAACTGATCGTAGTAAGGAAGCGTTGCTGCTGTTTTGGGACTATAGTTAAACATGTACATGTTGCCAACAACTATAGATCTTTTTGTTTTTGATTGTATCTGACCCTGAAGTGCGCTGACCTTAGCTTCAGATTCTGCAATATCACGTAACCAGATTCTTGCTGTTGTTGTCTTTTTAGGCATCTGGCCTTGTTTAATTGTCGACTTGAGATTTTCTTGGTAAATCTCGGCAATTCCAAGTTCTTTAGGCCTGATTGTTGTTGTAGCTGTATTGGCAGGCTTGTAGATCTCAGCAATTCCACTTTTTTGCCTGATTGTCGTTGTAGCAGTGTTTGCTGGTTGATAAATGTTAGCCATTTATTCCAAGATCCTTTTCTGTCATTACTACAAATCTCCAGTTTCTGTCTTTGCAATATTCGTTTGCAGCTTCCCACTTTGAACTATTGATTCCCCATGTATATACCTCATTAATATACCTTTTTGTTCTTTTTGTTTGGGCTTTGGGTGGAATCGTCTGATTATAAGGTTTGACCTCAATTAACACATTTTCTATTTGTCCAGAACGATTTCGTTTGCGAACAAAAAAATCCGGGAAATAACGGTGTATTTTGTTGTCTATTGGTGACCTATAGGGAATTGCGAGTTCCTCACTACCCCACTGAAGAACATCAGGATGCGTGTCAAGCCAGACCATTAACTTAAGCTCCCAAGACGATCTGTAGACAATATTTGTTGGATCCCCTTTGTATTTGGTAGGATTCTTTGGTTTGAAAAATCCTTTGTAAAACATAAAAATATCAATATGTTAATAATTGTATTTAGTCAATATAAATAAAAAAACAGTACACAACAAGGTATTATTCTAATGGCCGAGTTTAACCCCGCAAGAGACATCACCAAATCAAGTTTAGGAAATGTTCTTTCCCCAGTAGGTAGAGGTATAGCAAATGCTCTTAACGGAGCATTTCCATCGTTAAGAAACGGTTTAAGGTCTGGAACTAAAAATGATCCAATACTAACACAACCGCTTGCTGACAGGCGGTTTGTTGAGAGCTCGGCCTCTAGCCTTGTTTATCCAAGTGATTTGCCAGATTCTTTAGCATATTTTAAGCTTGAGCTTAAAGAATATGAAAAACCATCAAGTGATGGTGGCGGAAAAAACGGCTCACCGCTAGGAACAATTTACTTGCCATTACCAAGTAATATTAATGAAGCTTTTGCTATGGAATATAACCGTGCCCAGTTTGGACCTGTACTTGGTGATCCTGAATTTTTGCGGACTGCAGGAAATGTAACAAACGCACTATCTCAAGGAAAAGCGAGAGGGGAAGGGGATCCAGCAGCTTCCAGGAGAAGAGAAGAAGCAAGTAAGTTTGCAGAAAATGTAACAGGAAGCCTGCCTTCTTTTTTACTTAGAGCTGGTGTGAGAGCTGTCTTACCTACAACAGGAGGAGCTTTCTCTGATTTGTTCACGGGATCAACTCCAAATCCAGGATTTGCGTTGTTATTTCAAAGTAATACGTTCAGGTCCTTTCAATACTCCTGGCGCTTTGCTCCTGAAAGACAAGAGGATAGTATTAAGTTGAATGAAATTATTAATACAATTAAGTATGCGATGCACCCAGGAAAAGAAAAATTGTTTTTGACATTTCCATGCAGAGCGTTTCCAAAAATGGTTGTCAAAGGTAATGATATTTTTCAATTTAAGCCATGTGTAATTACAGCGTTTAATGTTAATTACGCTCCAAGTGCTGTTCCATCATTTTTTAAAGACGACGGTAAGCCTGTTGAAATAGATGTCTCTCTAGCACTACAAGAAACAGAAATCCTTACGCGTAGTGATTTTAAAAACGAATATAAGAGATCTTTACCAACAGGGACAGATTCTGATGCTGCCTTAAGGGATGCTGGAGCTTAACCATGCTAGAAACAATCGTACAACGGAGTAATAGATGAGTTCACGCTCAGAATATTTTTCAAAATTTCCTGTAGTAGCATACAACAATACGTACGCTGTTGATTTGCTAAAACGGGTTCGTGCAAAAGAAGAATTCAAAAAAGAAGCATTGAGCTACTATAGTTATCTCGTCAAACCCGGAGAGCGTCCAGACACTATCTCAGGAGCTTTCTATGGAGATCCTTTCTACACTTGGATTATTTACTTATTAAACAACTACACAGATCCGTTGTTTGAGTGGTACAAAGATCAGGTAACACTTGATAACTATATTATTGGAAAGTATGGTTCGCTCGACAATGCTGTTTCTAAAACTGCCTATTATAGAGTAAATCGCTCAAAGCCCAAAATTACAAAGGCAGCCTACAACGCGTTAACAACAGCTCAAAAAAAGTATTGGACGCGGTCGTTAACAACTCCTCAGCAAGAAGAAACACTTTGGAGACAGGAATCGGACAACAGAGATTATAGTCAGTTTACGTATTATGAAATAACAAAGGCTCCTATCACCTCAGATACAAATGCTGTTGTAAAGGTTGAATATACAAAAGCTTCAGGAAACAACACTCTCGTTGTCGGCGATCTTGTACAAAAACGTAGCGGAGGAACTCTTGTGGCCGAGGGAGAGGTAGCTTCTCTTATCGATGGTGCTATGTTTATTAAACACATTACAGACACAAACTATTTCTCAAGCAACGGCAGTTCTACAAGTATATCAGGAACATTGACAGTAAGAAGTAAAGATTTAACACTGAGTGTGTCATCGAGCAGTGTTGTGTCTTTATCAATTCCTATTGATGAGTACAGCTATTGGCAACCTATCTCATTTTATGATTTAGAAACTGAAATAAATGAGTCTCGTCAACTCGTTTCCTTAATTGCTGATGAATATACAACAGTAATAAACGATGAGCTGCGACAAATACTAAAAGTTTAAACATGCAAAATTTTCCGAGAGAGGGTAGAGTTACCAAACTCTACCTAAAAAAATACAATACGGGAATAAGAAAACCGATTGGACCTCAATTAGTAATGCTTTCTATTTTTGAAGATATTATGAAACCATCCATTTACGCTGAATTTCTAATTCGCGACTTTGGAAACCTGCTTCAAGATTGGGAATTGACAGAGGGAGGGTTGGCAACAGAAGGAGACGAGTCAATAGTTGTTACTGTTGAGGACCCAGTTAATACACATAAAGTTTTAGATTATGAGTTTGGTATTGTTAGTGTGACGAATAGCGGCAGCAACCCAACGGAACTTGGCCAAACCTACATAATTAGAGCGATCAGTATTGAACACTTAAAAAACACACAAAAACTTGTTACAAAATCTTACAATGATAAAGCTGAAAATATTGTAGAAGACATCGTTAAAAATTTTCTCTCCTCAAAGAAAACGTTTTTGAAGGACGACCCGACAAAAGATACTGTCTTACTTACAATACCAACGTACAACAGCTTTAAGGCTATAGACATGATTCGTAAGCGCGCTGTTAGCAAACAATACCCAAACTCTCCTTATTTGTTTTACGAAAGCAATGCAGGATATAATTTCGCAACAATTGATTACATTGTTAATAACAGCAAGACGTGCAAACCAATAACTACATATACAACAAAGACTGCTATTGAAACTGATTTTGAAGATGATGGTTCTAAACCCCTTCACTATAAAAATATTTTGCATTATGAGATAGTTAAAAGTTTTAATACGTTTGAGAAATTAACTAGTGGTGCAATGGCTGTCAATGTTCTTTCGTTCGACATTACAACAAAACAATATCAACGAAAAAAATATGATGTTAAAACAGCAAAGCTTCCGTTAACGACGGATGACAAGGGAGTTCTATACAAAGATAATTTGTATGAAACGTTCCCTGATGCTGGTCACTACGTTTTTTTACCCTCCTCGGTCGATACGAAACCAACAATTGTTGAGAATGCAGGAGATAAAGAAATAGCGTCTGCATTGTTTGGGGATACAGCAATTGTGTTGAAGGTTGCAGGAGACTTGACTGTAGCACTGGGTGACGTAATTAATATTGAAATTCCGTCTCGCGATGACGCAGCAAAGCTTGATAAATTTGAATTTGCCCCTGATCTAAAATATTCTGGTAATTACATGGTAACAAAGATGAGACATATGTTTTCTCTTGATGAATACGATATGGTCATTGAAGCAGTAAAGATAGGAAAGAAAAAATGACGACTAAAGCGCTTGGCGAAAATGGCTTTCGGTGGTTTATAGGAAAAGTTGTTGATAGGGAAAGTGACCCTCTTAAGCTTGGCCGTCTCAAGGTTCGTATCTTCAGTCTTCATGACGATGAGGGCAAGACTCCTAACGATAAGCTTCCATGGGCAACCATACTGACTCCACCTTACAGCGCTGCTTCTAACCAAGTTGGTATTGCGCCTGTAGGTGTAATTGTTGGATCAATTGTTTTTGGATTCTTCATGGATGGTAACGAAGGTCAGCTACCAGTGATCTTAGGTTCTCTTGCTGGAATTCCAGACAACGATACATCAAAGCATGATGTTGCTAAGCTTGCTAGAGAAGAGAATGATCTTCTTGACGCAAAAAATAGTCGTAGAGCAACAGGTGATCTCGTTACCGAGCCTCCTTCAGCATTCGGTGCGAAATATCCGTTCAACAAAGTTTATAGAACAGAACGTGGCCATGTTGTTGAGATGGACGACACAGAAGGTCAAGAGCGATTACATCTTTACCACAGAACAGGAACGTTCGTTGAAATAGACAAGGATGGAAATCGTGTGGATAAAATTGTTGGAGATAATTATACAGTAGTTGCTAAGAATGATAATGTGTCCATTACTGGAGATTGCTTTGTAGAAGTGAAGGGCAAATCAATTGTTTTGATAAAGGGAAGCTCAACAGTAAGAGTTGAGGGAGATTGTTCAATAAAGTCAGTGGGGGAAATGAATCTTCTCTCTGATAAAAGAATTGTGATGAGTGCTCCTCAAATTCATTTGAATCCTGATAGGGTGGGGTCAGTGATTGCACCTGACGATCCATCACCAGGACCTACGGTAAAGGGTAAATCGAAGTATGCTGGCTATGTTAATCCAAATGTAAGAAATTCTCGGTATGGAGGTTAATTAATAATGTCATACGGCTGGAAACATCTTAATTTTAATACAGCAGAACCTTATTTAATAGGCCAAATTATTAATGATTATCTGGCTGTTGGTGATCACGAAACACTGAAAAGTATAGGTCTAACTCAATCTGCTATTAATGAATTAGAAAACGGTAAAGAATTTTTTAATCCTTTTGGTGGACTAGAAGTTACTGCGGGGGCAGGTCCAGTACCCTACAACGATTTTATAACATCTGGAGAAATTAATCCTCCCCAAGACTTAAATATTCCTGGTGATTTGTGGAAATGGCAGTTCTGGGATCCAAGTACTGTACCCGATGAAAAATATCGTGGTGGTGGAGGCTCAGGACGGAGAACGTGGTGGGAGGAGCGTCGAAGGAATGCGTTTAATCAAAATATTAACGAAGGAGTTGCCAACGGGTCCATAAAAATTGTTGATGGGGAAACGTTTAAACCATATACAATATCAAACACCTATGTTCATCCGTCCCTTTTAAAATTTGAAACAGCTCCTACCGTCAATAGACTATTAACGCTGTTTAATGCTTACGGGGGAGACAGGTCTTTTATATTGACTAGTTTGATGGGATTTCCAGTTTACGGAGCTCGCTGGCTTGGTATACTAAGCGGCCGAACAAACTTTGGGGAGTTTCCAGAACTTGCCGATTATCCAATAAATGTTGGTATACCGTTTGGACAATATAGTTTTTCTCATAATTTTTATATTGATTGGATGATGAGAAACGCATACCCTGGCATATACTCAGGATTTAATTATAACCACATGAGAGGCATATGGGCAGAGGGCAGAGAACCCTACAATCAACAAATGATAGATCCTGTAACGGGAACGTGGTATACGCAAGATGAGGTAACCCACGGGTGGGGCCTGCCCGAATGTATTCAAGTACCTACATATTATAGAGGATTTAGTTCACCAAATCTTACAGATAAAAGGTCACTTCACAACGCAGTAAGAATTTCGTGGGATTTATTTAGTTATGGAGTAGATATATGTGCTCTGGGTAATCCTTATGCAGGTATTGAATCCTTCCGGTATGGCGCAGCGTATGTTCAAGGAAATGAACCTTCTACAATCAAAATTCAGTTACCAAGCGGTCAAATAGTAGAGGATCTGGGATATCCTGAAGCAGTGCCTTTTCTTGAATGGCCTGACATTTGGGATGGCAACGTGTACAGACCAGCAAAAGGTCCTCTTACAAATCTTGCGGTTTTTGGAGAACGAGAGCCATTTATCGAATTTGTAAAGGAAGTATCAGAACACGTCACAGCAATTAACGAATGGTTTAATGATGGTTGTCCTTGCGATTGGCCAGATTATGGTGGATATGTTGATCCAACTGTGGAAGCTGAAAATGCAGCCGCAGAAGCAGCAGATGTAAGAGCTGCATCACAGTATGTTCCAACTACTACAACTTCTCCAACCCCACCATTAAATCCTAAGTTTGGAGATTTGTGGCGTGATTCTACTACAGGCAAGACAAAAACATTTGTGCAAACAAGTCCTACAACCGGTACCTGGGTGGACGCATAATGTCAGGAGCTACGAGAAAACAGATAGATAGTGCTGGTGGAAAACTCATTGAAGGATCGAGTAACGTTTTTGTTAATGGCAAAAGTTTAGTTCGAAAAGGAGACCGTGTTCAGTCCCATGGTCGAGCTAATCACAGCAATTCGAGGATGATTCAAGGGTCAAGCAACGTATTCTGCAACGGAAAACCTGTTTGCAGAAAAGGACACAAGGCATCTTGCGGCCATCAAGCCACAGGATCATCCAATGTGTTTATAGGAGGATAAGTTGGCGTTAGTTAAACAATACGATAGAAATACAGAAGCTAAACGTCGAGCTGAAAAAGTTCTTTATTCCGACTTTTTTAAGAATTTTAACGTTCATCCTGAAAAACATGATTTAGCAAGACACGTCAATGAGTATGCTGTAAATGAAGCATTGAAAAATCTATTTCTTACAGGAAAAGGTGAACGATTCTTCAACCCAACTTTTGGAACAGACGTTCGTCGGCTATTATTTGAACCAATGAGTCCTATTATAATGGACCAGCTAAATACGATGATACGTGACGCTATTATATCATTTGAGCCTAGAGTTTCTGTTGAAAGCGTTCAAGTTGATGCTGGAGCTCAAACGACCGTGTTCCCAGCCGACGAACGAACTGCATTGTTTAGTTCTACGTCCGAAGATAACACAGTAAGTGTAACAATAATTTACACTTTGGGAACGCTTCAAAAACGCATTGTTTTTTCGACCGTTATTGAAAGAATAAGATAAAATGGCGAATACTTCAACAAACTTAGTTACGTTAGATTTTTCGACGTATAAAAACAACCTAAAAGAATACCTTAGAAATAATGCATTATTTCAAGATATTGATTTTGAAGCGTCCAATATTAACGTTCTCTTAGACATTCTTGCCTATAATACATATCATAATGGGTTTTACCTGAACATGATTGGCAACGAAATGTTTATGGATACAGCGTTGTTGCGTGATAGTATTGTAAGTCATGCAAAGGAATTAAATTATACTCCTCGTTCAGCAATCAGCTCCGTTGCTACATTGGGGCTTGTTGTTACTCCAACGGTTTATGAAGATTCATTAACAATTCGAAGAGGAACTTCATTTACAACAACTGTTGGATCAAACACTTATGTGTTTACAACTGATCAAACTATTGTAATGGATAGACGGTTAAACCCAGCAAATACGCAACTTAATCAGTTTTTTAGCAATGCAGTTTTGATCTATGAAGGATTTACGGCTGCTGACACGTTTGTCGTTGATGACAGCAATCCAACTCAGCGGTTTGTATTATCGAATCCAAATCTTGACACATCTAGCATCAAGGTTTCAGTAATTGAAGATGGAAATACACAGCTTCAATCATATGTTTTGTCGTCCTCCTTTTTTAATGTAACTGCTACTGATAAGGTGTTCTTTGTCCAAGGAGCAGAAAACGAACAATACGAGATTGTGTTTGGTAACAACGTAACAGGTAAAAAACCTAAAAACGGTGCTGTAATTTCCTGTGAGTATAGAGTTACCAATGGAAGTGCTCCAAACGGTGCAGACAGTTTTCGACTTGATGATTCAATTGCCGGAACAGCTGGTTCTTACTCGGGAGGTCAAGTAGCGATTGCAGTTCTCGAAGCTGCTCAGTCAGGAGCTCCTGCAGAAACAATCGAATCTGTGCGCTTTAATGCTCCTCGCTATTTCCAGACACAAGAGCGTGCAATTACAACAAGTGACTATGAAACATTGCTGAGAACAAACTTTCCAGAGATTGATTCTGTTCATGCATATGGTGGTGAGGAGAATGACCCTCCTCAGTTTGGTAAAGTAATGGTAGCAATTGATGTGTTTAATGCAGACGGTATACCCCCGACTTTAGCTGAAAAATACCGTAAGTTCCTTAAAGAAAAAATGCCGCTAACAATTGACCCTATCTTTATTAACCCATCCTTCCTGTATTGTGATGTTTCTTCAAATATTGTGTATAATATTAATACATCAACAGCTGCTGAAGGAGATATTAAAGCAGCTGTTAAGACAACTATTCAAACATTTTGTAACACGAATATTAATGACTTTGACGTTACACTGCGTTACTCAAAGCTGACGACAGCTATTGATGATACGTACGACGGAATTATTAGTAACGACACGTCAATTAAGCTGATTAGATATCTTGTTCCAACACCTGAACAAACAGCAACACGCGAAAACCTCAATACAACAATTTCGTTTGCAAATCCAATTACGAGCGTAGTTAGCGATAGCTTCACTCTATTTTATCAAAACAGTCTCTACAGAAATGTGTATTTGCAAGATGATGAAGCTGGTATACTAAATGCTGTTTTAGGTGATAAGACGTTCCCTGTTGGTTCCGTAAATTATAACACCGGGATTGTTACAATTGATAATTTGAGAATTGCAAGTTATAGTGGCGAAGGAGTTGCATTTAATGCCACCCCTAAAAATAAAGATATTACTGTAACACTAAATGAAATACTTCAAACACGTGAATCCGATATCCATGTCTCTGTAAGAGGTATTTACGCATAATGAGCAATTTGCCAGATAAAGTTTCCTCATTAATTGAAACACAATTTCCTGCGTTTTACAACGACGAGGGTGAGAGATTTATTGCATTTGTAAAAGCTTATTATGAGTGGTTAGAGCAATCCGACAACGTTAATTATATTTCTAGAAAACTAATTGATTATCGCGATATCGACAAAACCATTGATGATTTTCTAATCCACTTCAAAAACAAATATCTTGTTGACTTTCCTCTAACGTCGTTTGCTAACACAAAATCGATTGTTAAAAAATCGTTAGACATTTACAGATCCAAGGGATCAGAAGCGGCAGTCAAGCTTGTTATGCGATTGCTGTATGGAGAAGAAGCTACAATATATCATCCAGGAGATGATGTAATAAAGCCATCAGACGGCAAATATGTTGTTCCGCGTTATTTGGAGTTAGCAGCCAACGATCGTTCGTTTACGTTTAGAGGGTTAGAAATTGTTGGTGTGTCGTCTGGTGCTAAAGCATTTGTCGATCAAGTCGCACGTCGTTATTATGATGGATTCCCAATTGACCAGGTATTTTTGTCGAACGTCAGGGGAAACTTTTCCCCCGGTGAAATAGTAACAGCTAACGGAACCGTAGAAGGGAACCCCGTTGTTCTTGGGTCATTAACTTCGCTGGAAATTGTAAACGAAAGTAGTGATTTTGTTGTTGGTGAGGAAGTAAAAATCATTTCCGATCTCCGTGGCCGGCATGGTAAAGCACGAATCACCGAAATTGGATTTGCTACAGGACAAATAGTTTTTACAATTGATGACGGCGGTTTTGGTTATGTTAAAAGAGTAAGAGATGGATCTGGTACAATTCTCGAAGCTGGTTCTACCGTATATATTGCCAACAATATGTTTGCTATATCCAACACGACTAATCGTGTTACAAAGACGTTTGATGCAAGTGTTGATGTTGCTAACACCGCCGACTTTATCACCATACCAAACCCACTTACAATTAAATCATTTAACGCATTGAACGATGTAAGTAATACTGCCGATACCATTGCCATTTCCAATAATCCGTTTGTTAATGGTGATGTTGTTGTTTATACTGTCGATACAGGAAGCACGGTACTTACAAATTTAGCTCAAAAAGGTGACTACTACGTTGTTTATGCAAACAGCTCTGCTCTTGCTCTTGCCCACGGACCCAATGGAGCAAACATTAACTTAACGGCTGGTTTAAATGAAAGTGGCCACACGCTGACGCGCACGTACGCCAATACAGAATTTATTAATGGGGACACAGTATTATATTTTACGACACGATCTAATACGGCAATATCTGGTCTTTCTAATAATACCGTATATTACGTTGTTAATGCAAACACAACAGGATTTAAGCTTGCCAACACCGCAAACGGCTCAGCTCTTGATTTAACATCCTCGAGTAGTAGTGAAACTCATTATCTTGTTGGTCCCCAAAATAGAAATCTTGGTCAGTTTAAAATAAGAGAACAAGTAGCTCAATACAAAACCAACTATTATCAATCGATTGGAACATTGTGGGGAAGCGGTACTCCAGCAAATGGGTCGCTTGTAATTGGTGGTAATGCAACTCACGATATTGCTAACGGCTATATTGTATCTACAACAAGCAACAATCTCATATTAATTTCAGACAGTAATGCATTCAACAATAATGCAAGTGTCGTCAGTCTCAGAGCATCCAATTCGTCTGGAGGCAACACATTCGCAAATACGCCGTGGTCAGCTAACGTCAATTTAACAGTTTATGGTTTTCTTACTGGTGTTAATACAGCATATATTGGTTTTCATTCAATAACAGGAAATGGAAATTTTGTATATTATGCTGCAAATACTGGAACGCCAAACAACTTTGTTGTGGGGCTGACATCAAATACTGTTACACAGTTAGGAAGAAAATTTTTCGGAAGCGATGCCAATTTTGCTATTGGTGAGGTACAAACAATTGATAGGGTGTTTATCCGTACAGACATGATTGGTGGCAACAATGCTGCAAATGTGCCATACTTATCAATGCGAATTGATGCATCAAATATTTCTCCTGCAGGTCAATACAGCTTCCCAAAGTTTCCTGCTGGAAACTCAGCTACAATTATAGATGTGTGCCTGGCAGGCACAACAGTCAACGTCGGATCAATTGCCGTCCTTTCTGAGACTAACCGTGGTGAAGATTACAACATAGATCCGTTTGTTCTTGTATATGAACCAAGAACTGCTGGATATGGGAAGAAAGATCTACTACTTAATCTTGAGTCAATCAGCAAGCCATTTAGTGTTGGAGAAAAATTAACAATAAGTTCTGGATCAATAACCAACGTAGCTATCACGGATGGTGGATCTGGATTTACTAATAACGATCCAGTCACTTTTACTAACTCACCAGGCGTAGGTGCTTATGCAAAAGTAATAACACACGCAAACGGAACCATTTCGGCTGTTAACGTTGTTTCTGGTGGGTTTGGTTATACGTCTGACGTCAATGCAACAATTGAATCCTCGCTTGGCTCAAGTCCGGCAACGTTTGGTACAATTACACGAACAACCAATACGAGCATAGTTGGTGAAGTACGGGCATTTAGTTATGATTCTGATACAGGCATCGGTACAATGAATATGAAGAGGTTGAAGTTTAATCTTCCGGTTGCTAACGGCACACCTATTGTGGGATTTACTACTGAGGCAGCAGCGGTTGTTAATTCCTTTACAACTGCAACAAACACACAACCTATAGGATTAAATGCTTCAATTACTGCAAATACAACTGTTGCTAATGGAACAATAGTTGGAATTAACGTTATTGATTCTGGTCTGGGTTACCAACAAGACGAGCTCGTAACAATACAACCTGAAGGCGAAAATAGATTTGTAGGTGTAGGACGTGTAAACGTAGAGAGACAAGGAACGGGAACTGGTTTTTTCAAAAACAACCAAGGGTTTTTGAACTCGGATAAATATATTCATGATAATAACTACTATCAGGAATTTTCTTACGAAGTAAGAACGGGAATATCACTTGATAAGTATGCCCGTGTTTTGAAGGAAGTGCTGCACGTTGCAGGAACTAAGTATTTTGGTAATGTTATCAAGGTTATAGCTGATATAAAAGAGCAATCGAACGTATCTCAATCGGCAATTGCCTTGAAGAGGTATTTTTATTCAAATTCTACAAGTGTTGATGCAGCGCTTGATTTTATTAATTTAGGTAATAATCAGCACGCGAATAGCTCGTTAATATTTGCAAATAACGACTCGTGCGTGTATGTAAGAGAAGCAGGAAATACAGCAGATATTGGACTAGTAAACAATTATGTTTATACGGTCGTTTTAGCAAATACAAGCGGAGTCAAGTTGGCAAATTCAACAAGTAACGTCGACTTGTCGGTAAGTGGAAACGAAACGGGACATTCAATTATAAGGTTCGAGTAATGAAACTAGTTACAAACAACTTCAGACATTCTTCAGCAAAACATTTTGTCGATTCTGTTTCAGAATCTAATAGTTCGACCTACTACGTATTTGCTGGCAGAAGTCAGCCATTTGCAAACGATAATAACGTCCCAACACTATATGACAATAGTCGCGACATTGTTTATGATGTTTATGATAACATGTTGTTTGGAAAAAGATTATCAACAAGCGATGTTTGTTTGATGGTTAGGCGATATGAATGGACCGGCAACACAGTCTACGCTCGTTATGATGATGAGGATAATTTGTTGTCGCAAAAACAGTATTTTGTTATTAACAGCAATAATGCTGTTTTTAAATGCTTGAATAACAATAAAGGGGCTAATTCAACTGTTGAGCCTGTTATTGAAGATCCTACTGATGAGTCATACATTACAGCTGATGGCTACCAGTGGAAATATATGTATTCAGCAACAGCAGCAACAGTAACAAAATTTGCCACACAGGAATATTTTCCGTTTGTTGAAAATGCAAGTGTTGTAAGTAATGCTGTTTCTGGTGCAGTCGAAATAATTGACGTCGTTACACCAGGCGAGCGTCGCTACATTGGAACCCATGAGGGAACGTTCCAGGATGTAGCTGTTGGTGGTAATACCTTAATTTATACTCTTTCAGCTAACGCAAGTGCAACTAATGATATCTACACTGGAGGAGTTCTTTATATTGTTGATGGGGCCAATGGCGGCAATCAAAGAAAAATTATTGATTACGATGGTGTAACGAAGAGGGTTTTACTTGATTCTGCTTTTTTGAATTCTTCTAATACAAGCACAACATATAATGTTGTTCCTAACGTACTAATTGTTGGTAACGGACTAGGAGCTCAGGCACGCGCAGTTGTTAATTCTTCAACAAAAACTCTTCAAAGTGTTCTTGTGACAAGCCGTGGCGCTGGTTACGACTATGCTACCGTAGAAGTTCAAGGTGTAGTTTCGTCTAATACGCCGGCTGCTCCTGTGTTACGAGCAATTCTTCCTCCTTCTGGGGGTCACGGAAAAAATCAAGCTGAAGAGCTTGGGGCTCATTGGGTGGGTATTTCTTCAACTCTTTCCAGTAGTAGTTCTGGTGGAAAGATTGTTGATAAGAATGATTTTAGAATTCTAGGATTATTGAAGAATCCACAATACAGAAGTGTAACATTAACAATTGCCCCTGAGCATAGTGTTGGAGATTTTTCTGTAGGTCAAGAAGTGACACAGTCTAACACAAACGCAACAGGAACAATAACAGACATTGATACTTCAAATAATACTATCACGCTTACGGACGTTGGAGGATTGTTTGAAGTTGGTTCCTCAGGTGCTGTTGGTCAGTTGGTTATAACTTACCCAGGATCTGGTTACTTCGCTAACACGACTGTAACAATAGCAGGAAATACAGGAAGCGGTGCTACAGCAAACGCACAAGCAAATGCTACAGGTAAAATTTCTAACCTCCACATTACAGCGAGTGGAAGTGGATACCTCACGGTGCCAGACGTTACGATTGCTGCCCCAACATTCACCTTTAACGCTAACACGGACGTAAATCCTGTTACTGTAAAAACATTTAATGCACTAACAGGTGTGAGCAATACAGGCAACTATATTGCTATTGCAAGTAATCCTTTTGTTATTGGGGACATTGTTACCTATACGGTTAGTGCTGGTAATACTACTGTTACTGGATTAACTAACACTGAAAACTACTATGTTGTTTATGCAAACAGCACGACGTTGGCTCTTGCTACTACTGCCGGGGGAGCAAACGTCGATTTAACAGCAGGGTCTAGTGAAGAAGGTCATACTTTAACAAACAAATCTCGTAACGATGATTATATTACGGTATCAAGTAACAAGTTCCAAGTTGGAGATAAGTTACTTTATGTTGCTAACACAGGAAACACGGCTGTCGGTAATATGACGTCTGGAGGATACTACTACGTTAGATTTTCTAATACGACAGCAATAAAGCTAAGTAATTCAACAGGTTATCCTGTAATACTTGCTGTTGGAAATACAACTCAGACAGGACACAATCTGATTGGTGAGACGGCCACCGCAATTGCAGTAATCACATCCGAAAGCGTAAATGTTATTCGAAATGCTGGCAACACAGTTTCTGTTGTGGCAAATGCGGTTTCTGGCCAAGATACATACTTTGATCAAACGTTGCGCTTAGTGGTAACAAACAAGAATAACAGCGTTTATTTTGTTGATGATGAAACAATAATACAGCCAGGTCGTAGTGGTGTTGATGCTGCAAACGGTTTATTTTATGCTTCTAACAATTCAGCAAACGGTGCAACAAACGTGACAGTGCGCTTGACGCATACGAGAGGGACGTTTAATTCCTCTGGGGACAACGATGAGTATTTAATTAGAGGAACAGATGCTCCAGAAGGAACACGACCTGAAGCCAACATACAAAGTCAGACGTTGCCTGATTTGGTCTATGGTTCTGGGGAGGTAATATACATAGAAAGTGTACCTCCAATAACCAAAAATAGCAACCAAACAGAGACGTTTAAGTTCATTTTTGAATTCTGAGAGAAAATATGTCCCAAGAAACGAACCTCAATATCACGCCGTATTTCGATGATTATGATGATACTAAAAACTATCATCGAATTCTTTTTAAGCCTTCTTTTCCAATTCAGGCAAGGGAGCTAACACAGCTTCAATCGGTTCTTCAGAGTCAAATTGAGCGTTTTGGGCAAAACATCTATAAAACCGGTACTATAATTAGTGGTTGCAGTGTTTCTCTCGATCCGTTTTATAATTTTGTACGAATAAAAGACCTAGACGCTGACAATTATGATGTCAATATTAACGATCTTCAAGGGTGTTACGTTATTGATCAATCAACGGGGGCAAAGGCTCTTGTTGTTAATGTAATAGATGGCTTGGAGTCAAGTGCAAACAATGATTTAAAAACTCTTTATGTAAAGTATCTTTCATTAGGATCAAACACTACACAGAACACGTTTGCTGACGGAGCTACACTTTTTGCTCAAAGAACAGCAGGAACTGTTGAAGATTTTCCAATCACAGCTGCTGGTAGTGGTTATACAAATACAATGTTTGTATATGCTGTTCAGACGTCTCCAGCACCAACAATAAATGCGTATGGTCGCCTTGTTACAAACAGCGCTGGCTCGATCACAGATGTTGTTGTTATTAGTAAAGGTGAGGGTTACGTAAAAGATCCAGACTTGCTGTCTACTAGAATTGTTTATGCTAACGGAGCTGCTGTAACATCACCCAACAACGCTAACGTTGGTGTCATTAACTATGTTGCTCAGCCTATTGTTGCATCCAATGGAACAGGGGTTGGATATGGATTGAAAGTTTCTGATGGTATTATTTTCCAAAAAGGCTTTTTTGTACGCGTTGAGCCTCAAGAAATTGTTGTTTCCAAATATCTGACAACTAATAGCGGCTACCCAAACAACGTCTCTGTAGGATTTATGACAGAGGAATCGATTGTTAACAGTTCCGTCGACACAACTCTTTTAGATAATGCCCAGGGATATACAAATTATCAAGCTCCTGGTGCAGACAGGCTAAAACTTACACCAACTTTGGTTGTAAAATCGGCAAACGATTTATCTGATGTTATTGATGGTGTTCCATCAGTGCAAAATTTCTTTTCTTTAGTCGAATTTCAAAACGGTTATGTTACTAGAGATAAAACATCAACACAGTTTAACGCCATCAACACTGAACTTGCAAGACGAACAAGTGAAGAAAGCGGTAACTATGTTTTAAAACCAATCAATATAACTACAGAAGAAGCTGGCCTTGTTTATGGAGAAAATTACAGTAATTTTATTAACGTAATAGTTGGAAAGGGTGTGGCTTATATTCAAGGTCATAGAAATGAACTTTCAAACAACATAAGATTACCTATACCTAAAGCAAACACGACTCTTTCAACCAACAATCAAGTAGTTTCTACTTCGTATGAGAATTACCTGTCTGTACCACAGAACAAGTGGTTTGGTATAGCAAACATTCAATATGGCGAAACAATCACACTTTTTGCCAACACAGTTACAACAGGTAACTCGGGCATTGTACAGCCTGGTGGAGCTGTTCCTTCTAACCTCAACTCGTCGTTGGGTACTACAAAAGTTATTGGTACAGCAAAGGTACGTTCAATATCATACGACGGTTTTGGTGGGTCAATATCGGACAACAAATATAATGTATATGTTTATGATGTACAAATAAACTCAGGTTTCAATCCTTCTGACATACAAGCGATTGGTTCCAATAGCAAGTTTGTTGCTGAAGTATCCTCAAGCAACAATGTGGCGTTGATTGGTACACAGTATGAAACAACAATTTTTCCTTTAGGTGTAAAAGCCCTTGCAAGTATAAGTGATGACAGCTTTTATTATAGAAAACAAACCGATGACCGTCAGGTAAGTAATAACGGTGTTTTTTCGCTATCTGCAGCATCTGGCGAACAGTTTTTATACACAACGGATCCAGTGTCAGAATTACAAAAAACTGATTTTGTTGTAGTTTCGAGAGATAATATTGTTTCTGCAAATCTTGCTGGTTCTGTAAACGTATACTCTAACGGGCTCGTTCTTAGCTCAGGAACTCCCAACCTTCTTACTACGTTTGACGCTTATAAAAACTATGGTTTGCATATAAAGATTGCTAACAATACAACAAGTTATTATTATCCAATTGTTGCTGTAACAAACAGTACCTCTGCACAAATCCCATCAACAGCAAACATTGTTATTAATGATGCAAATGTTGCGTATAGCTGCCCGAACAACACTATTGTTAACTCCAAGCTGTTTACGGTTAATGCTGCAACTGGCTCACTAACATTTACTCTCAATCCATGGAGTAACGTTGCAACATCATCTACAATCGGTAACGTATCAGTAATTTGTACATCTATTGCGACGCCGACGTCAGCCAACCTTGTCCTCGATACACATTATGTTAAAATTAGTAATACTATTGCTGCTACGTTACCAAATGGACCGTGGTGTCTCGGTATACCAAATGCAGTCAAGCTTCTTGGTGTGTGGGCAGGCTCAGGCGACACGTTTGCTGACGCAAATACAGACCCAAATATTGTAAATAATTTTGAGCTTGTGACAGGTCAAAAAGATTCAATTTATGGTCTTTCTTATGTAAAACTGAAAAACCAATCTTCTTTCACATTGACGTCAACAAAAAATTTACTCGTACAAGTTCTAGCTTTTAGGAGAGATGTTGTTGGCGATTATATTACGTTAGAATCCTATGTTTATGCAAATGGCACCCCTTCCTCCTTACTTTATATACCAGTATATAAAACTAATGCTGGTAAAATAATTTCTTTGAGGGATGCTGTTGATTTTAGACCGTTCGTTTCTAATACCGTTCCTTATAGCAATACTGCAAGCGGAGCCTTGATATACGACAGCTCTACAACAAACGCAACCCATATTGCATATTCCAACGTTATCGTAGAGTCAGTTTCTTCTTTATCAAGAAAATATCCTTCTCCGTCCGGTCTCTATGAAGCTGATATGTCATATTATATTCCACGACGTGATAAAGTAGTTATGGACAAGCATGGTAACGTTAGAGTTGTGCTGGGGTTACCTTCTCTTAAGCCAGATGTTCCTCTAACACCTTCAGGCACGTTTGTTCTGGGTGAATTGCATGTCCCTCCTTATCCAAGCCTTGCTTATTCTGCTGCCTTGCAACTTGGTAGAGTTGATTACGCTGTTTTAACAAGCACTAATCAACAAACAAGATATACGATGCGTGATATTCAAAAAATTAACGACAGAGTCCAAAGACTCGAATATTATGCATCATTTAGTCTTATGGAAGCTCAAACAAAATCTTTAAAGATTACAAGTGAGTCTAACACACAGTTCGAAAGATTTAAGCATGGCTTTTTTGTTGATCCAATGAAGGATAAAAGTTTTTCTGAATCGACAGAAAGTCAAACTTTTGTAATTGATACTGTTAACGAAATTGCTACACCTGTGTTTGCTGAAATACCTCTTAAGTTGAAAGTTGCTAATACAAATAACATAACAATTCTTGATAGCGTTGTTTCAGACGCAAGCCATGCGTTTCTTGAATCTTCGAGCTTAAAGTCGGAAGCAAAATTTGACAAACCAACATCCCAGCGTAATATTGTTAACGGGTTTGTAAAATACAACGGTACCATATATGTTAATCCTCCTTATGATGTCTCAACCTCTGCAGGATCGGGAGGCCTCGATGAGTATATCAAACCCCAGACAATTACAATATACGTAACAGGATTACAACCAAACAGAAAACATTATGTGTTTTTCGATGGATTAAATATTACATCAAGTGTTACAACTGCTGTTGTGCCAGCAAGTGACACAAGCGAATTACCAATGAGTAGGTGGACATACACGACTAGTAGCTTGACAGGAACAGAAATGTACTCTCGTGTGCGTGAGGGAAGCGGTAGCGATGGTATCTACGCAAGCGGAGGGTTCGATTCAGGTTGGCAACCAACTTCTACACAGGTAGGGTCTGCTGGAAGTCTTGTTTCTTCAATAGATGGTAAGCTGTCAATACAATACAACATACCTGCTCGATATTATACATTTGGACGGAAAGAAATTATTGTAATGGATGTAGAAGCGATAGGTTTTGAGCCTGCTGCGGTTTCTATTGCTAAAGGTAGCTTCAGAGGGTTTAGTTCCACCATTGTACCACAACGTCCTCCAGTTATTATTCCTCCCCCTCCTCCCCCTCCTCCACCTCCTCCACCTCCCCCCGGCGGCGGTGGCGGCGGTGGTGGCGGTGGCGGTGGTGGCGGTGGCGGTGGTGGCGGAGGCGGTATCCTTTGTCACCCTCTCTCGACAGAAACGTTTGCATGGATCAGCTCAACCTATGGCATGGATGTCGCTTTGTGGGCAATGGAGAATTTGGATTCGTGTACAGCACGTTGGGTAGGAGATCAAGAATTCTGGCTCCAAATACAAGATCAACTTAGAAGTGGCGGCATTAACGATGATGATCCAAACCCAGATCGTGTCGATGATGATACTGTTGATGTCATTGATAATCGTGATGTAACAACAACTCTACCACCACCGCCACCGCCGCCTCCGCCTCCTAGTGGGAATACTAGCAACACTGCTTCTAGTAACACGGTCGTTGTACCTCCGCCTGCAAATACTGCGAACGTACACGTCTATAGACCACCTCCAAATACCTCGACCATTGATTTGGGATTAGATATTGATAACCGAGGAGGTGGAGGATTCGATGTATTAACAGATGATTACACTCGGTTTAATTCTTTTTAATTTATTAGAATAAAATATACAAGGTAAAATAATGAGTACAACAACTCTTACGTCTGATCCAGCAATTCGATCTTACAGCGTTAGTCCACTGGCCCAAACGTTTCGTACAACAGTCGATACAAAAGCCGGTGGTAAATGGGTTTATGCTGTCAAGTTACTTTTTGCAACAAAATCGGACCCTGCAATTGCTACTTCTTTATTGCCTTATTCGGGTGTAACAGTCGAGATAAGAAGGACGTTTAATGGCTACCCTATGGGTCCGGACAATGTATTAGCGAGAACTTATCAAATTGCTGATAACATCAACACTCTTAGTACAAGTGCTACAGGTTTAACTGCTGCAGATTATACGACGTTTGTTTTCCTGGAACCGGCATTTTTGCAAAATGATGCAGAATATGCAATCGTTGCTTACGCAGATGGTAACACCACCGACTACCTTGCTTGGATTGGTAGAGTGGGGGAAACAGTATTTGCAACTAATATACAATATTCGACACAAGATAATGTGACACCGGGAGTTTTGTTTTTATCAACAAACCAAACAACATGGACGCCAATACAAACTGAGGACCTTGTATACGACGTGCAAGTTTTAAAATTTGATCAGACGTTTGGGGATATTACGCTGGTACCTAACGACTATGAGTTTATTTCTTACAACACGTTTGCAAATAAAAAATTTGCGTTTGTTCGTGATACAATGGTGGGCCAGCTAACAAATTCATACGGTGCTGGCTATTTTTCGGCTAATAGTGGTGCGTTGTTGACTGGTCCTATAATTAGTTTAAATAGACCACTTGTTGACAGTACAATTGATGTGGGCTCTTTTCAAATTAGCAACACTGCTGGATCAGCCAACTTTACAAACTTTAATAGTGGTAGTGGTATTATTATTTTGCGCATTGAGCCTGATATGGTTAAGGCTTCACCAGGGAGTAGTGGTTATACAAATATTCCGTCAATACCTGGAGATAGCACAACAATTACAAGTACTAATACTGCTGCTCTGCAAGTGGGAGATTTTGTTGTTATACCCAACGTAAGCAACACAGATTATAGCAACACGCTATTCTCAGTCGGTCCCAACGGTCAACATTTTGGATGTATTCGTCAAGTTGTTGCTGTAGCTAATAGTAGTGAATTTACCATTGACGCTCCAGTATCTTCGTCAGCTGTAACCAACACAGCGTTTTGGGTTGCTAATAATGTTAAAACGTTTGTAACAACTGTTTATTCTGGCAATAATACGTTGATACAGTTAAAAGATCCAATTCCAAGAGAGTTTGTTACTGCTTCAAACGGTGCTTTGTTTACGGCTGGTTCTGCTAACATTGCTTATGCCTATCAAGTGGCTCCCGTTGGACGCATAGATGGTATAAACAGTATAACGAATAAAATGCGTATTGAGGGCAGCACTGCAAATACTACAATAAAGTTTCGCGAGTCTAATTCTACATATCTAGGCACATTGCTAAGTACTAGTTACACTAACACGACTTCTTTTTCTACTGCTTATGCTAACGTTACTAGCATTGATCAAATAGCAATTGATAGAGTTAGTTCAAAAGTCAAAAATTTTGCACCGCTCGGTACAACTATTGATAGTTTTGTAATAACAAATTATTCTTCTACTGGCAACAATACAACAATCAAAAAATTCAATCTTAATGATACACAAGTTGTAACATACGATGCTGTGTTGAAAAGCAAATCCCTCAGTCCATCGATGGAATCGCTTGCCTTGAAGATTAATCTAAACTCCGAATCTAATCTTTCGTCTCCAAAGGTTACCTTCCATCCTTCAAGTTTATTTGTATCTTCAGCATTTATTAATAGCAATACAACTAACGAAAATTGGGCTAACAATGCTGGTGCTGCTTCTGCAAAATATATTTCAAAAGCTTCTTCTCTCAACCCAGAACTCGATGCTGAAGATATCTTTCTATATGTAACAGCTTATAGACCTTCTGGTACAGATGTTAAAGTATACGTTAAAATTAGGGGAAGAGAAGACACCAGAAAAATGGATGACATTGACTGGTCAGAACTAATAATTGATACAAATGCTGATGTTTATAGCTCTTCGAGTGACTTGGCTGACTATAAAGAATATAGATACACGTTCCGCAAGAAGCCCCAAACAGTTGTTGTTGCTGGGGCAGCATCATACACAAACGCCACAGCTAACCTTGATGGTATTGGTACAACGTGGTCGCCAACAACATTTAATGCATTAACAGCCGTAAGCAACACTGGGGATTATATTGCTATTGCAAGTAACCCGTTTGTTAATGGTGACATTGTTACATATACAGTCAGTGCAGGTAATACTGCAATTACAGGACTGACGAACACTGAAAGCTACTACGTTGTTTATGCAAACAGTACAGCGCTAGCTCTTGCTAACACTGCTAGTGGAGCAAACATTGATTTGACAGCAGGATCTAGTGAAGTAGGCCATACTTTAACAGACAGATCACGAAATCTTGCTGCTAATGATGTTATTGCAATTATTGATCCATCAAATGCTCAAGTTTATGATATAGGTATTGTTGATAGTGTTGCAAACAACACGAGATTATCGTTAAAGAGTGTGTTGTCAGATCAAGGCGTGTTTACTACAACTACTACAGGGCTAACGGTAGAGAAGCTATCGTATCCAACTGAAGCATTTAAGTACTACGGTAATGACAGTATTGTTAGATATTATGACAGTAATAAAGCTGGGTACGATGGTTATCAACAATTTGCTATCAAAGTTGTTATGACAAGAGACAGGTTGGGCGTTGTTCCATATATTAACGATATAAGAGCAATTGCTACATCGGTATGATTACAGGCTCTCAAGATAAAACTTTTATTCGGGATCCCATTACAAACGTTCTTATAAATACTGATGTTGAGGCTTTTAAGCAATATAAGCAGGCCCGTCTTATAGACAAGCAGTTCAAGGCAATGCAGAAAAAAATTGATGCAATGGAAGCTTTAATACATTCACTTAACGAAAAAATAGTAAAGTTGGAACAAAATGGCTAAAGCAATCGCAAACGTTGAAGCAACGACAGACACTTTTGATCAATGGTTGAACCAAACCAATGAAGTGCTGTTCGCCATGACAGAAAATGCCGTTACTGTTGACACTACATCAGGGGGTGCTGGTGTTACAGGTAATGGTTTTGTTAATGGTGCGTTAAGTGTAACAAATTTCTCCGCAAACACATTGCGTGGAGGTACAGTAGCATCTTCTGCTAACTTGTTTGTAATTTCTGCAATGCATTCCAATAATACAATCACGGCTAACACGTTCGGTGTTATGACTGGGCTTGGAGGAATGAATGCAACATATGGTGTTGCTAATCTAACAATTACGACAAACACTGTTGTTAGCGGCGCCGTAACAGTTGCCAACTTGTTTATGTCGGATGTGTCACAACTTCTTGTTATTAGCAACACAGATTTAGGATCCAACACTACTGTTGCACAAGATATATTCACAATCAATGCTGTGGCAACACCGACAGCTAAATTAACGATTCAAGCAAAAAATGGCTCTAACACAGAAATATCAGAAGTTGTGCTAGCATCGAATGCTGCAAGCTCTGGAACAAACTCTGGAGCTAACGTGTTTCTGACTGTTTATGGTACAATTGTGTCTCCAGCTACAGCAAACATTGGTGAGCTGTCTGCAACACAATCGGGAAATACTATTACTGTGAGCTTTACGCAGTCTGCAACAAGCTCCAGTCTTAAAATTTTAGCAACGTTGTTCACATATTAGGGATAGCAAATGGCTGGCTCAAGATTCGTAGCGGAAGGTGGAATTCTAGTACCAAACAACGCATCTAACTCTACAATAAACAACACAACGGTTGATGGTGTTCTCATTGCATCAGCAAACGTTAGTGTACTAGGAACAGCTAACCTTGCTGGTAATGTTGTTGTTAGTGGAGCCACATTAAATGTTTCCAGCAATACAACCATAACTGGAACGTTGATTGCTTCCTCATTAGTATTGGGAGGAGGAACAGCTAATCTCTCTGGTAATGTTGTTGTAGGGGGTTCTACACTAAACATTGCTAGTAATACAACAATTGATGGAACGCTTGCAGCATCGGGTCTTACTGTAACAGGGGCGGCTAACCTTGCTGGTAATGTTGCTGTGGGTGGAGCCATGTTAAACGTTTCAAGTAACATGACATTTACTGGCATTGGAACATTTACAAGTAATGTTACGTTCAATGGCAACGTAACATTCACTGCTGGTCCTCCTACTTTTATTGGGGATCAAATTGCTGTGGGTGATTTAGTACCAAATGACAACACCTATTCCATTGGAAATACTACGTCAATATGGAACACACTGCATGCAAACAATGTTCTTGTTTACAGAGGCAATGTTAATATTGGTAATACGACCGTAAATACGTTTGCCAATTCGACAATTCTGCGTATTTCCAATTCTTCCTCTAATGTTATAATCTCGGCTTCCAATCTTACAATTGGATCAGCCGTGGTTAATTCCACAAGTTTTTCAGGCACAGCAAACAACGCTTTACGACTTGGTGGTACATTGGCTGCGGACTATGCAACGACATCGTCTATTACTTCGGCGCTGAACGCTTACACTGGAACATCGAGCGTTGTTACTGTTGGAACGCTGACAAGCGGAAGTTTGGGATCTGGGTTTACCACCGTCGAGGTTGCTCGTGGTGGTACAGGAACTACATCAATAACAGGCATTGTTCGTGGTAATGGTACTGGAGCATTTACTGCTGCAACAGGTGCTCAAATTGTTAGCGCAATCGGTGCAACCTATGTTGATAATGCAACATTTGCAAGCACAGCTGGTGCTTTAACTACAACAAACAATTATAGAGTTAATTCGTTGGGTGTTGCTACAGATGCTTCAGGTACATCTGGTGAAATTAGAGCAACAGGTAATATTACAGCTTATTACTCCGATATGAGATTGAAAAAATTTGTCGGACCAATTGTTGACCCGCTTGCCAAATTGAAGCAGCTGAGTGGTTTTTACTATACAGGAAACGAGACAGCTGGGAAGCTTGGTTATAACACCACGAAAACAGAGGTTGGTGTTTCAGCTCAAGACGTGGAGAACGTGCTGCCAGAAATTGTCCAGCCAGCACCAATTGATCCACAATACATGACCCTTGATTATGGACGACTAGTTCCATTATTGATTGAAGCAATAAAAGAGCTTAGTGACAAAGTTGAAACTCTCGAGCGCAAGCTGGAAAAATAATAGATTTCAATCATATAAATACCTGAATAACGTTCAGGGGGCTTCGCATGGCAGTCAAGGTAAATCTTTCTATAGATCAAGGCACTACGTTTGCCACTACATTTAGTTTGACAAACGATGATACTGGAGAAATCCTTGATCTCACTACATATTCGGCTGCCGGACAAATAAGAAAGCACTATTCCTCATCGAATTCCACCAGCTTTGTATGTACTGTAAACACAAGTACAGGCATTTTAACAGCTTCCCTGACTGCAAACACCACGAAAGCAATGACCGCTGGCCGTTACGTTTATGACATTGAGCTAACAGACTCAGCCACTGGTTCGGTATCGAGAGTTGTTGAGGGAATCGCCACAATTAATCCGGAAGTGACGAGATGACAGTTAACATCAAAGTAACCCCACTAGGCGGTGTTCTACAGCCTGTTTCTGCTGTTCCAACCAACATTAGCGTTGCTGTTCCTGGTCCGTCTGGTATTTCTGGTTATTCTGGCTATTCTGGTCAAGATGGTATTATAGGTGTTAATGGTGCAAGTGGTTATTCTGGAATATCAGGCTACAGCGGATTCTCTGGTTCTGGAATAAGTGGTTATTCGGGTAGTGGTATTTCTGGTTACTCAGGATTTAGCGGCATCTCAGGATATTCTGGATTTAGTGGTATTTCTGGTTACTCAGGATTTAGCGGAATATCAGGCTATTCAGGATTCAGTGGTAGATCGGGGTTTTCAGGCTTTTCTGGTTCTGGAATAAGTGGTTATTCAGGCAGTGGTATTTCTGGTTACTCGGGATTTAGCGGCATCTCAGGATATTCTGGATTTAGTGGTATTTCTGGTTACTCAGGATTTAGCGGAGAATCGGGTTATTCTGGATTTAGTGGAGAATCAGGTTATTCTGGATTCAGTGGTGTTAGTGGATATTCAGGTTGGTCGGGTGAGTCGGGTTACTCAGGTTGGTCTGGCATAAGTGGTTTTTCAGGTTGGTCTGGCATTAGTGGCTATTCTGGCTTCAGTGGCATTAGCGGATTCAGTGGTTGGTCTGGAACATCAGGCTTTAGTGGTCGTGACGGACAATTTGCTGGTGCTTCGTTTGAATATAATTTTATTGTTAGTACATCTGATCCAAATCCATCTGCAAATGGTGAAATAAATTTCAATAGCGCAAACCTCGCAACAGCCAATGTTATGTACATTGACTATGAGGATCGCAACAACACCTTAATCTATTCGTTCCTTCAAACAATTGACGACTCTTCTTCCTCAATAAAAGGTCACGTCAAACTATCAGAAGAAGCAAACACACTCAACTATACATTCTTTGCGATTGTTGGTACACATACAGAAGATTCTAATAACCATTTTCATGTTCCAGTTTCTTGGCTTTCTGGCTCTCAATCTCCTTTTGCTAACGGGACACAAATAACTGTCACGTTTGCTGTTACTGGTGACAAAGGTGATCAGGGTATAAGTGGCTATTCAGGTTGGTCTGGGATAAGTGGCTTTAGTGGCTGGTCAGGAATAAGCGGATTTAGTGGATGGTCGGGAGAATCTGGTTATTCAGGTAGTGGTATTTCAGGTTATAGTGGATCAGGTATTAGTGGTTACTCAGGCTTTAGTGGCACAAGCGGTATAAGTGGCTATTCAGGTTGGTCTGGGATAAGTGGCTTTAGTGGCTGGTCAGGAATAAGCGGATTTAGTGGTTGGTCAGGAGAATCTGGTTATTCTGGATTTAGTGGTATTTCTGGCTACTCTGGTTTCAGTGGAGAGTCGGGTTACTCTGGCTCAGGTATAAGTGGTTATTCAGGATTCAGTGGCGAGTCGGGATACTCTGGTTTTAGTGGCATAAGTGGATACTCAGGCTTTAGCGGGATAAGCGGATTTAGTGGTTGGTCGGGAGAATCAGGGTATTCAGGATGGTCTGGAGAGTCTGGTTATTCAGGATTCAGTGGCGCAAGTGGTTATTCTGGCTCAGGTATTAGCGGTTACTCAGGATTCAGTGGCGAGTCAGGATATTCTGGATTCAGTGGCATATCTGGCTACTCAGGCTTTAGTGGTGAGTCAGGATATTCAGGATGGTCTGGTGAGTCAGGTTATTCAGGATTTAGTGGTATAAGTGGTTATTCTGGCTCAGGTATTAGTGGCTATTCTGGCTGGTCAGGGGAATCAGGCTACTCTGGCTGGTCAGGTGAATCTGGTTACTCAGGATTCAGTGGCATATCTGGCTACTCAGGCTTCAGTGGTATCAGCGGATACTCAGGTTGGTCTGGAGAATCTGGATATTCAGGATTTAGTGGTGAATCAGGTTATTCAGGATTCAGTGGCATATCTGGCTACTCAGGCTTCAGTGGTATCAGTGGATACTCAGGATGGTCCGGGGAATCTGGTTATTCAGGATTTAGTGGCGAATCAGGTTATTCAGGCTTCAGCGGTATCTCTGGTTACTCAGGGTGGTCGGGCGAGTCAGGATATTCTGGATTTAGTGGTATTTCTGGATATTCTGGATTTAGCGGTATAAGTGGCTACTCGGGATTTAGTGGCATTAGCGGATATTCAGGATTTAGTGGAGAATCGGGGTATAGTGGTTGGTCAGGGGAGTCAGGTTATTCGGGCTTCAGTGGTATCAGTGGATATTCTGGTTTTTCGGGTTTCAGCGGTATTTCCGGTTACTCAGGATTCAGTGGTTGGTCTGGTACATCAGGTTTTAGTGGACGTGATGGTCAATTTGCAGGTGCTTCGTTTGAATACAACTTCTTAACAAGCACAGCAGACCCTAACCCATCAGCTGATGGTGATATTAACTTCAATAGCGCCAATCTTGCTTCCGCTAATATAATGTATGTTGACTACCAGGATCGAAACAATACATCGATTTACTCTTTCTTGCAGACAATTGACGATTCAACATCGTCGATTAAAGGTCATGTAAAATTAACAGAAGAGGCCAACACTCTTAACTTTGCATTCTTTGCAATTGTTGGTACACACACCGAAGACGCTAACAACCACTTCAATGTGCCTGTATCGTGGTTATCGGGAACACAATCTCCTTTTGCTAATGCTACACAGATAACGGTCACGTTTGCAGTTACTGGCGATAAGGGCGATCAAGGTACAAGCGGTTACTCTGGCTGGTCTGGGGTAAGTGGTTTTAGTGGCTGGTCGGGCGAGTCTGGCTACTCTGGATTTAGTGGTATTTCTGGATACTCGGGATTTAGTGGTGTAAGTGGGTACTCAGGTTTTAGCGGCATTTCAGGTTATTCAGGATGGTCTGGAGAGTCTGGTTATTCAGGGTTCAGTGGTGAATCCGGATATTCTGGTTTCAGTGGTATAAGTGGCTACTCTGGCTTTAGCGGTATTTCTGGTTACTCGGGGTGGTCTGGGGAATCCGGCTACTCAGGATTTAGTGGCATTAGTGGATACTCAGGATTTAGTGGCATTAGTGGGTACTCAGGATTTAGTGGAGAATCTGGCTACTCTGGCTTTAGTGGTATTTCAGGCTACTCTGGTTGGTCCGGAGAGTCTGGTTACTCTGGATTCAGTGGTACAAGTGGTTATTCTGGTTCAGGTATTAGTGGTTATTCAGGATTTAGTGGCGAGTCTGGATACTCTGGCTTCAGTGGAGAATCTGGCTACTCTGGCTTTAGTGGTATTAGTGGCTACTCTGGTATTGCACCAAGTTGGACAAGGCTTACTGCTAACACCAATCTTGTTAACAGAGGTCAATACATTCTCGATTCGTCGGGCGGATCGTTCAATGTTACTTTACCAGGAACTCCAAGTCTTGGCGATACAGTTGTTCTTCAAGACGGCGGCAACACATCAATAAACTGGTTCGTTAATAATGTAACAGTCTTGCGTAATGGCAGTACAATTGAAGGCCAATCTAATGATTTAATTCTTGACGTTGCTGATGTTCTTGTTCACATAACGTACGATAATACGACGTGGCAGGTTGTTAGCACGGTTGGTGTGTCTGGTATCTCTGGATACTCGGGCTTTAGTGGCATCAGTGGATACTCTGGTTCAGGTATAAGTGGATACTCTGGTAGTGGTATCTCTGGATATTCAGGATTTAGTGGTGAATCTGGCTACTCAGGATTTAGCGGTATAAGTGGTTTCAGCGGTTGGTCTGGAATATCTGGTTACTCAGGATGGTCAGGGGAGTCAGGATATTCCGGCTGGTCTGGTGTGAGTGGTTTCTCTGGTTGGTCTGGGGAGTCTGGCTACTCAGGATTTAGTGGAGAATCTGGCTACTCAGGTTTCAGTGGCATATCTGGCTATTCCGGATGGTCAGGTGATTCTGGCTATTCTGGCTTTAGTGGCATCAGTGGCTACTCAGGCTTTAGTGGTGATTCTGGCTACTCAGGCTTTAGTGGTATTTCTGGCTACTCTGGTTTTAGTGGAGAGTCGGGCTACTCTGGCTCAGGTATAAGTGGTTATTCAGGCTTCAGTGGTATTTCTGGTTACTCAGGATGGTCAGGAGAGTCGGGATATTCTGGTTTTAGTGGTATTAGTGGCTATTCAGGCTTCAGTGGTTGGTCAGGAGAGTCTGGCTATTCAGGCTTTAGTGGTGTTTCTGGCTACTCTGGTTTCAGTGGCATTAGTGGCTATTCGGGTTGGTCTGGTGAGTCTGGTTACTCGGGTTGGTCTGGCATAAGTGGTTTCAGTGGTTGGTCTGGCATAAGTGGTTATTCTGGATTTAGTGGCATAAGTGGATTTAGCGGTTGGTCTGGCACGTCAGGTTTCAGTGGACGGGACGGACAATTTGCAGGGGCTTCGTTCGAGTATAACTTCCTAACAAGTACTGCAGATCCAAATCCGTCAGCAGATGGCGACATTAGCTTCAACAGCGCCAACCTTGCAACGGCCAACATAATGTATGTTGACTACCAGGATCGAAATAATACATCGATCTACTCATTCTTGCAAACAATTGATGACTCCACATCGTCAATAAAAGGTCATGTCAAGTTAACAGAAGAAGCCAATACACTTAACTTTACTTTCTTTGCAATTGTTGGATCGCATACTGAAGATGCTAACAACCATTTTAATGTACCTGTTTCTTGGTTGTCTGGTGGTACAACTCCGTTTACAAATGCAACTCAAATTACTGTTACGTTCGCTGTTACAGGAGACAAGGGAGATCAGGGTACAAGCGGTTATTCAGGGTGGTCGGGTGTAAGCGGTTTCTCGGGATGGTCAGGAGAATCAGGTTACTCGGGCTTTAGTGGTATTTCTGGATTCAGTGGATGGTCTGGCATTTCAGGATATTCGGGTTTCAGTGGTATTTCTGGTTTCTCGGGGTGGTCGGGCATAAGTGGTTATTCTGGATTTAGTGGTATTTCCGGTTACTCTGGATTCAGTGGTATTAGTGGATTTAGTGGTTGGTCGGGTATAAGTGGTTTCTCCGGGTACAGTGCAGTTATAGGAGGATCTAACAACCAAGTCATTTATAAAGACAGCAGCGGTGTCGTAACAGGTAGTGCCGGACTAGTCTATGATGGAACAAGTTTAAAAGTTAATGGTAATTTAGAATCTCTTTATCAGAATGGAGACGAGGGAGGGGAAATATACCTCAACAAACCAGTCACAAACACTTCTATTACCAACGGTGTGACAATTGATGTCTATCAAAATAAATTAAGATTCTTTGAAAATGGTGGTTCAAATCGCGGATATTACATAGATATTACCGCGGGGGGCAACACAGTCGGTACCGATTTAGTAACTGCCGGCGCAAGCGGTTATTCGGGATTTAGTGGTGTTAGCGGATTTAGTGGATGGTCTGGTATAAGCGGTTATTCAGGATTTAGTGGAGTATCTGGATTCAGTGGATGGTCTGGCATTAGTGGATTCTCGGGGTGGTCGGGCGAGTCCGGCTTCAGTGGCTGGTCTGGTGTATCAGGTTACTCTGGTTTTAGTGGTATAAGTGGTTATTCTGGTCAAGATGGTGTCATAGGTAGCAACGGAGCGAGCGGGTTTTCAGGCTTTAGCGGAGAATCAGGCTATTCTGGCTTTAGTGGAGCTGGTGTATCTGGTTACTCAGGATTCAGTGGTACATCGGGTTATTCCGGTATTGCACCAAGTTGGACAAAACTCACAGCCAACACCAACCTCATCAATAGAGGTCAATATATACTCGATTCTTCTGGTGGATCGTTTAACGTTACGCTACCAGCTACACCAAGCACTGGTGACACAGTCCTTCTCCAAGATGGTGGTAATACATCTTTCAATTGGTCAAACAATAATGTAACTGTTCTACGTAATGGTAGCACAATTGAAGGTCAATCCAACGATTTGTTGCTTGATGTTGCTGATGTATTAGTACACATAACATATGATAGTTCAACGTGGCAGGTTGTTAGTACTGTTGGTGTATCGGGGATGAGTGGTGCTCCTGGTGCTCCTGGTACTAGTGGATATTCTGGCTTTAGTGGATCTGGTATTTCCGGTTACTCTGGCTTCAGTGGCACCAGTGGATATTCTGGTGTGTTGTTGACGTGGCAGAAAATAACTTCCAATACAAACGTTGTGTCGGGTGGACAATATCTTGCTGATACGACAGGCGGAGTGTTCACGGTAACACTGCCTGCTACACCGTCAACAGGAGCAATAGTTGTTGTTGGTGATGGTGGAGACTGGTCTGTTAATAACTTAACGGTAGCAAGGAACGGCTCCACGATAGAAGGTGTTGCTGATGATCTTATTTGTGATGCAAAGAGTAATATAATATATTTGATTTACGATGGTACTACATGGCAACTAATATCTACACTTGGACCACGTGGTGTTTCTGGATTATCTGGGTCTAGTGGGTTCAGCGGCATTAGTGGATACTCAGGCTTTAGTGGCATTAGTGGATATTCAGGCTTTAGTGGTTATTCTGGTTCTGGTATTAGTGGCTACTCAGGATTTAGTGGTACAGGCACGAGTGGTTATTCAGGATTTAGTGGTGCATCAACAGCAGGTAAGCAAACAATATGGATACCTGCTGGTGCCATGACAGCTAGAACAACAAACGGTGCTGCTTCAGGAACTGTAGAAACAACCACAAATAAGAACATGATCAAAACTTTGGATTTCGATGCAACAACCCAAGAGTTTGCTCAATTTGATATTCGTATGCCTAAATCGTGGGATGAGGGTACTGTTACATTTACACCATCGTGGAGTCATGCTTCAACTTCTACAAACTTTGGTGTTGTGTGGGCATTGGATGCTGTAGCCGTATCCAATGATGATGGATTAGATGTAGCATTTGGTACAGAACAAACGTCAGCAGACACAGGAGGAACAACAAACGATTTATATGTTGGTCCTGAGTCTTCAGCAATTACAATTGGAGGCACACCACAAGCAGAAGATTATGTAATGTTTAGAGTAAAAAGAGCACCAGCAAACGCCAGCGACACAATGGCTATTGATGCTCGATTGCATGGTGTAACGTTATACTTTACTACAGACGCAAGCACAGATGCTTAAAATAAATCATTTAGTTGGATTTGGTATATCTGCCGCTCCTGGACCACCAACGTCTGTTGAATACTTAGTGGTAGCAGGAGGAGGTGGTGGTTCTTCTTATGGTGCTGGTGGTGCAGGGGGTGTTAGAGCGGGCTCTTCTCTTTCTGTTTCTAAAGGAACCCAGTACACCATCACGGTGGGTGGCGGTGGCAGCGCAGGATATGGATATGGTGGTTGGGGGTATGAAGTGCAAGCAACCAACGGATCAAACTCTTCTTTTTCTACTGTTTCATGTTTAGGTGGTGGATATGGTGGTTGGGAAGGACAAAATGGAAATAGTGGAGGTTCTGGTGGCGGTGCCGGAGCTAGACACGGATTGCCAGTAGGAGGATCAGGCACATCTGGAGAAGGAAATAAAGGAGGAGATGCAAGTACAGGCTATGGTGGTGGAGGGGGTGGTGGGGCAACAACGGCAGGAGGTAACGTTGTTGGGGCTGCTGGTGGTAACGGCGGAACCGGACTTTCCAGCTCAATTACTGGTACAAGCGTTACTTATGGTGGAGGCGGAGGCGGCGGGTCTTTAAATGATCCGGCAGGTACTGGGGGGTCTGGTGGCGGTGGCAACGGATCTAATAGTGGAGCTGGTTCAAATGGTAGTGTAAATTTGGGTGGAGGCGGTGGAGGGGGTAGATATTATTTGACTTATGGTGGATCTGGTGGTTCTGGAGTCGTAATAATTAGCTATCCTCTAGAGAACACTGCAGCAAGCTCAACCACTGGTAGTCCCACATATTCAGAATCTGGAGGAAAAAGGATATATAAATTTACTGGGAGTGGGTCAATTACTTTTTAAGGAAAATATATTATGAAAAAGTATCATTTTATTTCAGGATTGCCTAGGTCGGGCACAACTTTACTATCTTCGTTATTATTACAAAATCCAAAAATTTATGCATCAATTGCTGGACCTTTGAATAGAATGGCCAGATCGATTGTAACGGAAGCGACTGCTGAGCCTGGAATGAAATATCTTTGTTCTGTACAAACACGAAAAAAAATAATTCAAAATGTGTTTGATACGTTTTATGAAGATATTACTGATAGACAAATTGTTTTTGATACAAGTAGAGGATGGACCTATGATTTGCCTATGATACAAAATTTATTTCCTGAAAGTAAAGTAATTATATGTGTACGAGATTTAACAGAAATATTAAATTCTTTTGAGCAGCTTTATCAAAGAAATTGTTTTGAAAATAGCAAGTTGTCTAGGGATGATAATAAAAATGTTTTTACGCGTTGTGAAGCATTGATGCGACATGATGGAATACTTGGATATGCATATAACGGATTAAAGCAGGCCTTGGTGCCAGCTAATGAAAGCAAATATTTATTAGTGGAATATAAGGACCTAGCAAGCAATCCGAAAAAAATATTGACGAAGATATATGATTTTATTAATGAGCCCCATTTCAAGCATGATTTTAATAATGTTAAATTTAGTTTTAAAGAGTATGATGATGATGTTCAAATTCAAGGATTACATAACATTGAGGGTAAGGTAGAATTGAAAAAACAAGAAACGTTCGTACCCTCTGAAATTTTAAGTCGTGTGATCAATTCTGAATTTTGGAGAAATTAAAAAGTTAAACATAACAACTAAGTAAAGAGTAAAAAATGCCAATTTATCTTAGTAACACAACATCGCAGGGATACGAAGGACTGTCAGGCTTCTCAGGTTTTAGTGGTACGTCTGGTTTCTCGGGTATGGGTACTTCTGGCTACTCTGGCTTTAGTGGTATTTCTGGATACTCAGGATTTAGTGGCATAAGTGGATATAGTGGTGCTGCTACAACTGGTAAGATAATAGCAATGGCAATTGTGTTTGGCGGTTAAATAAATATTAAAAACTAAAAGAGGTCAAAATGGCTGCTCCAAATATTGTTAACGTAACAACAATAACGGGAAAAACATCTGGTGTTGCTTTGACAACATCAAACACAGACATTGTTGCAAATGGCAATACTAGCAGCAAAGTATTCAAAGTGAACAGCTTGTATATTAGCAACGTTGATGGTACAAACAATGCTGATGTTACTGTAACGTTGTATGATTATTCTGCTAACGTCACATACAACATTGCAAAAACTGTTACAGTACCGGCTGATGCCTCTTTGGTTGTTATCGAGAAGGCTTCTCAAGTTTATCTTGAAGAAGGCGACAAGTTAATTGGTCTAGCATCTGCTAATAGTGATTTAGAAGCAGTTGTTAGTTATGAAGAACTGTCATAGAGAATAAAATGGCTCGTCTAAATGGTGGCATAATTGGTCCCGTCAACAGTGCAAGTACATCCTCAGCAAAAGGAATATGGTCGCTGACGGCTGCGCTGTTGGCAAAGCGGGGGGGAAACTGGCCGGCGTCGGTCGTCTCAATTGTTGCTACATTTACTGCTTCTGGAACGTGGACTAGTCCTGAGGGAGTCACGTCTGCAGATTATCTTGTAGTAGGAGGTGGCGGAGGAGGAGGGGAAACAATTGGCGGTGGTGGAGGAGGAGGACAGTTTAAAACAGGAACATTATCTGTCTCTGCTAGCAGTGATTATACTGTAACCGTTGGTGCAGGAGGCGCAGGCGGCTATGATGGTCAAAATAACGTATATCCAGGAGGTGTTTCTGGTTCAAGTTCTTCATTATCTGGTCCAGGCATTACAACTGTAACATCTTCTGGAGGCGGTGGCGGTGGTGGTTATAATGTAGCAGCCACAGGCACTGGTGGTGGATCAGGCGGTGGTCAAGCTGCTGGTGGTGGAGCAGGAGTAGCAGCAGGATCTGGAGAAAATGCTGGCGGAACTTCTGGAAGCAACACAAACTCTGGTGCTGGTGGTGGAGGTGCTAGTGCTGCTGCAGCAAACGCTACTAGTGGCAGTCCAACCGCTGGTGGTAATGGCTCGTCTTCAAACATTTCTGGTGCATCAGTAACTTATGCTGGTGGTGGCGGCGGTGGCGCCCGAAATCCTAGTGGGGGAACTGCCGGTGCTGGTGGTACAGGCGGTGGGGGGGCTGGTGGCACGGGGGCTGAGGATGGTACGGCCGGCACAACAAATACCGGTGGTGGAGGTGGTGGAGGGGGATATAGAAATAGTCCGGGTTTTGAAGGTGCCGGAGGTACTGGTGGCTCTGGCATTGTTATTTTAAAATGTATTGTTCCCTATTCTTCCGTCTTCACCTTCAAATCCACGCAGGAGTGGGTAGCGCCTCCGGCTGCGGTGAGTGTGGATTATCTAGTGGTGGCGGGTGGGGGGGAGGGACGCAAATTTGGGGGCGGCGGTGG